>Ga0181531_10000763_pt1 | contig 21191 bp, 16 predicted proteins | sample PEATcosm2014_Bin_38_FD_119743 | JGI IMG/M metagenome (GOLD analysis project Ga0181531, IMG submission 119743) | Peatland microbial communities from MTU Mesocosm Facility, Houghton, MI, USA - PEATcosm2014_Bin11_10_metaG | ecosystem: Environmental > Terrestrial > Soil > Wetlands > Peat | place... | reverse complement strand
GACGTGGAGGATGCGGCGCAGGTGTTTTCCACGCTGATGGGGGATGTCGTGGAGCCACGGCGCGATTTCATTGTGGGCAATGCGCTGAAGGTGGCGAATTTGGACGTGTAGGGAGGATGGCTAGAGCGGATCGCGATCACATGCGATCAGCCATCGCGTTCAATCCGCTCGTCAAGACAAAGGACTAGAGCGGGATGCACGGCAATGCCGATTCAACTTAATCGCATCCCGCTCTAGGGGCGCCGTCCCGGACCCCGCTTCTGACGAGTCCTCTACGTCAACCAAACACCCTAGGGGGCCGGCACCGACCGCGTCGTGATCGGCCGCGCGCTGACCCAGGAGGTCGCGCGCGCCGCGCCGTCCTGCAATCCCCGCACCTCCGCCGGATTGTCCGCGGCGATCAACCTGACCGCATCGCACCGCCCGCTCCGCCCCGAGGCACCTGCTCCGACACGGCAAGGCCGCCCGGCGCGAAAGCTCCACTTATCGTGATCGCTGCGGCAGCGCGGAGACGCTAGTACAATCTTGACAGATTTTTACGATTGGTTCAGAATTTAGACGAAAATTACGTTGAGGGATAGTTAACAGTACACGATAGGTCGTGTTATTGAGATCGTTTTAAGCACCCGCCCTACCCTCCCCACCCGCCGTTCGCAATCAAAGGTCAGCAATGGAAGCGTTGGTTCCACGCATTAGCGTTCTCACGATCGTCGGCGAAGACCGGTCCCTGTTCCAGCAGACGACCCAATGCCTCGAAGCGCAAAGCATCCAGGAGTTCGAGCTGGTAGCCGTGGACCGCGCGCCCGCCGGGGCAGACGCGCCGCCGCTGTGGGACGATCCGCGGCTGAGGGTTATCGCGGCACCAGGCCTGAGCGAGGACGCCGCGTGGAATTACGGCTTCGAACGGTGCCGCTACGAATATGTCGCGATCCTGGCGGCCGGCCATACCAGCCGGCCGGTGCGCCTGGCGCGCCAGGCCGCATGGCTGGACCGCTATGAAAATGTGGTGATGGTCGGCACCGCCAGCGGCCTGCGGCAGACGCATTGGCAGGCGCCGCCCGAGCCGGCGCGCACCGACCGCGACATCATCCACTGGTCGCTGCTGGCCGGCGCGGAAATGGTGTGGTCCTCGCTGATGCTGCGGCGCGCGGCGGCGGCGGCGGCGGCGCAGGGCGCCCTGCTGCGCGAGGAATTCGGCGAGGCGGCACGGCTCAACCTGGCGCTGCGGCTGTGCGCGGTCGGCGACGTGACGCGGATCGACGAGGTACTCACGTTGTGTCCGGCCGACCAGGCCAAGCCTAGCGAGAAGCGGCTCGCGGACGTGCGGCGCGCGCTTGTGGAGGTCTACGAACCGATCCTGAGCGCGGGCTACGGACCGATCCTTGGCGACGGCGCCGCGCGCGCGGCGGAATTGGTGACCCGCCATCTGGTGGGCGACGAGCCGGTTCCCGACGTTTTGACCAGCGCCGAGCTTGAGACCGTACTGGCGACCCTGGCGCATTCGCTGCAAGTCGCGGCCCGCGCCGGCACGGTGCCCGGTGCGGCGGCCGACATCGAACAATGCCCGTTGATCCTCTCCGGCGACGGGCTGTCCTGCGAGGCCGCGCCAGCCGCGCAAGCCGAACCAGGCGAAACCAGGCCGCCGCCGCGGATCAGTGTATTGACCGTGGCCGAGGGCGATCCGGAGTGGCTGGCTGCGTCCGTGCAGAGCGTTTGGGCCCAAAGCCTGCAGGATTTCGAGTTGGTCGTGGTGGACCGCGGCGGCAGGCAGGGCCGAGCGGTGCTCGCGGCATCGCAGGACAGCCGCATGCGCCTGATCGCGGCCCCGGGGCTTGGCGAGAACGCAGCCTGGAATCTGGGTTTTTCGGAATGCCGGGGTGCCTACGTGGCGATGCTGGCGGCGGGCGACATCAGCCGCCCGGCGCGCCTGGGGCACCAGGCCGCCTGGCTCGATCGCAACCAGGCCGTCGTGATGGTGGGCACCGCCAGCGCGGAATGGCAGCCGGACCGGCAGCGCGAACCCGACGCTACGCGCACCGACCGCGGCGTTATTCTCTGGTTGCTGCACGCCGGCGTTGAGCTGGCCTGGTCGTCCTTGATGGTGCGGCGCGAAACGGTGCAGGCGTTGGGTGCGCTGCGGCGCGAGGAGTATGGTCCGGCGGCGGGCTTCGATCTGTGCCACCGCCTTGGCGCGGTCGGCGACGTCACCCGCCTCGACGAAGTGTTGACCCTGTGCCGCGCCAGACCCGGGCGGCAGAGCGATGCGGGGGTGGAGGCGGCGCGCCGTGTGCTGGAGGAAGCCTACCGGCCGATCCTGGCGGAGGGCGCGGCGGCGGCGGCTTCCCTGGTCGCGCGCCACGTCGTAGGCGGCGCGCCGGTGCCGCGCCCGGCGCTCGATGACATCGAGGCGGTGCTGGTGCAGCTCGGCGGGTGGCTCAAGGCGAGCGGCAGGGCGGATGGCGTGTCGCGCGCGATGATCGCGGTCGAACGCAGCGCGTTGCGGGACCGCCTGGCGAGGCAGACCGCCCGGTCGGCACAGAGCGCCGCTCCGGCGGCGGGCAGCGCCGGCAGCTCGCCGCCGAAGATCGGTAGCCAATTGGGCGCGGCATTGAGCGCCGTATGGCGCGGCACGCAGAACCGATCGCAGACACCGGCGGCGGCGCGCTGGGCGCAGGGATAAGGCGAGAAAGGCCAGGGCTCTGCCCTGGACCCGCTGGGGCCGTAGGCCCCAGACCCCGATTCCTAAAGAGTCGTTTGGGGGAACGGCGAAGCCAAAAAATCCCGATTATTTGACGCCTTCGCCAAGAGGTAAGGAAAAGCCGCGCAGCGCGAAGTGGGGTCTGGGGCCTCCGGCCCCAGCGGGTCCAGCCCTGGCCTTCCTGCCTGGCGCCCCGAATCGCCGCATGATATATGACAAATATATGACAGAAGCGCGAGGGAAACGCGCAAGAACGGGGCAGGAAACAGATGACAACCACCGATCGCCGTAAGTTCCTGCAACTCGTGGGCAGTGGCGCGTTCGCCGCCGCACTGCCCGCCTCGATCGCGCGGGCGGTGGCGATCCCGGCCAATAACACCACTGGCACCATCAAGGATGTCGAGCACATCGTGATCCTGATGCAGGAGAACCGGTCGTTCGATCATTATTTTGGCACATTGAACGGTGTGCGTGGCTTCGGCGATCCGCGGCCAGCGACGCTCGCGACCGGCAATTCGATCTGGTACCAGCCTGACGGCTACGGCTATGTGTTGCCGTTCCATCCCCCGGCGCCCGATCTCGGCCTGCAATTCCTGGGCGATTTGGCGCATGACTGGACGACCACGCATGAAGCCTGGAATTCCGGGCAATTTGATCGATGGGTGCCAGCCAAGGGCGCCCTGACGATGGCCTACCTGACGCGCGACGATATCCCGTTCCACTATGCGCTGGCAGACGCGTTCACCATTTGCGACGCATACCATTGCTCGCTGCTGGGCCCCACCGACCCTAATCGTTTCCATATGTGGACCGGCTGGGTCGGCAACGACGGCACCGGCGGCGGACCCGCCCTGGACAATGACGGCGAGCATTATTCCTGGGGTACCTATCCGGAAAAGCTGCAGGCGGCGGGCGTCACCTGGAAGATCTACCAGGATATCGGGTATGGTCTCGACGCCGCGCATGATTTCGGCTGGGCGATCGCGGATCCGCTGATCGGCAACTATGCCGACAACGCTTTGCTGTTCTTCGATCAGTACCAGAGCGCGCCGGTTGGGTCGCCGCTTTATCAGAATGCCGAGACGGGTACCGATGTCGCGGTCAGCGGCACGCTGTTCGACGAACTGATGGGCGATATCGCTAACGGCACGCTGCCGCAGGTGTCGTGGATCGTGGCACCGGAGGCGTTCAGCGAACATCCCAACTGGCCGGCCAATTACGGCGCCTGGTATGTCAGCCAGGTGCTCGAGGCGCTGACCGCCAATCCGGATGTGTGGAGTACCACGGCACTGTTCATCTGTTACGATGAGAATGACGGGTTCTTCGACCATATGGTGCCGGTGACACCGCCGGTTGACCGCGCGCAGGGGCTGTCCACCGCGGATGCGTCGCTGGAACTTTTCGCCGGCAATGCAACCTATCCGGCGGGACCCATCGGGCTCGGGGTGCGGGTGCCCATGCTGGTCGTTTCGCCGTGGAGCCGTGGCGGCTTCGTGAATTCGCAGGTGTTCGATCATACTTCGCTGATCCGCTTTATCGAGGCGCGTTTCGGCCACGATGGCGGCGCCCTGGTCGAAACCAACATTACGCCGTGGCGTCGCTGCATCAGCGGCGATTTGACCTCGGCGTTCAATTTCAAAACGCCCAATGACGGTATCGTGACGCTGCCGAGCACCGCGGGCTACGTGCCGCCGAACAGCGACCGCCAGCCGAGCTACGTACCGAACCCGCCGGCCGACCAATCGTTTCCCATGCAGGAGCCGGGGCAGCGGCCGGCGCGCGGATTGCCGTATCGGTTCAATGTCAATGCGAGCGTCCAGTTTGGCGCCGGCCACGTGCGCATCGAATTCGCAAACACCGGCAAGCAAGGCGCCGGGTTCCAGGTGCGGTCGGGCGATGCGGCGGCAGGGCCGTGGACCTATACGGTGGGCGGCGGAAGGCAGATTTCCGACGACTGGCCGGTTACCACGCCGGGATCGAAATACGATCTGACGGTGTTCGGGGCCAACGGGTTTTATCGCCGGTTCAAGGGCGGCGCGGTGGAAAACGTTAACGCCAAGCTGGTGGTCAGCAGTTCCTATGATAAGGCGGGGCATGCCCTGACCACGGTGATCACCAATTATAGTGGCCGTACCTGCGTGATTACCGTGGGCAATTTTTATACCGGCCGCGGCGAGGTGCGCACACTTGCGCCAGGTGCCGCGATGACGACGAAATGGACGCTGAGTGCCACGTCCGGTTGGTACGATATCGCGATCACGGTCGATATCGATGCGGAATTTTACTGGCGCCTGGCGGGGCACGTGGAAAACGGCCGCGACAACGTGACCGACCCCGGGATTGGAGGGATGCAGGCCGCGCCACGCTAGGCGTCGATTTCGTTACATTAGGACAGGAGAAAGGCCAGGGCTCTGCCCTGGACCCTCTGGGGCCGTCACGCGACCGCGTGCTGCGCACGACGGCCCCAGACCCCCGTTAGCGCTGCGCGGCACTTCCTTACTTTTCGGCGAAGCCAATAGGTAACTTGGATTCTTGGCTTCGCCGCTCGCCGCAACGATTCTTTATGAATGGGGTCTGGGGCCTACGGCCCCAGCGGGTCCAGGGCAGAGCCCTGGCCTTCCTGGGAAAGTCGATAACACTACGTGTCCGTTCAGGGGAGGGAAAACCAATGTCGGATCAGTTTACCCAAGTCACGACCGAAGGATGGGGCCAGCGCCTTGGCGGCAGCCTGATTGCGGCGCTGCTCGGCCTGCTGCTCGTGCCCGCCAGCATCATACTGCTGTATTGGAACGAAGGCCGCGCCGTGAATGCGTCTACCGCATTGGGCCGCGGTGCCGCCATGATCGTCGAAGTCGATGCGGCGACCGTGGACCCGCACGCGGACGGCAAGCTGGTGCATTTGTCGGGCATGATGCGGGCTGCGACCGCCGCGCGGGATCCGGTTTTCGGCGTTAGCGGCGACGGGCTGCTGCGACTGTCGCGAACCGTAGAGATGTATCAGTGGAAGCAGGACTCCAGTTCGCATGAGGTACAGTCGATCGGAGGATCGAAAACCACCGAGACCACCTATACCTACCAGCGCACCTGGTCGGCACAGCCGATCGCTTCCGAACAGTTTAAAGAGCCGCAAAATCATCAGAATCCGCCGATGCCGCTGCAATCGGCGACTTTCGATGGCGGCACGGTCACGCTCGGGGCCTATCAGATCGACCCATCGTTACTGGAAAAGGTTGCGAATTTTTCGCCGCTGCAGCCGCAATCGGCGCCACCCGCCGATTATCGGCTGGCTGGCGACGGGTTCTATCACGGACAGGACGCGAACCAGCCGGCGGTCGGCGACGTGCGGGTGCGTTTTGCAGCTGTTCCGGCGCAGACCATTTCAGTCGCCGCCGCACAGTCGGCCGGCGTGCTGACCGCGTATCGCGATGCCAATGGCTACACGATCGCGCTTGCGGAACCCGGCGTCGTTCCGGCCGCCGCGCTGTTCCAGGACGCGCAGAAGGCCGCGGGCACGCTGACCTGGATTCTGCGCGGCGTCGGTTTCGTGCTGATGCTGATCGGCTTTGTCTGCATGACAAGGCCACTGACGATGCTGTTTGCGGTGTTGCCGTTCCTGGAATCGCTGGTCGGCGCCGGCGCTTTTGTGGTCGCGATCACGCTCGCGGTGCCGATCACGCTGCTGACGATCGGGATCGCGTGGTTTGCGCATCGGCCGCTGGTCGGCGGCGCGCTGGTAGCCGCCGCCCTGGCCGCGATTTACCTGTTGCGGCAACTGCATCCTCGGCGCCCGGCGCACGCGCCGGCCTAATGAATAAAAGTTTTTTGGTTCTTTTTTTCAAAAAAGAACTTCTTTTTGAAAAAAGAAGCAAAAACTTTTTGTTACTTGGGCTTGGCCCGCCTAACCAACACCAGGCCCAGCAAGGCGGAGGCGGCGAATAGGCCGCCGCCGAGCGCCAGTTCGGTCATGCGGCCTACCTGCACGCCGCTGCCGAGCAGTGCGAAAATTGCGGTTTGCGGCAAATAGCCCAGCAGCGAGCCCGCCAGGAACGCACCCGGCGGTATAGCAGCGACGCCTGCCACCAGGTTGAGCGCCAGGTTGCTGCCGACGGGCAGCAACCGCAATGTCAGCGTCGCGGTGAAAGGGTGCGCATTGAGCAGCCGGCGCAGGCGCGCCGGGCGTCCCGGGCCGAAGGCGGCAAGCCGGCGCGCGGCCCAGCCGGCGCCAATGGTATGCGCGGCCACGTAGTCCAGCGTGCAGCCAAGCATCTGCGCAAGCAGGCTGAGCAGCCCGCCGGGAAATGCGCCAAACGCGTAGCCGCCGGCGAACGCCACGGCCTGGCGCGGCAGGCCCGCGGCGGTCAATGCACCGCCCGCCAACACCAGCAGCGCGGCGCCCGCGGGTGTCGGCCGCACATCCTGCAACAAGCCGGCGCCCGCCTGGCGCAACGCGACGCCGGCGACCACGAGGAGTGCCGCGAGCAGGCCGGCGCGCGCCAGCGCCGCGAGCGCGCCGGTCGGCTGGGCCGCTGCTTCCGCGTCAACCGGTGGAACCAAAGCCACCTGCTCCCCGCGCCGAAGTTTCGGAAAATTCCGCCACCGGCCGTAGCGTGGGCCGCAGGATCGGCACGAACATCAGTTGGGCAAATCGTTCGCCCGGCGTGAGCGTGACCGGCACGCTGCCGCGGTTCCAAGCGCTGACCAGGATCGGGCCGGTGTAATCGGGATCGATCAGCCCCACCAGGTTGCCGAGCACCAGGCCGCGCTTGTGGCCCATGCCGCTGCGCGGCAGCACCAGGGCCGCCATGTGCGGGTTCGCCATATGCAGTGCGAAGCCGGCGGAAATCAGCCGCGCCGGGTCGCCGGGCGCGATAGTCGTTTCTGAATCGATACAGGCATGCAGGTCGATCGCCGCGGCGGCCTCGCTGTGGTAGCGCGGCAGCCCCCATTGGTGCAGCCGTGCATCCAGCACTTTTACTTCTACATCCCGCATGGTTACGCCGGTCCCCGCCCGCGAATTTCCGTCGCCTCGGTCGGCCGCTGCAATGCCTGCCGCAGCGCGGCCGCGAGCTGCTCGACGCGAAATGGTTTTTGCAGCACCGCGCGCACATGCGGCCTCGTTGCGCCGAGCGAGGCGGCGCTATAGCCGGTCATCAGCACGATCGGCACCAGCGGCGCTACCGCGGCGATCTGCACCGCCAGATCCATGCCGGTCATTTCGGGCATTGTGTAATCCGCCAGCACCAGGTCGATGTCGCTATCGGTGCGCAGCCTAAGCAGTGCCTCGGCGCCGCCGGCGGCCTCCGTCACCATGCCGCCCATCGCCTCCAGCATCGCGCGTGCTACCTGGCGCACTTCCTGGTCGTCGTCCACGAGTAGCAGGCGCAGGCCCTTGAGGGGGGCCGGTTGCAGCATCTGGGCGGCCGCCCGGCGCGTGGCGCCGCCGGCGGTTTGAGCGGGCTGGACCCGCGCGCGCGGCAGATAAACGCGGAACACCGAACCCCGGCCCAGCGCGCTATCCACCGCGACGCCGCCGCCGAGTTGCTGCACCACGCCGAGCACCTGCGGCAGCCCGAGGCCCGTGCCGCGGCCGACATCCTTGGTCGTAAAGAAAGGCTCGAATATGTGCGCCATCACCTCCGGCGTCATGCCGGTGCCGCTGTCGCTTACGATCAGCATGGCGTAATCGCCGGCCGGCGGCTCCTCGGCGCGGTGCGGAGCGCCGAGCGTTGCGTTGCCGGTGCCGATGGTGAGCAGGCCGCCCGCCGGCATGGCATCGCGGGCGTTGATTGCCAGGTTCAGCAGCACGAGTTCCAACTGCGTTGCGTCCGCCAGGGCGGGCCATGTGCCGGCCGTCAGGTCCGCCACCACCCCGATCGACCGGCCGAGCGTGCTGGTCAAAAGGTCCGTCATGCCGGTGACCAGCGCGTTGAGGTCGACCGGCTCTGGCTGCAGGTTCTGGCGGCGCGCGAAGGCAAGCAACTGGCGGGTCAGCTGGGCGCCATGGTCGGTGGCGCGGCCCGCGTTCTCCAGCAGCGTGTGGGCGCGGCCGGCCGGCACGATCGGGCGCAGCAGGTCGATGCAGCCGCCGATCGCCATCAGCAGATTGTTGAATTCGTGCGCGACGCCACCGGTCAGCTGGCCGACCGCTTCCAAGCGCTGGCTGCGCCGGCGCGCTTCCTCGGCCTCGAGCCGCGCGGACACGTCCTGCATGGTGGTGACGGACAGCGCGATATCGCCAGAGCTATCGCGCACCGGGCCGGCGCTGACCTCGAGCTCGAAGCGGGTGCCATCGGCCAGCTCCACGGTAACCAGCTCGCCCTCGGTGATGATGCCGCGCCGGGCGCGCGCCGGGGCGCCATCCTCCAGCTTTATTTCGGCGCCGTCGCACCAGATGCGGGGCGGCGGCGAGGCGGCGAAATCGTCGCCGAGGCCGACCAGGCGGCGTGCTTCCGGGTTGGCATAGAGCACCTGGCCGTCCGGCGCGCTGACCAGCACGCCGATCGGCATGTGGTCCAGGATCAGGCCTAGCTGGGTGCGCTGTTCCTCGAGCGCCGTGTTGGCCGCGGCCAGCTCGGCCGTGCGCGCGGCCACGCGGGCGGCGAGGGTCGCATTTAATTCCGACAGCGCGGCGCGGCGCTCGGCCAGCGTGCCGTGCGCGGTCTGCATCGCCTTGGCGACCTGATTGGCCTCGGCCGGGCCCGGCGGAACGGCGGGAAGCGGCGCCGGCTCGCCGATATGGCGCGTGGCGACCGCCAGCGCCTCGATCGGGCGGGCGATAGAGCTGGCGACGCGCCGCGCGCTGAGCACGCCGAGAATCACCAGCAGTGTGCCCGCGGTGGCCGTGAGGATCAGCGAGAGGCGGCTCGGCTGGGTGATGAAACCTTCCGGCGCTACCACCGACACCGAAATGGCGAAGCGCGGCGACGTGGCGGTGGCGAAGCGCATCCACTTGCCATCAAGCGAGTTGCCGGCGCCGAGAAATTCTTGGCCGCTGGCCAGCGGACCGGCGAGCGCCGGCGCGGCGGCGCGGTCGCCGATCCGTTCCAACCCGCCGCTACGCACGACGACCCGCAGGCTGGAATCGTACACGGCGCCGATCCAGCCGCGCGGCATGGTGACGTTGGGCAGCTCTGCTTGCAGGGCTGCCTCATCGAGCACGGCGGTAAGGCGGTAGATTTTTTGTCCGCCGCGCAGCACGGGCACGGTCAGCATCAGCAACGGCTGGCCGGCAGCTTCGTGCGCCCAGCCGGTGACCAGGCCGGCTTCGTCGCGAGATTCCGAAACGGGTGGCACGATCGCGCCACCGGGCGGGAAGCCGGTATCGAGCGCGGTGTGGCCCTGCGGATCGGTCAACACGATGCGGGCGCCGAATTCGGCGGCTTCCTGCGCAAGCTGGGTAAACGCCGCGATGTCGCCGCGCTGCAGCGATGGGCTGGCCGCCAGCAGGCGCAGCCGTTCCGCGGTACGCCCGACTGCATTATCCACGACCTGAGCGAGCGTTTGCACGGAGATGCGCAGAGTGTCGCCGACCGCGGCCTGGTCAGCGAGCAGGGCGCGCCCGGTGACCAGGCCGGCGAGGCTCAGACTGGGCAGGAGCAGCAGCAAAGCGAGGCGGAGCAGGCGGAAACGGACCGTGTCCTCGATGTGCGGCCAACGCAGTTTTGGCATCGCCACTTTCTAGTCCTGCGCCGCCAGCGCGGTGGCCAGGCGCGCGACGAGGCGGGCGGCGACCTCCGTCTTGGGCATTAGCGGCCAGTCCTCGCGGCCCGATGAGTCGTGGATCGATATTTTGTTGTGGGTGCCGCCCATGATGCCGGTTTCAGGACGCACGTCATTGGCAATGATCCAGTCGCATTTTTTGCTGTTCCGTTTGGCCTCGGCGTTGGTTGCAATATCGTCGGTTTCCGCCGCGAAACCCACCGTCAGGCGGGGGCGCAGCGGGCCGGGCGCGGACAGCGTGGCGAGAATGTCCGGATTGGCAATAAACTTCAGGTCCGGCGGGCCGCTGTGTTTTTTCAGCTTGTGCGCGGCCGTGTTTTCGATACGCCAGTCGGCGACCGCCGCGCAAAATATCGCGGCGTCGGCAGGAAGCGCATCCTGGCATTTTTTGAGCATTTCGTCGGCGGTCTCGATGCGGTGCACGGTGACGCCAGGTGGATCGGGCAATGCGACCGGGCCGCTGACCAGCGTGACGCGGGCGCCGAGGGCGGCGGCGGCGGTGGCGATCGCAAAACCCTGCTGGCCGCTGCTGCGGTTGGCGATGTAGCGCACCGGGTCGATCGCTTCGTGTGTTGGGCCGGCGGTGACCAGGATGTGGCGGAAGGTGAGCGGGCCGGCGGCGAACTGGGCTTCGATGGTGGCGAGGATGGTGGCGGGCTCGGCGAGGCGGCCGGGGCCGTATTCGTGGCAGGCCATTTCGCCCTCGTCCGGGCCGATCATGGCGACGCCGCGGGCGCGTAACGTTGCCAGATTGGCTTGCGTGGCGGGGTGCTGCCACATGCGCACATTCATCGCGGGTGCGACGAGCACGCGTTTGTCGGTGGCGAGCACGATCGTGCTGGCCAGGTCGTCGGCGAGGCCGTTTGCCATCTTGGCGAGGAAATCCGCGCTGGCGGGGGCTACGACCAGCAAGTCCGCGGCGCGAGACAGTTCAATGTGGCCCATTTCGTTTTCGTCGGTCAGCGACCAGAGATCGGTGAAAACGCGGTTTTCGGTGAGCGCCTGTAATGAGAGCGCGGTGACGAAATGGCTGCCCGATGAGGTCAGAACGGCGGTGACGGTGTGGCCGGCGCGGCGCAGCAGGCGCACCAGTTCGAGCGCCTTGTAGGCGGCGATGCCGCCGGTGACGATCAGCAGAATGTGGCGGGGGATTTTTGGTCCGGTCACAGTCGCCATCCGCCGTGGATGGCGACGATGCCGCCGGAGAGGTTTTCGAACGCGACGCGCGCCAGGCCGGCTTCGCGCATCATTGCGGCGAGGGTTTCCTGGTCGGGGAACATGCGGATGCTTTCGGCCAGATAGCGATAGCTGTCGGCGTCGCCGGCGATGGCGCGGCCGGCGCGTGGCAATACAGAAAAGCTCCATTTTTCGTAGAGCGGTTCGAGCACCGCGACTTGCAGGCGGGAGAATTCCAGGCAGAAGAAACGGCCGCCGGGCTTCAGGACGCGGCGCGCCTCGCGCAGGACGGCGCGCTTGTCGGTGCAGTTGCGCAGGCCGAACGCGATGGCGGCGACATCGACGCTGCGATCGGGCAGCGGCAGGGCCTCGGCGTCGGCGACCACGTAGCGGAAGTCGGCGACCAGGCCGTGCGATATGGCGCGGTCGCGGCCGTGCGCGAGCATGGAGGGGTTGATGTCGGTGGCCAGCACGGGGCCACCGCCGAGGCGGCGCCAGTTGGCGGCGATGTCGCCGGTGCCGCTGGCCAGGTCGAGCAGCGTCTTGGTGGGCGCGGGGCGCAGGCGCGTCGCAAAGATGCGCTTCCAGATGCGGTGGATGCCGAGCGACATCACATCGTTCATGACGTCGTAGCGCGGCGCTACGCTGTCGAACACGGCGCGGACCAGCGGTTTTTTGGCAGCGCGAGGCACCGCGCGGTAGCCGAAGTCGGTGGTGCCGGCCGCTGCTGCGGCGGTTTGGTCGCTGCTCATGAGGCCGCTATACGCTGGTCGGCACCGATGCCGGAACTCCCCGAAGTAGAAACCGTGATGCGAGGCCTGGCGGCGCGCCTGACCGGCCGCGTGCTGGCGCGCGCGGAGGTGCGCCGCCCGGACCTGCGCTGGGCGCTGCCGGCAGGACTGGCGAAGCGCCTGACCGGGGCGCGGGTGGAGGGGTTTCGCCGGCGCGGCAAGTTTTTCATGATGCGGCTGTCGGGTGGCGACAGCCTGCTGGTGCATCTCGGCATGTCCGGCCGGATGAGCGTGCTGCCGGATGGGGACCCTGTGCCGGTGGCGCACGAGCATGTCGTTCTGGTGACCGACAATGGGTGGCGGGTGTCGTTCGTCGACCCGCGGCGGTTCGGCAGCATGGACCTGGTGCGCACGGCGGATGAGGACAACCATCGCCTGCTGGCGGGGATGGGGCCGGAGCCGCTGGATCCGGCGTTCACGGCCTCGGTGCTGTCTGCGTCGCTCGCCGGCAAGCGCACACCGATCAAGGCGGCGCTGCTGGACCAGGGCGTGGTGGCGGGGCTGGGCAACATCTACGTCTGCGAGGTCTTGTTCCGCGCGCGCATCTCGCCGCGGCGGCTGGCTGCGGCGGTGGCCGGCGCCCGCGCGGCGCGGCTGGTGCCGGCGATTAAAGCGACATTGCGCGAGGCAATCGAGGCCGGCGGGTCCTCACTGCGTGATTACCGGCAGCCGAGCGGGGAACTGGGTTATTTTCAACATGCCTGGAAGGTGTACGGGCGAGAGGGTGAGGCGTGCGAGGCTTGCCCGGAAGCGCCGGCGTGCGCCGGGATACGACGGATCGTGCAGAGCGGGCGGAGCACGTTTTATTGCGCTAAGCTACAGAAATAGTATGGTGGTGGAACAGAAAAAAGGATTTTAACACCAAGATCACCAAGATCACCAAGGAAGAAAAACGGCAAAGCGCCGATGCGGGTCGAACTGGCCCGGTTACTGCGTATCGAGCGAGGCCACAGCATTGAATTTATTTCGCGAAGGCCGAGGCCGCCGATGTTCGAGAGGCTTTGGTGATTTTAGTGATCTTGGTGTTTGAATCTTTTTCGTAAGATCGCGGCAGGGGTAACGTCATTAGGTCTATTTTTGCTTCACGGTGCCGCTCAACAACGCCCCCGTCGCGGCCGGCAGAAAGGCAGTTCGCGACTTCAACATTGCACCAAGGTCGAAGGCCACATGCGGCGCGGCGCCTGGCCACGAAAACGTCTCCTCCGCTTCGCCGAGGTTGAAGATCAGCGTGAAACCTTCGGCGCCTTCGCCGCGCGTAAAACCCAGCAGCGATGTCGGGAGATCGAGGAAATGGATTTCGCCGGTGAGCAGAGCGGGCTGGGCGCGGCGCCAGGACAGGAAGCGGCGCACCCAGTGGAGCAGGCTTTCGGGGTCGGCTTCCTGGGCGGCGACGCTGAGCGGGCGGTGGTCGGGTGGGATAGGGAGCCAGGGGGTGGCCGACGAAAAACCGGCGTTTGGGGCGTCGTCGGTCCAGGGTATGGGGGTGCGGCACCCGTCACGGCCTTTGTAGTCGGGCCAGAAGGTAATGCCGTCGGGGTCGCGCAAAGCTTCGAAGGGGAGGTCGGCTTGGGGCAGGCCTAGCTCCTGGCCCTGGTAGAGGAACGCGGTGCCGCGCAGGGTGGTGAGTAGCGCGATCAGCAGGCGGGCGAATTTTTGCGGTGGGCGGGTGCCGGCCCAGCGGGAAACGCTGCGCGGGACGTCGTGGTTCTCGAACGCCCAGGAGGGCCATGCGTCTGGGGCTTCGGCGCGGAGGCGGGCGACGTTGCGGCCGACGCGGGCCGGGGTGAGCGGGCCGGTGAGGAAGACAAAACTGTAGGCGGTATGCAGCCGGTCCGGGCCCGAAGTGTACTCGGCCATGCGGGCAACCGGGTTGTCGGAGGAGATTTCGGCGACCGCCATGTGGTCGGGGTAGGCATCCAGCACGGCGCGCAGGCGGGCGATGAAGGGGAGCGTTTCGGGACGCGAGCGGTCATGGATATGACGCTGCATGTCGTAGGGCTTGATTGCATCGGCACGGGCGCAAGGCGGGTTGTCCCGGAGCAGGGGGTCGTGGGTGTAGAAATTGGCGACGTCGAGGCGGAAACCGTCGACGCCGCGGTCGAGCCAGAAGCGGGCGATGGCGAGGATTTCTTCCTGCACGGCGGGGTTGTGCAGGTTCAGGTCGGGCTGGCTGAGCAGGAAATTGTGCAGGTAATATTGGCGGCGGCGCGGTTCCCATTCCCAGGCGCCGCCGCCGAACACTGTGAGCCAGTTATTGGGCGGCGTGCCGTCCGGCTTGGGGTCTGCCCATACATAATAGTCGGCGTAGGGGCCGGTGCGGGCCAGGCGGCTGGCCTGGAACCAGGCATGGTCGGCGCTGGTGTGGCTGTAGACCTGGTCGATGATGATCTTCAGGCCGGCGCGGTGGCAGGCGGCGACCAGCGCATCGAAATCGTCGAGGGTGCCGAACAGGGGATCGATGGCGCGGTAGTCGGCGACGTCGTAGCCGAAATCGCGCATCGGCGAGGTGAACACGGGGGAGAGCCAGATGGCGTCGACGCCGAGCGCGGCCACGTAGGGCAGGTGCGCGAGGATGCCGGGGAGGTCGCCGATGCCGTCGCCGTTCGCGTCGGCGAAGCTGCGCGGGTAGATTTGGTAGATGACTGCGCCTTGCCACCAGGGTGTTTTGGTCATTTGTGCCCTTATAGTTAGGCCAGGGGCTCTGCCCCTGGACCAAGCTGGGGCCGGAGGCCCCAGACCCCATTTATTAAGAATCTTCGGCGGAAACGGCGAAGCCAGACGACTCTATGGCTTCGCCAAGAACGCCGAGAAAAGCCGCGCAGCGCTAGTGGGGGTCTGGGGCCGCCGGCCCCAGCTTGGTCCAGGGGTAGAGCCCCTGGCCTTTACTGCGAACAGCTCAATCTCTACGCCGCTTGCTGTCATACGGGGGCGCGAAGCATGGCGGAGATGATCCTGGTGGAGACGCACGGGCGGGTGGGGCTGATCCGGCTCAACCGGCAGGCCGCGCTGAACGCGCTGTGCGATCAGCTCATGGGCGAACTTGGCGCCCAGTTACAAATATTCGACGCGGATCCGGGCATCGGCGCGATCGTGCTGACCGGATCGGACAAGGCTTTTGCCGCCGGCGCCGACATCAAGGAAATGCAGCACCGCACATACCCCGGCGTACTGTTCGACGATTTCATCGCGAAATGGGAAACTGTCACCACGATCAAGACGCCGGTGATCGCCGCGGTCGCGGGGTATGCGCTCGGCGGCGGCTGCGAACTCGCGATGATGTGCGATTTCATCGTTTGTGCCGATAACGCAAAATTTGGCCAGCCGGAAATCAACCTGGGCGTGATACCGGGCAGCGGCGGCACGCAGCGGCTGACGCGCCTGGTCGGCAAATCGAAAGCGATGGATTTGATTCTCACCGCGCGGCACATGGATGCGGCGGAAGCGGAACGCAGCGGACTGGCGAGCCGGGTGTTTCCGGTGGGCGAGCTTGTTACGCAGGCCCTGCGGATCGGCGAGGCGATCGCGGCACTTTCGCCGGTGGCAAACTATGCCGCCAAACGGGCGGTGAACGCCGCATACGAGACGAGTTTGCGTGAAGGCGTGCAGACCGAACGGATGTTGTTCTTGCCGCTGTTCGGGACTGCGGATCAAAAGGAAGGCATGTCCGCATTTGTTGAGAAACGGAAAGCAAAATACAACCACCAGTAGTAAGAGATCGGCTTGACTTGCCTTTGGTAGGGTCCTAGATACCCGTCCTTCTCCGCGCAAGCTGACTTGCAACCGTCACAATTATCCCGCGCCACCACGAACTGATTGCGACCCGCACCCATGGCAAACACCGCGTCCGCGCAAAAGCGCATCCGACAGACCGCGAAGCGAACCGCGCGCAACCAGGCGCGCAAGTCACGCATGCGTACCTTTGTTAAGAAGGTGGAAACGGCGATTGCCGGTGGCGACAAGGATGCGGCCGCCGCGGCGCTGATCGCGGCGCAGCCGGAAATGCAGCGCGCGGCGACCAAGGGCGTGGTGCACGCCAACAACGTGGCGCGAAAGATATCGCGCCTCTCGGCGCGCGTGAAGGCTCTGCCGGCCGCCGCCGGCTAAGCCTTCGAGCCCGCGCGGCGCCAGATGGCGCCGCAAGACCGCGAAGCCGGCACGGGGCGGTGCCCAAGTAGCGGTAAAGTAATCGGCAAATCAAAGGGATGAAAGGGGCAGTGCATGTCTATGCGTTGTCTTTGTGGCCGCGGATCGAATACTTCGTTTTCTCAACAAACCCGAAAATTCCATTTGCCAGGTTCTGCGTTCTGACCTAGTTTTTGCGGGCTGGCGCAAGCCGGTATGCCGACAAGGTCAGAGCCAGGACGACGGAGGATGTGCGACCTCCGAACCCTCGCGCTTTGCCATATTGCCGGTATGGGGGGTCGTAACGAGTGGGGATGCGTCTCTTGGGCACGAGCGGCATCTGGAAAGAGCCGGGGGCATCCGGCATGGCGCTATCGCGTGACGGCGCCGAACCTCAAATCGCGACACAGTGGGCGCGCATCCGCGGGCGCCTGCAGGCCGATGTGGGGGATGTGGAATACCGAACCTGGCTGCGCCAAATGACGCTCGTCGGCATCGATGGCGATGAGGTCACGGTATTCTTGCCGTCGCGCTTCCTGCGCGATTGGGTGCGCAGCCATTATGGTGAGAAAATCACGCGGCTGTGGCAGCAGGAAAATCCGCGCATCCGCCGCGTCGATATCCGCGTCGACCGCAATCATGCCGCGTTGGCGGAAAGTGTCGCCGAGCCGCCGACGGCGCCGGCCGCTGCCGTGCAACCGTCAATGGCGTTGGCATCGGCGCCGGCCGCTCCGCAGGCGCTTGCGGCCGGGCCGCCGGGCCGCCCGCCCGCCGGCGCGCCGCGCAACGGGGAGGAGGCGGCCGGGCCGCTCGATCCACGGTTTACATTCGATAGTTTTGTTGTCGGTAAACCCAACGAGTTTGCCTATGCCTGTGCGCGGCGCGTGGCCGAACAACCCTCCAGCCCCGGTTTCAATCCGCTGTTCCTGTATGGCGGCGTCGGGCTCGGCAAGACGCATCTGATGCATGCCATCGGCATCGAACTGACGCGGCATGGGAATGGCCGCAGCGTCGCCTATATGTCGGCGGAAACTTTTATGTACCGCTTCATCGCGGCGATCCGCGCGCAATCCACGCTGGAATTCAAGGATCATCTGCGTAGCGTCGATGTACTGATGATCGACGACCTGCAGTTCCTGGTGGGCAAGGACAATACGCAGGAAGAGTTCTTCCATACGTTCAATGCGCTGGTGGACGCCGGCAAGCAGATCGTGGTCAGCGCCGACAAGTCGCCCTCGGAAATCTCCGGTCTCGGCGACCGGCTGCGCACGCGGCTCGGCTGCGGCATGGTGGCCGACGTTCATGCCACTACCTTCGAATTGCGCATCAGCATCCTGGAAGCCAAGGCGCAGCGCGCCGGGGCGACGGTTCCAGGCAAGGTCATGGAATTGCTGGCACACCGCATCACTACGAACGTGCGCGAGCTGGAAGGCGCGTTCAACCGGCTGATCGCGCACGCAACCCTGTTCAACCGGCCGATCACGCTGGAAACCGCGCAGGAAGTGCTGCACGACGTGCTGCGCGCGCACGATAAACGCGTGACGATCGACGAAATCCAGAAACGCGTGGCCGAACACTACCATATGCGCCTGAGCGATATGGGCAGTGCGCGCCGCGCCCGCGCCGTCGCGCGGCCGCGCCAGGTGGCGATGTTTCTGGCGAAACAATTGACCGCGCGGTCGCTGCCTGAAATCGGCAAGAAGTTCGGCAACCGTGATCATACGACGGTAATGCACGCGGTGGCGCGGGTGACCGAGCTGATGGCCACCGATGTGAATTTTGCCGAGGATGTGGATTTGCTGAGGAAGATGTTGGAGTCGTAAGGAAGGCCGGGGCTCTGCCCCTGGACCAAGCTGGGGCCGTAGGCCCCAGACCCCATTCCTTAAGAATCGGGGTCTGGGGCCTCCGGCCCCAGCGGGTCCAGGGCAGAGCCCTGGCCTTACCTTCTTGCCCGAAGCGCCGTCGCCAGCGTACCGTCATCGAGTACTTCAAGCGCGCCGCCGACCGGCACGCCTTGCGCCACGCGGGTAACGTGCACCTGGCTGTTTGTCAGCCTGTCACTGAGAAAATGCGCGGTCGCCGCGCCATCCACGGTGGCGCTAAGCGCGAGGATGACTTCCTGCACGTCGCCCTCGGCGACCCGGTGCAGCAGCGTCGCCACGTTCAGATCGTCCGGGCCGGTGCCGCCCAGTGCCGAGAGCGTGCCGCCGAGCACATGGTATAATCCGCGGTGCACCTGGGCGCGCTCCAGCGCCCACAGATCGGCGACCGTTTCGACTACGCAGATCACGCCGTGATCGCGCCGGCTGTCCGTACACACGGAGCAAGGGTTGCGGCTGTCGAGATTGCCGCAAATATCACAATGTTTCACCGCGCGTGCTGCCGCGTGCAGCGCTTGCGCGAGCGGTAACATCCGAGCCTCCGGGCTTTGCAGCAGCCGCAGCACGGCGCGGCGCGCGCTGCGCGGGCCGAGGCCGGGTATTTTCGAGAATAGCGCAATGAGGTGATCTATTTCGGGTCCGCCCATCCGCCAAACTCAATCCGCCGACGCGGCTTCGAGCAGCGCGCCCGTGTCGATGATTGTCGCGAATTCGCCTTGCAAGTCGCTGAGCGCCGCATCGTGCACCTCCGCGGCAGAGCGGAACCTGCCGTCGATGCCGCGGCGCGCGAACGCGGCCGTTGCGTCGGCGACAACGTAGGTATCGAAACCCAAATTGCCGGCCATGCGTGCCGTTGTTGAAACGCAGTGATTGGTCGTGAGCCCGGTGAGCACGAGTGTGAGGCTGCGGCCGCGCCGCAAATCCGCTTCGAGCGTGGTGCCGATGAACGCGGAATTGACCGATTTAGAAATGACCGGTTCACCCGGAGCCGGGGCCACCTGTGGCTTGATGTTGTTGCCGCGCTGCCGCGGCCGCAACGAACTCCGTGGGTCCGTGCTGTCGTGCCGCACGTAATAGACCGGCCGCCTGGTCTGGCGCCAGAATTTCAGCAGGCGCCCGATATTCAGCTCGACATGCGGGTTGTTGCGCGGGCCCCAGACCGGATCCTCGAAACCCACCTGCACGTCGATCACGATCAGGGCGGCGCGGCCGCTCAGCTCCATGATGGACGCTTCAGAACGGCAGCTTCATGCCGGGCGGCAATTGCAGTCCGCCGGTGACGCGCGCCATTTCTTCCTGCATCGCGGCGTCGATGCGGCGTTTTGCGTCGGCATGGGCGGCAACGATCAGATCCGCCAGCATTTCGATTTCGGCAGGGTCCGCCAGTTTGGGATCGATCACCACGGATTTCAGGTCGCCCTTGCCGCTCAGCGTCAGCCGCACCATGCCGGCGCCGCTTTGGCCCTCGATGACCGTCGATTCGATGCGGGCCTGCATTTCCTGCATTTTTTCCTGCATCTGCGAAGCCTGTTTCATCAGGCCGGCCAGGTTCTTCATTTCATGCCTTTCATAATAAGACCGGTAGGAAGGCCAAGGGCTCTGCCCCTGGACACGTCACGACGGAGGCGTGCTGCGCACGACGGGGCCGGAGGCCCCAGACCCCATTTCTCAAGGAAGCTCCACAAGCCTCAGTCTATATCCAGGTCTGCACGGTCCGCATCCACTGGCGCAAAATCCGGCATATCGGGCTCGCCGAGCGGTATCGGCGCCGATTTATCGGCCGGCAAACCATAATCGTCCACCCCCGGGTCACGCACCGCCTCGATCCGCGCACCCGGGAATGTGGTCAGTATGGCCTTGACCAGCGGGTGCTCGGCCGCCGTCTGGCGCCGCGCCGCGTCGGCATCCAGGCCCTGGCGGGCCAAGGTCTGTGCGCCTGCCTCGGTGCTCAGCACGATCGTCCAGCGTGTGCCGGTGGTGGTTTGCAGCAGCGCGGCCAGCCGTTGCGCGAGATCGCGTGGCGCGTCGGGCTCCGGCCGCAGCTCGATCACCGGGGGCGCCCAGCGCACCAGATGCACGGAGTGCAGCAAATGGCCGTGCAGCACGGCCTCCCGTTCCGCCGCCGCGAGTGCGACCACATCGCGAAAGCCTGCCAGATGGAGTGGCGCGTCCGGCACAGCGGCGACCACGAGTGCCGCGCCGCCGGCGGCCGCGCGCGCGCCGCCGCCCGAGCCGGCTGCCACCGGAGAACCAGGCGCTGGGGCGGAGGTTGGCGGCATCTGCAGCCGGCGCACTAGTTCGCCCGGCGGCGGCAGGTCGGCGATGTGGCAAAGCCGGATCAATATCATTTCGGCCGCCGCACGGCGATCCGGCGCCGCCTCGATCTCGGCCGTGCCCTTCAGCAGCATTTGCCAGGTGCGCCCGAGCGCCGGGATGCCGACCCGGTCCGCCAGCGCCGCGCCGCGCACGCGCTCCAGTTCCGCAAGCTCGTGCGAAGTGCGCAGCGCCGGCACCGTCTTGAGGCGGGACAGCGTATGGGTCAGCTCCAGCAGGTCGCCGAGCAACACACCGAGATCGACTCCCAGTTCATGGGCACGGTCGGTCAAATTCAGCGCATCGGCGGTGCGGCCTTCAAGCACGGCCTCCATGAGATCGAACACCTGCCCGCGATCAGCAACGCCGAGCATGTCGGCGACCCGAGCCGCGGTAATGGCGGCGCCGTCGCCTTGTGCGATCGCCTGGTCCAGCAACGAAAGCCCGTCGCGCACCGACCCGTCGGCAGCGCGGGCAATAGCGGCCAACGCT
>Ga0181531_10000762_pt1 | contig 21192 bp, 20 predicted proteins | sample PEATcosm2014_Bin_38_FD_119743 | JGI IMG/M metagenome (GOLD analysis project Ga0181531, IMG submission 119743) | Peatland microbial communities from MTU Mesocosm Facility, Houghton, MI, USA - PEATcosm2014_Bin11_10_metaG | ecosystem: Environmental > Terrestrial > Soil > Wetlands > Peat | place... | reverse complement strand
GCTTACCCATGCTAGGCCCCCACACCGGAGGTCTAGCAGCCCCCCTAGCGGCGGGCGGGCGAGCTACCCATTATGCATTTCGGAGTTGAATCCGCGGAAAAAAAGAACCAAAAAACTTTTGTTCATTTGGCTTTCGTGAGGTGCGGGCCTGGGTGTTCTTCCCCCCTTGTTGTGGGGGCGGTAGAAGGGCCGCACCGTATCTTCAGGGCCCCTGTCATGTCTTTGATCGCCGACCGCCTGAACCGTATCAGCCCTAGTCAGACCATCGCCATCAGTACCAAGGCACGGGCGCTGAAGGCGGCGGGGCGGGATATTATCAGCCTTTCCGCCGGGGAGCCTGATTTCGACACGCCGGATAACGTGAAGCGCGCGGCAATCGCGGCGATCGAGGCGGGGGATACCAAATACACCGATGTGGCCGGCACGCCGGCGCTGCGCCGCGCCGTCGCGGCCAAATTCAAGCGCGACAGCGGCATCGAGTACGCGCCGGAGGAGGTGATTGTCTCCACCGGAGGCAAGCAGGTGATCTATAACGCCATGATGGCGACCTTGAACCCGGGCGACGAGGCGATTATTCCGAGCCCGTGCTGGGTCAGCTATCCGGATATCGTGGCGTTGGCGGAAGGCACGCCGGTGATCGTGCCGTGCGGGCAGAACCAGGGTTTCAAGTTGCGCGCCGAGGATCTGGAGGCGGCGATCACGCCGCGCACCAAATGGTTTTTGCTCAATAACCCTTGTAATCCGACCGGGGCCGCATATTCCGCGGAGGAATTGCGGCCGATCTGCGACGTGCTGCTGCGGCACCCGAACGTTTGGATCTTTACCGACGATATCTATGAGAAGCTGGCTTATGACGGGTTCCGGCCGGCGACGATCGCGCAGGTGGAACCGCTGTTGCGGGCGCGCACGGTGACGATGAACGGATGCAGCAAGGCGTACGCGATGACCGGGTGGCGGATCGGGTTCGCGGGGGCGCCGGTTTCGCTGATCCGGGCGATGGATAAGTTGCAGAGCCAGAGCACGTCGAATGCGTCGTCGATCGCGCAGGCGGCGGCGGTGGAGGCGCTGAACGGGCCGCAGGAAAGTGTGGCGGCGATGGCGGAGGTGTATCGCGGGCGGCGCGACCTGGTGGTTGAGGCGCTGAACAGGATTCCAGGCCTGACCTGCCAAAAGCCGGAGGGCGCGTTCTACGTGTTTCCCGGCATGCATGGGTGCATCGGCAAGACCAGCGCGGGCGGTGCGAAAATCACCGATGACGAGGCGTTTGTGACGGCGCTGCTGGAGGAACATGGGGTGGCGACGGTGCATGGGGCGGCGTTCATGTATCCGGGGCATTTCCGCATCAGCTACGCGACCGATACGGAGAGTTTGACGGCGGCATGCGCGCGGATTGCGGCGTTTTGCGGGGGGATGCGGTAGGGAAGAAAGGCCAGGGGCTCTAAGTTGCGGCCGTCACGCCTTGGCGTGGTGCGCATGACGGTGCCAGCCCCCATTTGGCACTGCGCGGCTTTTCCGGGTATTCACGGCGAAGCCAATAAGTAACCAGGTTATTTAGCTTCGCCGTTTCCCCCAAACGATTCCTAATGAATGGGGTCTGGGGCCTACGGCCCCAGTGGGGGTCCAGGGGGCAGGGCCCCTGGCCTTCTTCTTGAAGTCAACATTCCAGCAAGAATTGCGTTCTAGCGTCCCGGTGCCATCATCGGCGCAACGGGGATGCTTAATGAGTTATGATTCGGCGCTGCCGTTTACGCGGGCCGCGCGGCCGTCTTCTTCGGTGTCGCCGGCGATATCGCGCAAACCGGGCTTGGATGTGGACCGTTTGTTGCGCGCGGCGCTGGATTGCGCGCGGCCGGGGCTGATTGTGATGGACCGGGACAAGCATGTGCGGCTGTTTACGCGCGCGGCCAGTGAGCTGCTGGGGGTGAGCCCGCATCCGCGCAATGCGCCATTGCCGATCATGCGTTTGCTGGCGCAAAGCCCGTGGTTGGACGATGCAACGTTGCAGATGCTGGCGACCGCGTTCAACGGCGCCGAGGCGCATGAGCCGCGTGAGGTTCTGCTTTCGGTGCCGCGGCCGGATGGTGCGCGCGTGGTGTCGCTGGATCTGCGGCGGGCGCATGACGAGGGCTGGGTGGCCAGCGTGCATGACGTGACGCAGTCACGCGAGACGCAGGGTTGGCTGCTGGAACATGCGGCGACCGATCCGGTGACCGGGCTGTGGAACCGGCAGCATTTCATGCTGATGTTGCGTGACCGGCTGGAGCGGGCGGACGCGACGCCGACGGCCGCGCTGTTGATCGATCTGCGGCGTTTCAAGCCGGTCAACGATACGCTCGGCACCGATGCCGGCGACGCGCTGCTGCGCCTGGTGGGACGCCGGCTTGGCGCCTATTTGCGCGAAGGGGATTTGCTGGCGCGATTCGCGTCCGACGAATTTGCTATTATCGTCGGCGACGTGGACGACCGTGCGACGGTGACCAACCTGGCCAACCGGCTGGTGGAGCTGGTGGGCCGCCCGTTCATGATCGAGGGGCAGACCATTTCGATCGGCGCGCATGTCGGCGCGGCCTGCGCGCCGGAGGATGGCGATACCCCTGAAGTGCTGGTGGCCAACGCCGGCCTGGCGCTGGCGGCGGCGCGGGCGGAGGCGCGTGGCCATATTCGCCTGTTCGAGCCGACCATGGATGCGCGGGCGCGGGAACGCCGCGCGTTCGAGTTCGATTTGCGCCAGGCGCTCGGCCGGGGCGAGTTCGAGCTGCACTACCAGCCGCAGATCGAGCTGCGCAGCCATCGCATTTCCGGCTTCGAGGCGTTGCTGCGATGGCGCTCGCCGGAACGCGGCCTGGTGCCGCCGGACAAATTCATTTCTACGGCGGAGAATTTGCGCCTGATTAACGATATCGGCGCCTGGGTGCTGAACGCGGCATGCCGTGAGGCAATGAATTGGCCTTCCGACGTCGGCGTCGCGGTGAACGCTTCGCCGCTGCAGGTGGAACATGGCGATTTTGTTGCTGTGGTGGCGCATGCGCTGCGGGCCAGCGGCCTGGCGGCGAATCGGCTTGAGATCGAAATCACTGAGAACCTGCTGCTGGGCGACAGCGCCGTCGTGGGTGGCACGTTGCGCGACCTGCGCGCCCTGGGCGTTCATCTGGTGCTTGACGATTTCGGGACCGGGTATGCGTCGTTCGCGCAACTCGCGCGGTTCCATTTCGACAAGATAAAAATCGACCGCAGCTTCATCAGTGCGCCCGATGCAGCCGCGGATCATGAGGCGATCGTGCACGCGATCGCGGCGCTCGGCATCAGCCTCGGCGTGCCGACCACGGCGGAAGGGGTGGAGAGCGAAGCGCAGCTGGTGCGCGTTTCGGAAAACGGTTGCACGAGCGTGCAAGGGTATTATTTCAGCAGGCCGGTGCCGGCGGCTTGCGTCGCGGGCTTGCTGGAGAAATTCCATATTGAACGCGAACTAAAATGAACAAAAGTTTTTTGGTTCTTTTTTCAAAAAAGAACAGAAGAAAGCACTTCTTTTTGAAAAAAGAAGCAAAAACTTTTGTTAATTTAGCTGTATCCAGCAGAGCTCCCAGTTTCGGACGATCAGGGGGAGCGCAACCGCGCACATCCAGGCGGGCCGCGGCAGGCGTGCCGGCGCGGTGCCGAGCAGCACCCAGCCCAGCACCCAACATTCGGTGAACGCGCGGAAATAGGCAGTGGGATCGATAAAAGGTCCGTTCGCCGTCAGCACGGTCATCAGCGCGAACACCAGCAGCCAGGCTGCGGCGAGTGCGGCGTCAGCTCGGTGTTGCAATGCGTGCCACGCCGCGCGGGCGGCGCCGATACAGAACCAGCTGATTGTGGCGATGCCGGCCAGCATGGTGGCGCGCATCGTCAGGTCGCGCGGGCGGGGCGCGAAGCCGACCGGCTGGCCGAGCAGGCTGGCCAGGATTGCCTGCGCCCAGCCCTGCAACGGCCAGCCGGCATTGTGCGCGATGCCGTGCGCCTGCGGCGTTTCTTGCCACAATGTCGCAACGAGATGGCGCCAGAGCAGGAACGCAACCAGCGGTGCCGCGGCGCAAGCGAGGGCGCGCCAGTCGCGCGGGCGGCCGGCGGGGCGGGCGGTGTGCCAAAGCTGCACGAGCAAAATACCGGCGGCGGCCAGGATGGCCGTTTCGCGCGTGAGCGACGCGAGCGCCAGCATGAGGGCGCACGCGGCGGGCCGGTGCGCGCGCCAGGCGGCGATCGCGGCCAACAACAGGGAAGCGGCCAGGATTTCCGTGGTGTCGTGGGTGAGCGCGATGAGCAGGCCCGGCCATGCGGCAATGCAGAGCGGCACCGCGAGGGGAAATTTCTCCGCGCGGGCGATTTGCATCGCGAGCCAGCCGATGGCGAACAATCCGGCCAAATTCACCGCGAACAGGGCCGCCGGCACCGCGGAAGGTTGCCCGCCGGACAACAGGTATGCGCACAGCGGGAGGAGAATGCGCTGCATGCGCCACGCGGGATGCACCAGCGTGACGCCGTAGGCTTGCATTTGCGAGGACAGCGGCGCCAGGGCGAGGCGGTAATAGAACTGTCCGTCGTAACCGTCGGAATGCGGGCGCACGATGATCGGCGCAGGCGTTTGCGCGGCGGTGACGTAACGGTCGCCGGCGACGATGAACACGGAGGTGTCAAAGCCGTGCCGCGCCAGCATCGGCAGCACGAGCAGGACATGTGCGACGACGACGAGCATGCCGAAGCTGGCAGGGTGGTGCCACCACCGCGACGGCTCCGCGGACGGCGGAAGGCCATTGGCGGGCAGACCTGCGTGTGGCATCGGCGGGCTATGACACATGCCGCGCCGCGCCGAACAGACCTGGACCCCGCCGACTGGCGCGAGACGCGCGCGCTCGGCCACCGCATGCTGGACGAGATGCTGGACTGGCTCGATGGCGCCCGCGCGCGGCCGGTGTGGGAACAGATGCCGGCGGAAAAGCGCGCGGAAATGCGGCTGAAGCTGCCGGCGGAAGGGGTGCCGGTGGAGGAAATCTATCAGGATTTCCGCCGGCTGGTGCTGCCCTATGGCGCGGGGAACGAGCACCCGCGGTTCTTCGGATGGGTCAACGGCGGCGGCACCGCGGCCGGCATTCTCGCGGAGTTGTTGGTTTCCGTGTTCAACCCGAATTGCGGCGGACGCGATCACGCCGCGATCGAGGTGGAGCGCCAGGTGATCGCGTGGGCCGCCGAGGCGTTGGGGTTTCCGAGCGACGCCGGCGGGGTGCTGATGACCGGCAGCTCGATGGCCAACATGGTGGCGTTGCTCGTGGCGCGCCGCGCGGCGCTCGGCGAGGAGGTGCGCGCGCGCGGCGTTGGCGGCCATGGGTTGACGGCGTACTGCTCGGCGGCGGCGCATGGCTGCATTCCGCGGGCGATGGATATGGCGGGCCTCGGCACCAATGCGCTGCGCGCCATCCCGGTGGGGGACGACCACCGCATGGATGTCGCGGCGCTGGCGGGCGCGATCGGCGCGGACCAGGCGGCGGGGCGGCACCCGTTCCTGGTGGTGGGCACGGCCGGCACCGTAGATACCGGCGCGTTCGACGATCTTGCGGCGGCCGGCGAGGTGGCCCGCGCCGCCGGCGCTTGGTTTCATGTCGATGGCGCGTTCGGTGCGACCGCGGCGTTTTCGGACCGGTTCCGGCCGTTGCTGCACGGCATCGAGCTCGCCGATAGCCTGGCGTTCGATTTTCATAAATGGGCGCAGGTGCCTTACGACGCGGGGTGCGTGCTGGTGCGCGACCGCCGGCTGCAATTGGATACGTTCGCGCAGAACCTTGCGTATCTGGAAGGGGCGGAGCGCGGCATCGCCGGCAATCCGCCGTGGCCGCGCGATCTGGGCCCCGATCTGTCGCGCGAATTTCGGGCTTTGAAGATATGGTTCACGCTGCGGGCTTATGGGGCGGCGGGGATCGGGCGGGTGGTGGATCAATGTTGCGATGTGGCGCGGCATCTGGCCGCGCGGGTGACGCGCGAGCCGGCGCTGGAATTGCTGGCGCCGGTGGCTTTGAATATTGTGTGCTTTCGGGTTGGGGAGGGGGCGGACGATCTTAACCGGTATAATAAGGAGTTGGTGGCGGACTTGCAGGAGTCCGGCATCGCCGCGCCTTCCACGACGACGATCGGCGGGCGGCTCGCGATCCGCGCGGGGGTGTTTAATCACCGGAGCACGATCGAAGACGCCGATGCGCTGGTGGATGGGGTGTTGGAAATGGCTAGGCGCAGGCAAGGTTAAGGCCAGGGGCTCTGCCCCTGGACCCCGCTGGGGCCGGCGGCCCCAGACCCCCATTCAGCGCTGCGCGGCTTTTCGTTGTTCTCTGGGCGAATCCAATGAGTCGGCCTGCGTTTTCAGGCTTCGCCGTTCTACCAACGATTCTTTATGAATGGGGGTCTGGGGCCTCAGGCCCCAGCGGGTCCAGGGCAGAGCCCTGGCCTTCCTTTCGCGCGACGCTCAACCGATGAACGCATGCGCCAACGCGCTCAGTGTCACACCGCTAGACAACAGCAGCACGGCGACGGTCGCGGCGGTGAGGGCCAGCGAGTCGCTGCGATCGCGCGCCCACACATGCGGCTTCTTGCAGGCGATTTCGGCGGCGGGGGGAGCGGTATCGATGGTGCCGACGCAGGGAGCTTCGAGAACGATCTTGCTGTCGATGTGCATGGTCAGGGTGCCCTCATCTCTGAACCGGCCGGTTTATTCCGTCGGTGTGAGGCGACCATGCCACTCGGGGCGCTCGCCGCCGTGTGAGGTGCCTCACGTGCCACGAGGTTTTTTTGAAAGCGGGTGGCAGGCACCACCGCACGTGATCGCCGGTTCATTGGGGCCGGCCTCCCCTGCCGTGCTCGAAGAGGCTTTCGCGGGTTCCCATAGAATCGACGCTCGCCAGCTTGGTTCTTGTCATTTGACAGTCGCTTCTGGAGCACAAGGTTTGATAGAGTCCGCAGTGCATTCTGATTAGAAATAGGTGTTCCGCGGATTTACCGTGTCGCCGCGCTCATCCATTTGGTCCCACAAACCAAGCGCTCGCGCGCTCTTTTCGTCATTGAGATCCTGGCCGTGCAGCGGATCACGAAACAATGGATGACCCTTCTCGTCATAGATCTGAGTCCATTCGTCCCTTGGGGCATCCAAAGCGAATGCGCAGGACCTGGCACTTTCGTTTTGGCGGTCGAAGTCCAGTGCGAGAAACCATGTGCCACCGCGACCATGCAGGCACCTCCATTGGTAGGCTACGCCGTCCAACCAAGCGTGACGGCCGGCTCGTTGCCAGCTCTTTTGTTGCATTAGATCGAGAGAAATTTCGCGCCGAACGTCATCAGTGTAAATCCAGATGCGTTGAACATAGCTATACTCAAGAGTGTGGTCACCCGTTCTCAACCTGGTAATCGCGCAGGCATGGATGGCACCGCAATGATATCTATGCCTTACCGGGTAGGTGCTTTGCGCCATGCTGGACGAAACGATCAGCATACCTATCGCGACGCCGCGGATCGCTTTGTGAATCGCGTAGGCCACGTCCGTGGTCGCTCCTGGGCAAGTCTTTGCTGAGTCTCACGGTCACGTGAGCGATGTCGGCGGGTTGCTTCAGAAGAAAATATCCTGCGGGTTTTCGGTGTCGGCAAGACTCATCAACTGATCCCAAAGTCCAAGCGCGCGCACGTGTTCCTCTTCGTTCGCGGCAATGCCACCCGACAGATCACGAAAGAATTTGTAACCGGTGTCGCCGTATAGCTGCATCCATTCGTTGCGCGGCGTACCCATACCTGCCGAGCAGCTTTGCGCGTTTTCATTTACGCATGCGAAGTCGATTGCGAGATACGTTGCTCCATCCGGTTTACGAAGGCAGCGCCAGGAATAGGCAAGACTATCCAGCCACACATGACGGTGTGCGCGGTCCCAGGTCCTGCGTTGACCCAGGTCCAGCGTGCGATCGGTATGATCCTGATCGGAATGAATGAAGATCGTTTGGTCCGTGGCGAGGGGGAATCCGCCCGAGGAATCCAGTCGCGTCGCCGCAGTTGCATGGATGCTTCCGAAACTGTAGGACCGGTGCACAATTTGAAAACTCTGGGCCAGGCTGCCCGAGTGGGCCATCATGGCGACGGCTGCGGCCGATGCCACAATGACAAACCAGCGGCTCATTTCTTCGCGACTTCCTCGGCGAGATAACGCTCGAATTTCGCGGTCGTTTCACGCTCTGGATGGTGAGACTGACTTCCTCCCGGCAAAGAGGGCCACCGGCCTCGCAACCTCGCGTAAGCCTCATGCATCCGTCCGGCTCTAATCTCTCCATCAGCGTGATAGTGGCGGATTATTGCCTTCGCTATCGTGTCCTGTGATTGAGGCAAGAAGTCCAACAAATGGAGCTGCTTCTTGTAGTCGTCCCAGGTTATCTGGGTGATCTGATAAGCACCAGCTGCCGTCGAAATAGCACGTTTTGCTGCCCGCCCTCGGAGGCCCTTGGGTTGAAGATAAGGCTCCTGTTTCGGCGTGTAATGCTGCATGTCGGCGTCCGTCATTGGATCCTTGCTGCCGAAGCGGGCGCGGTATGCCGTGTCGTCCGGGACGTCGCCGATCTCCGACCATCGCAACAGCCTCAGGAAAGCGCGTTCGCGGGCGTCCGCCAGCGACGATGTAGCGGCGGGAGAGGCCTTGGCGGTCGCTTCCCCCTCGGGCGCCGCCGCATTCCTGTCGGTCGGCCTTAGCCGCGCCTGCAAAGTACCTTGCGTTTCCCGGGATCCGGGCATCGCCTGCGCGACCCGCAGGTATGCGGCCTCGGGATTTTCTCGCCGGAACGGGACCGGCTTCATTCCGCCCGACGACCGGCCGGCTGATCCGGGCCCGGCCGCAACCGAACCCGCGGACCAGGGCGCCATCGGCGCGCGCTGACCGACAAGGCGGTCCGTCGCGGACTGATCGTCGGGCGGCACTGATCCGGATCCAATCGCGGCTACGGAGAAGCCGTTTAGCTGGGGGGCCGCTTTACGCGTGTTCGCACCTGGGTGTCCCGCATCCGCTGGTGTTCCGCCGATTTCTACCCGCCAGCCATCTCCCTCCGCGTCGGCATCCTGCCGCGGCACCAGGGTTGCCGGGACCCGAAGGGCGCCTGGATGCGCCGAGCCAGTCCGCGGGCGCAGTCTGGCCACGTGGCACGAAGATGAACGGCACCCTGATTGTGTTGCCGGCAGCCGCGCTGCCGTCGTCTTTTTCCGCCATTTTCGGTCCTGTCGCCAAAATAGGATAGTATACCTATATCGCTAAGATGTCAACACTTCGTTAAATTCGAGGTCGCGCGAGGATGTGCTCGGCGCGGTTTTGCGCGGCGGTGGCGATCGGGCCGCAAGCGCGGCGCGGCGGGTGGCTGCGGCACAGCCCACTTGGGTGACACGGTGCCTGGGCGTCGATGTCGAATTCGGAACAAAATGAAATGGGGTCTGGGGCCGTCGTGCGAAGCACGCCAAGGCGTGACGGCCCCAGCGGGTCCAGGGCAGAGCCCTGGCCTTAATGCGTCAAAAACTGCGCGACCCGCTCTGACGCATTTGCGCGGATATTCATGTAGAACAGATTGTAGTCGTAAATGTGATAGCTGCCGAGCCCTGTCAGGGGCCCATTGAATCCGCGCGGTGCGTCGTCGGGAATCGCGACCTGCAGCAGACCGTTGACGCAGCGCGCGCCGGTGAGGCCGGCGACCGCGGCGGGAACGTTCTCGCTGCCCCGCGTGCCTGGCACCGCGCCCAAATTCGCGCTCGCGTCGGCCGCACCGTTCAAGATCCAGTTCAGCGGATTGACGCAGACGATCGGCCGGCCGGCGATCTTTGCGTAATCGCCGTGCTGCCAGGCCAGCGCGCTGGTGAGCCAGGTGACGCCGCCGGCCTGGTCGCGCACGGTGTTCCAGGCCACCACGCAGCCGGTTTGCGAAGCGCTTCGGCAGAGCTTCACGCCGGATGCCTCGATCGAGACGGGCACCGCCTCGCCGACGATGTAGGCGGCGACCAGACGTTGCTGCAATGCGGTGCCGATGATGCGCTCCTGCAACAGCCGCAGCGCGTGCAGCGATCCCTGGCTGTGGCTGGCCAGAATGAATGGGCGGCCGTGGTTGGCGTGGGCGATGTACCAGTCGAACGCGGCCTGCACGTCGCGGTAGGCCAGATCGATGGCGGCACGGTGTGCCATGCGGTCGCCGATGAAGGCGGAAATCGATGCCTGGCGATAATGCGGCGCATAGATGTCGCAGCAGGCGTTGAACGCGCTGGCCTGAAAACGCAGCGTGCCGCGATCGACCGCGGCGCCGCTCAGGCCGCCCTGGTCGTAGGCCGCGTTGGCCTGGTCGAGCGCGAGGAACGTCGTCGGGTGGATGAAGAAGGCGTCAACCTTGTGCGGCGCGTTTCCCGGCGGCGGCACACCGGCCGGCACCGCGTCGGCGCCGCTCGGGTGGCCGGGGAGCACCGCCCAGGCGGCCGGGTTTGCGTAATCCGGCGCGGGCGGCACAAATTGCGCCCTGGCGTAGAAGCGCGCGCCGAGCAGCAGCAGCACGAGCGCCACGACGATCGATCCTACGCCTGCTCTACGCCGCATGGGCGCCTCCACGGATGGTTTTGGCGAAAGGAGCGGGGCCGGCGGGCACCGCAAAACTCTTGCCGGGAACGCGGAACCAGGCATTTTGTGCCGGGTCGCATGTGACCGGCGCAAGCGGGAAGCCACGGCGGGCTGGCGGCTTCCGGGACGCGGAAATGGCTCCGCCGCTGGCTTTTTCGCTGACGACTGACGACTGACAGCTGACGACCGATGCTGGCCCCGCTCTTGCGATACTGCGGCCATGGACAACCCAACCAGCATCGCGCTTTCCCGGCTCACCGCGCAGAGCCGCAACATGGACGTGATCGCCGGCAACCTGGCGAATATGTCTACACCAGGTTACCGCGCGGAACGCGTCGTTTTCGCGGACTGGCTGTCGCCGCAAACCGGCGCCGGCGTGGTGAAGGGCGACCGCCAGCTTGCGTTCACGCAGGATCGGGCGACGTATCGCGACCGTGCCGAGGGCACGCTGACGCAGACCGGCAATCCGCTCGATATCGCGCTTTCCGGCGACGGGTATTTTACCGTTGCCACCGCGAACGGCACGCGCCTGACGCGGGCCGGCCGGTTTACGCTGCAGGCCGACGGCACGATTTCCGACGAAGCGGGCAATGCGCTGCTCGATGTCAACAGCCAGAAACTCAGCGTGGCGCCTTCCGACACGGTGCTGACCGTGGCTGCCGACGGCGCGATCAGCAGCCAGAACGGTCCGATCGGAAAAATCGCCATTGTGACACCCGCCGATCCGAACCGGATGACCGCGGAGGGCGGCCGGCTGTTCCGCGCCGACGTGGCGACGACACCTGTCGCGGCACCCAAACTGGTGCAGGGTGCGGTCGAGGACAGCAACGTGCAGCCGACCGCGGAGTTGGTGCGGATGATGTCCACCGAACGGGAATTCCAGTTCGCCACGCAATTCGTCGAAGCCGAGGGCCAGCGGCAGCAGACCGCGATCGACAAGATCGCCGGCCCGGTCAGCTAAGCCCGCCTGTCGCAACACACATATATATAAGGAGAGACCGCCATGCGCGCGCTCGATATCGCCGGCACCGGCATGCAGGCCCAGCAGACCAACGTGGAGGTGATTTCCAACAACATCGCCAACATGAGCACCACCGGTTTCAAGCGCAGCCGGGCCGAGTTTCAGGATCTGGTGTATCAGAATTTGCGCCGTGTCGGCTCCAACAGTTCGGATAACGGCACCGTGGTGCCGTCCGGCGCGCAGATCGGGCTCGGAGTGAAGACCGCCGCGATCTATACGATCGGCGAGCAGGGCAATTTGCAGCAGACCGGCAACAATCTTGATACCGCGATCCAGGGCGGCGGGTATTTCCAGGTGACGCTGCCGAGCGGGGAAACCGCCTATACACGGGACGGCACCTTCGCGCTGGCACCCGACGGTACGATCGTTACCGCGGACGGCTATCCGGTGGCGCCCGGCATCGTGGTGCCGACCAACGCCGTCAGCGTCAGCATCAATGCATCGGGCCAGGTGCAGGCGACGATTTCCGGGCAGACCGCGCCGACCACGCTCGGGCAGTTCCAGCTGGCGACGTTTCCGAACACGACCGGGCTCGCGGCGCAGGGCGACAATCTGTTCATCCAGACCGCGGCATCCGGCAATGCGGTGACCGGCACGCCATCCTCACCCGGTTTCGGCAGCGTGATGCAGGGGTTTATCGAAACTTCCAACGTCAACGTGGTGACCGAGATCACCAGCCTGATCACGGCGCAGCGCGCTTACGAAATGAACAGCAAGGTGATCACGGCGAGCGACGACATGATGCAGACGCTGACCAACCTGCGCTGAAACAAGTTCAAATTCCGGAGTAACCCTTATGACAAGCAACCGCATGCGCTGGATTGCCACCCTGTTGCGCGCCACCGCGCTCTGTGCGCCGGAAATACGCGTGTCGTGGCGCCGGGCGGCGCTCGCCGCTTTATGGCTCGCCGGCAGCAACCCGGCACATGCCGCGACGCTGCGGGTGTTCAACGAACTTGCCAGCCCGGAGATCAAACTCTCCGATTTGTTCGCGAACCTGGAGGCAACACCGGACCGTTTGCTGGGCGCCGCACCGGCGCCGGGCGGGCGGGTGATTGTGGAAGCGCCGCAGCTTGCCGCCATCGCACGCGATTTCGGTGTGGCCTGGCGCCCTGCCTCCGGCGCCGAACGCGCCGTGCTGGAACGCGCCGGCGCGCCGTTGCCGATGAAGACCGTGCTGGCGGCGCTGCGCGATGCGCTGCAGGCGGCCGGCGCGCCGGCCGATGCGGAACTGGAACTGCCCGGCTTTACGCCGCCGGTTCTGCCCGCCGGCAGCATCGCCAATACCAGCGTGGCGCAAGTAAATTTCGATAGCGGAACCGGGCGGTTCACCGCGCTGCTCGCGGTGACGGCGCCGGACATCGCGCCGGTCAATGAACGGCTCGCCGGCCAGGTGGTGGCGATGGCCGACACCGTGGTGCTGACACGCCATTTGCGGCCGGGAACCGTTTTGGCCGCCGACGATGTGCGCGCCGCGCGCCTGCACGCGACATTGCTGCACGGCAACATCGCCCTTACCGCGGGCGACGCGATCGGCCAGGCGTTGCGCCACGACATGCCGCCCGGCCAGCCGCTCAGCGAGGCCGATGTCATGCGGCCACGCCTCGTCGCGCGCAACGATGTCGTGCGCATGACGCTCGAGGCGGACGGCATCGACCTTGCCGCGCAAGGTGTGGCGCTCGAGGAGGGCGGTATCGGGGATCGTATCCGGGTGCAGAATCCGGCCTCGCACGCGGTGGTGATTGCCGAGGTGACCGGCAGCGGTGCGGTGCGCGTCACACCCGGGCAGTCGCCGATCGTGGTCGCCGCGCAATGAGAGCGCGCGGCAGCAAGCCGGCCCGTTGCGCGGTTGGCCCGTTGGCGGCGCTGTTGGCGCTTGGCGGGTGCGGCGCGGCGCAGCAGATTTCCGAAATCGGCAAGCCACCCGCCATGACGGCGACGGCCGATCCCACCGCGGACCCGAAATATCGGCCGGTCACCATGCCGATGCCGCGCGCCGAGCCGATCCAGGCGGAGCCCGCCAGCCTGTGGCGCAACGGCAGCCGCGCGTTCTTCAAGGACCAGCGCGCGGCCCAGGTCGGCGATATCGTGACCGTGCTGGTGAATACCACCGATACCGCCGACGTGGAAAACGCTTCCACGGAAACCAAGAACGGCAGCGAATCGATGGGTGTGCCGAACATGTTCGGGCTGGAAGCGAGCCTGCCCAAGATCCTCGGCAAGGCGGTCAATGCCGCCAGCCTGGTCAATGCGAACAGTGCCAGCACGGCCGGCGGCACGGGTGTGATCAAGCGTAACGAAACCGTGACCCTGCGGCTCGCCGGCGTGATTACGCAGGTGCTGCCGAACGGCAACCTGGTGGTGGCGGCGCGGCAGGAAATGGAGGTGAATAGCGAATTGCGCGAGCTGCGTGTCAGCGGCGTAATCAGGCCACAGGATATCGCCAGCGACAATACCGTGAGCCACGATCGCATGGCGGAAGCCCGCATCAGCTACGGCGGCCGCGGTCAGCTCACCAGCGTGCAAACCCCACGCTACGGCCAACAAGTGCTGGATATCCTGTTGCCGTTCTGAGGCAGCTGACAGCTGACAGCTGGCAGGAAAGCAGCTGACAGCTGACAGCTGGCAGGAAAGCAGCTGACAGCTGACAGCTGACAGCCGACCGAAAAGCAGCTGTTAGCTGTCGGCTGTTAGCTGATCAGGTATTCCATCATGTGGCCCGAGCGGGCGGGTTGGCGCGGTGTGCCACCAGTCGGGGCGGATCGGTTTCATTTCGGGATTGGCTGGGTAGATCACCCGGTTCTCGGGTTTGGTGGGTTCGCCGACGATGAGCAGGGTCACGTCGGCGGCGCTATTGTTGAGGAAGCTGTGGGCGATGCCGGTGCCGGCGGGGAAGCCGACGCCGTCGCCGGGCGCCAGGCGGTGCAGGTGGCCGTCGAGCCAGAGGTCGGGGGTTCCGTCGATCACGTAGACGAACTCCTCCTCGTCGCTTTCGGCGTGCGGGATGGAGGTGCGGCGGCCGGGCGGCAGCACTTGGTGGCGGATGCCGAGGCGGGTGAGGCCGAGCGCCTTGGAGAAGGGCGCGTCGAGCGCGAGCAATTCGGTGTTGTGCGGGTAGTGGCGGTCGTCGGGCCCCTGGATATCCCGCCAATGGCGCACGCAGTCCGGCTTTTGCATCGGCGCCTGCCCTCTGTTCCGAAGCTGTCAGCTGTCAGCTGTTTGCTGACTCAATCGTCGCGGTGCACGCGTTCCATTTTCTCGTGGCGCTCCTGGGCTTCGAGCGACATCGTGGCGATCGGCCTGGCCTCCAGGCGCCTCAGGCCGATCGGCTCGCCGGTCTCCTCGCAGAAACCGTAGGTGCCGTTTTCGACGCGCTGCAGTGCCTGGTCGATCTTGCTGATCAGTTTGCGGGCGCGGTCGCGGGTGCGCAGTTCCAGGGCACGGTCGGTCTCCACGCTGGCGCGGTCGGTGATGTCGGCTTCGTGGATGCCGCCTTCGGAGAGGCTGGCAAGGGTTCCATCGGCTTCGCGCAACAGGTCGGCGCGCCAGCGCAGCAGCTTTTGGCGGAAATACTCGAGTTGGCGGGGATTCATGAACTCCTCGCTGTCCGAGGGCGCGTAATCCGGCGGCAGCGTCAGCATCATGAACGGTCGTTCCCAGTCGGCAGGGGCCGGTCGCACCGGAGATGTTCGCGGGCCCCTCGCGTCTGGCGCGGCTTATAGCGGCGGCCCCGCGCTACGCCAAGCACTTCGAAACTGGCGCCAACCCCTTGAAACATCGTGACATGCGCGGGTTATGCATCGAGGCGGGCCAGCTCGACGGCGGCGCGGACGCCGATTTCGCGCAGGATCAGGCGCAGCACCGGGTCGTCCGCGGCGGGTTCGCTGGCCGCCAGCCGCGCCAGTTGCGCGGTTGCCTCGCCGGCTTCGTCGCTGTCGCCGGACCCCAGCAAGGCGAGCTGCATGGCGCCGAGCGCGTGGAGCAGGGCGCGGCCGTGGCGGCGCGCGTCGCGGTCCGCGCGCACCGCGTCGTGGGCGATGTCGTAGCTCATCGGCAACGTGACGGCGGCCGTTGCTTCGGCCTCGCCCTGCGCGCGCACCTCGTCCGGTGTGTCCAGCAGCGCGCCGAAGCCGGCCGTGCCACGGGCCGGCCGCGCCGGCGCGGCGGGCGCTCCGGGCCGCAACCGATCTACTCGCATGACGTGCCTTGCATGTCTCGAACCCTTTCAAGCCGACCGGGATGCACTCTCCGGCAACCATTTGCGTGCTGTGGTGTCGCGCGATGGACACCGGGACACAGCAGCCTGCAACACATTTTCCCGGCGATACGACCGCGCGCGCTTCGACCGCTTCGGTGCGCCCGCGGGCGGCGCGCGCCGCCGCAGCATGGCGGGCAAACCTTTCCACACCGCGAAGGGCGCTGCTGGCGACCGCGCTGCTGCTTGCGGCGGTGGTGCCGTCACATGCGGTGCCTGCCAGCCCGGCGCAGGCTGTCGCCGAGGACAGTTTTGTGCGCGTCAAGGACATTACCGATCTGGAAGGCGTGCGCGAAAACCAGCTGGTCGGCTATGGCCTGGTGGTTGGGCTGAACGGCACCGGCGACAAGCTCGACAACGCGGTGTTCACCAAGGAATCGCTGGTCGGCATGCTGGAACGGCTCGGCGTCAATACGCGCGATCAATTGGCGAAATTGGAAACCAAGAATGTCGCCGCGGTGATGGTGACCGCCGGGTTGCCGGCGTTCGCGCGTACCGGCAGCCGCATCGACGTGCAGGTTTCCGCGATCGGCGACGCCACCAATCTTTCCGGCGGCACCTTGCTGGTGACGCCGCTGATGGCCGCCGACGGCGAGGTTTATGGCGTGGCACAAGGGTCGGTGACCACCGGCGCGGTCGCGGCCAAGGGCGCCGGCGGCAGCGTGACCCGTAATGTTCCGACTTCCGGAAAGATCGCCAACGGCGCCAACGTGGAGCGGGAGGTGAATTTTTCGCTCGACAGCCGGCACGATCTGAACCTGGCGCTGCGCAATCCTGATCTCACGACGGCGCGCCGCATCGAGGCCGCCATTAACGCGTCGCTCGGCGCCGGCGTCGCGCGCGCCACTGATCCGCGCACCGTCGCATTGAAGCTGGATGGCCGCGATGTTGTTGCATCGCTTGCCGACGTCGAGGACCTGCGGGTGCAGCCGGATGCGCCCGCCATCGTGATTATCGATGAGGCGAGCGGCACCATCGTGATGGGTGCGAACGTGCGCATCAGCACGGTGGCGATCGCGCAGGGCAACCTTACGATCCGCGTTACCGAGGCGCCGGAAGTGTCGCAGCCGGGGCCGTTTTCCAATGGCAAGACCAAGGTTGTGCAGCACAGCACGATTTCGGTGGACACGCAGAACGATCACAAGCTCGGCATGCTGAATAGCGCGCCGACGTTGCGCGATCTGGTGGCCAGCCTGAATGCGCTCGGCGTCGGGCCGCGCGATCTGATCAGCATCCTGCAGGCGATCAAGGCCGCGGGGGCGCTGCAAGCCGATCTGGAGGTTAGATGAGTCCGATAACGCCGATCATGCCGCCACGCGCACCCCTCGCGTCGCCGCACGCGCGGCCGGGCACGGCGGCCCCGGACGATGCGAAAATACAAAAATCGGCGCAGGATTTTACCGCGGTGGCGCTCGGTGAAATGCTGGCGCCGATGTTCGATACGATGGACGCGAGCGGGGGCGAATTCGGCGGCGGCGGCGGCGAGGCGGCATTCAAGCCGATGCTGGTGCAGGAATTCGCCAAGGGCATGGCGCGCCAGGGTGGGCTGGGGCTGACCGAACAGGTGGCGAAGGCGATGCTGGCGCTGCAGGAAAAGCGCTCGTGACCGCGGCGCTCGCCTACGCCGTGCAGACCATGACGACGCTGCTGACGGAGGAAAACGCGGCGCTGAACGCGATGGATTTCGCGCGCGCCGGCGCCCTGCTGGCGCCGAAACATGCCGCCGCGGATGCGCTCGCCGCCGCGTGCCGCGCCGCTCCGGATAGCGTGCCGCCGCAGGACGATTTGCGGCAACTGGGCGAACTCGCCGAGCAAAACCGGGCATTGCTGAACCGCGCCATGCGTGTGCAACGCCGCGTGCTGGAACTGGTGGCGCGCGCGGCCCGCGGCACACAGAGCGGCACGCGCTATGGTGCGGGCGGGCGGCTCGCCAAGGCACGCGACGCGCCGCGGAGTTTGACGACGCGGATTTAAGGGTAAGGAAGGCGAGGACTCTGCCCTGGCCTTTTCAGATTCGGCCTGCCGGTCAGCACGCCTAGCCGCCGATCCCGCCCAGGCAAAGATATTTGATCTCAAGATAATCCTCGATACCGTACTTGGACCCCTCGCGCCCCAGCCCCGATGATTTCATGCCGCCGAACGGCGCCACTTCGTTCGAGATAATGCCTTCGTTAATCCCGACGATCCCGTATTCCAAAGCCTCGGCCACACGGAAAACCCGGCCGACATCGCGGGTGTAAAAATAGGCGGCCAAACCGAACTCGGTGTCGTTGGCCATCTCGATCGCCTCGGCCTCGTCGCGGAACGTGAATAAGGGTGCCACCGGGCCGAACGTTTCCTCGCGAAAGATGTCGGCGCGGCGGGAGACGTTGCCGAGGATCGTCGGCTGGAAAAAATTGCCGCCCAGGGCGTGCCGCTTGCCGCCGGTAATCAGCCAGGCGCCGTGGTCGAGCGCATCGGCGATATGCGCCTCTACCTTCTCCACCGCGGCCGCATTTATCAGCGGGCCCTGCGTGATCCCTTCGTTCAGGCCATTGCCAACCTTGAGCTTCTCCACGGCGATTTTCAGCGCCGCGGCAAAACTGTCGTGAATGCGCTCGTGCACCAGGATGCGATTGGCGCACACGCAGGTTTGCCCGGTGTTGCGATACTTGCTCGCGATCGCGCCGGCCACCGCGTCCTCGATATCGGCATCCTCGAAGACGATGAACGGCGCGTTGCCGCCGAGCTCCATGCTGGTCTTCTTGATCGTCGGCGCGCACTGCTCGAGCAATTTCGCGCCGACCTCCGTGCTGCCGGTAAAACTGAGCTTCCGCACCAGCGGGTTGGCGGTCAGCTCCCAGCCGACGGCGCCCGACGGACCGGTGACGATGTTGCACACGCCGGGCGGCAGGCCAGCGCGTTCCGCCAGCACACCGATCGCCAAGGCGCTGAACGGCGTTTGCGAGGCCGGCTTGATCACGCCGGTGCATCCCGCGGCCCAGCCGGGGCCCGCCTTGCGGGTTATCATCGCGGCCGGAAAATTCCACGGGGTAATCGCCGCGAAGACGCCGATCGGCTGCTTCTGCACGATCAGCCGCCGCCCTGGCAGATGCTGCGGGATCGTATCGCCATAGATGCGCTTCGCCTCCTCGGCGAAGAACTCGATGAAGCTGGCGGCATAGGCCGCCTCGCCGCGGCTTTCGGCGAGCGGCTTGCCCTGCTCGCAGGTCATGATGACGGCCAGGTCCTCCTGGTGCGCCAGCATGAGGTCGAACAGTTTTCGCAACGGCTTCTGGCGTTCCTTGGCGGTAAGCCGGCGCCAGGCGGCCTGGGCGGCGGCGGCGGCCTCGATGGCGCGCCGTGTTTCGGCGCCGCCCATCGCGGGGACCACGCCGACCAGCTCGCCGTTCGCCGGATTGCGCACCTCGAGCGTGCGCCCGTCGTCCGCCTGCACCCACGCGCCGCCAATCAGGTTGGCCTGCCGCAGCAGGTCGGGGTCCTTCAGCTTTACCCGCACGACCGGATTGGACATGGCAAACACTCTCCCCACGGCGACTCACAAAACAGTAATGCCAGAGCCGCCGCGCCGGAAGCCAGCGCGGCGTGGGCCAGGTAAGGAAGCGCCAGGTAAGGAAAGGCCAGGGCTCTGCCCTGGACCCGCTGGGGCCGGAGGCCCCAGACCCCATTCATTAAGATTCGTTGGGGAGGACGGCGAAGCCAGTAAATGTCAGCGATCATTCTAGGCTTCGCCGATTCCCCCACTTGTTCTTAATGAATCGGGGTCTGGGGCCTACGGCCCCAGCGGGGTCCAGGGGCAGAGCCCCTGGCCTTCTTCCTACGCTTCCGTTGTGCAGCGCCGCCGTTTCGTGCCATGCGCGCCGCATGTTCCGCGCCCTCTACGCCCAGATTCTCGCCCTGTCCGCCAGCCGCTACGCCCCGGTCTGGCTCGCTGCGGTCAGTTTCGCCGAGAGCAGCTTTTTCCCCATCCCGCCGGATGTGCTGCTGGTGCCGATGGCCGCGGCGCGGCCGGAGCGCGCCTGGTTCTTTGCCGCGCTGTGCACCGCCGCCAGCGTGCTGGGGGGATGCCTGGGTTATCTGATTGGCGCGGAGTTCTTCGATCAGCTCGCGCGGCCAGTGCTGCACGCTTACCACGCCGAGGCGGCGCTGGTGAATTTCCAGGCCTGGTACGCGCGCTGGGGCGTGGCGGTGATCCTGGTGAAGGGGCTGACGCCGATTCCTTATAAGCTGGTGACGATCGCGAGCGGGGCCGCGCATTTCAATTTCGCAATGTTTGTCGCGGCGAGCCTGTTGACGCGTGGCGCGCGGTTTTTCCTGGAGGCAGGTTTGCTGCGGCGCTATGGCGCGTTCATGGGTGCGTATGTACGCCGGCGGCCGGGGGTGGTGGCGGGCGCCGCGGCCGGCACGGTGGCCGGGATCGTCGTGGTGTTGCGCTTTATCTGACGCCGGCAACCGGGCGGCGCCCGCCCTTGTTCCGCGAGTCGATGATTTTGCGGCGTTCGCGCGGTGTGGACGGGGTGGGCTGAAGCCCACCCTACGGATCTGAAGCCGGTCCCGCGGTCAGCCCGCGCGCGCGGCCGCCTGTTCCGGAAACAAATCGAGCAGCCCGGCGGCCGTGGCTTGGCACACGCCGCGATCGGTAATGAGGCCGGTGAGCAGCCGCGCCGGCGTCACGTCGAACGCCGGGTTGGCCGCCGGGCTGTCGCTCGGCACGACGCGCACGGTTACCACGGCGCCATCCATGGCCCGCCCGGTCAGCGTGGTCACTTCGGTAGCGGGTCGTTCCTCGATCGGGATGTCGCGCACCCCGTCGGTGATAGTCCAGTCGATCGTGGTGCCCGGGATCGCGACCCAGAACGGCACGCCGTTGTCGTGCGCGGCGAGCGCCTTGAGATAGGTGCCGATCTTGTTGGCGGCGTCGCCGCCGCGGGTGACACGGTCGGCGCCGACGATGCACAGATCGACCTGGCCATGCTGCATCAAATGGCCGCCGGCATTGTCGGCGATCACCGTGTGCGGCACGCCGTGCTTGCCGAGTTCGAAGGCGGTGAGCGCGGCGCCCTGATTGCGCGGGCGGGTTTCGTCGACCCACACATGCACGGGCAGCCCGGCATCGTGCGCCAGGTAGATCGGTGCGAGGGCGGTGCCCCAGTCCACCGTGGCGAGCCAGCCGGCGTTGCAGTGAGTCAGTATATTAATAGGGCGGTTACCGGCGCGCGCCGCGTGGCGCTCGATCAATGCGAGACCATGGCGGCCGATCGCTGCGTTTTGCGCGGCATCCTCGTC
>Ga0181531_10000761_pt1 | contig 21193 bp, 15 predicted proteins | sample PEATcosm2014_Bin_38_FD_119743 | JGI IMG/M metagenome (GOLD analysis project Ga0181531, IMG submission 119743) | Peatland microbial communities from MTU Mesocosm Facility, Houghton, MI, USA - PEATcosm2014_Bin11_10_metaG | ecosystem: Environmental > Terrestrial > Soil > Wetlands > Peat | place... | reverse complement strand
TCCGGCGCTCCACGGCGCTGGCCTTAACCACGTCCCGACAGCCCTCAGACTCCCTCAGAACACTCCAAGACGCTAATCGGAAAGTTGGACCTTCTCCACTTTTTTGCCTGTCCAGGCGTAGAGGACCGACCACGATCCGTAGCCCGCAAAAACAATGACCGGGTTCGTGGCTTGAATCTTTCTTCTTACCGTCAAGGTCGTCATATTTGCCAGGGCCTTCGCGCCAGACCACGGGCGTCCCATCTGTCGTCTCTAACGAGCGAGTCTCCCAGCCGTCACCAGCTTGGCGTGCTACAACGAGTTCTGCCTTGCGCTTCGGGTTCTCCCCCGAAATTAGGACGACAGCCCACGTTGGCTTTCCGTCACCGTAGAAGTTGACTCGGGCAAGACCAGGGCATCGCTTACCGTGGTCCTTTTGAAACGCCTGCCTATTTTCCTTACTCAGGTCTTCCAGGCTGACAACGTGTGTCCCTGGATATTTGTTTGAGAGTTCGTCGCCCAGGCCAGGCGGAAGATCGCAGGGATTAGTCGGCGGCGCTGCAACAGCGGTCTGTATCGCTACAACCATGTAAAAACTCGCCACGCAGGTCATCTTTCGTTGGTTCGCGAGAGCACGTTGCCCAAACCGTCGTAGGTATAAGTGATGTTTCCGCGCAGTGTGCAGGTGGAACAACCCGAGCCTTGACGTAAGCGTTGACCGTGGACCGTCTTGATGGATTTGTTTGGTTTACAACGCAGCGTGGAGCGAGTCTGAAGCAAGTTCCGAGGCGAGGTTCCAGGGCAAAAGTTCCTCGATGCGGTTGATGGGATGATCGGCGATGCGTTCCAACACGTTGCGCAGATAAGCCTCGGGATTTAGATCGTTGAGTTTGGCGGAACTTATGAGACTGTAAATCGCCGCGGCGCGCTCGCCCCCGGCGTCTGAACCATTAAATAAATAATTTTTCCTACCTAACACCACGGCACGCAGGGAACGTTCTGCGGCATTATTGTCGATTTCCAGGCAACCGTCGTCGCAGTAGCGCAGCAGCGCTTCCCATCGTCCCAGCGCATAGCGAACGGCCAGCGCGGTGTCGGACTTCCTCGACAGTTTCCCCAAGGTCTCCTCGAGCCATTGCTTCAGCGATTCCAGCAACGGTCGACTGCGCGTGTTGCGGATCTCACGACGCTCCTTGGGAGACGTCCCCGGATTTCCTTTTCGATGGCATGGAGTACCGCGATGCGTTCTACGGCCTCAGCGGCCACCGGAGATTTGTGTGCCATCAGCAGGTCGTAGAACTTCCTGCGCACGTGCGCCCAACAAGCGGCTTCCTGGATGCGACCGCTCTCGTAAACTTTCTCGTAGCCCGCATATTCAACGGTTTTGTGGAAATTTTCACTCCCGGCGGTAAACACGTCGGCCATCTCGAACGCGGCGCCTGGCTCAATTCGCCCTGGGGCGTGGTCTGGACCCCGCGTGACTTCGGCACTTTCAGCAACACCATCTTGGTCGGCAATTTCGGCAGCGGCTGGATCGCCGCCTTCAACGGCTTCACCTACAAATTCATCGGCTTCGTCAAGAATCCCGATGACTCCATCCTTACCATCGATGGCCTGTGGGCTTTGGCGTTCGGCAATAACGGCGCCGCCGGACCCTCCACCACGCTCTATTTCAGCGCGGGCCCAGACGGCGAGACGCACGGTCTTTTCGGCACACTGACGCCAGTAGCCGCCGAAAACAACGGCTCCATCGAGTAAGCCGATAGGAACCGCTGCGTGGCTTCCATCGGCAAGTAACCACGCAGCGCGTGAGCACACCGGGCGGCTGGAGTAACCCTCCTGCCGCCCCCATTTGTTTTGCGTTTTCTCACCGGTTCGTTAGATCGCGCAGATGCCCCGATGTCTTCGCTCGGGCCAACCAGCTCGCACGTCAGTGCTCTTTATCGGTAGTTGTTTACCGCTTCCGCCTGTTCGCTCACCGGCCGCGCCGCCCGCGGCAAGGTAACCAGAAACGTTGTCCCGGCGCCAGACGTCTCTTCAAGCACCACCGACCCGCCATGATCCTGCACAACTTTGTTGACGATCGCCAACCCCAAACCCGTACCCGTCGATTTTCCGTAACTCACAAAAGGTTCGAAGAGCGTCGTTCGAATCGCGGCCGGCACTCCCGTCCCATGATCCATCACGCGAATGCGAAACAGTTCCGCCAGCGCGGAAATATCGATCTGCACTTCGCCGTCCGTCTGTGCCGAGGCTTCACACGCATTCAGCACTAGATTGATGAACGCCCGCTCGATCTTCTGTGGATCAAATACGCCCGCCATATCGCCATGCGTCCGCACCACGATCGAGCGCGTCCGCACCTCCGGACGTGCCCGCACCGCTTCCACCGCGCGACGAATGGTGTGCGTCAGATCCGCCGGCCGCGGCGCAATGGCCGCCTGCTCGCGCGATAGCTCCCGCAACGCATCCAGCAGGTCCGTCATTTGCTCGGAGGCCATCTTTATCTCGCCATAAATTTCGTCGCGATTCAGGTGTAGCCGCTCCGCCTCGTGCAGAAATTCCGCGTTGGCCACCACCGCAGCAAGATAGTGCCGCAGATCGTGCGAGATAGAACTCGCCGCCCGTCCGAACGCTGCGATGCGCTCGACCTCAAATCGCCGTCGCTCGGAACTAAGCAGTTCGCCGCGCATCTTGGAAAACGCCTCGCCCAGCTCCGCCACTTCGCTGCTGCCGCGCGGATGAATCGAATACGTATAATCGCCTTGCGCCAGGGCCCGTACGCCGGCCACCAGATCATCGAGCGGATGCGTGATCGTGCGCGAAACGAAACTCAGTAGCACTGCCGCCAGAAGCATCGCTGAAGTCCCCAGAATCAAAATCGTGCGGTTCAGCCGCTGCAGGAAAGCATTCGCCGGTTCCAGGGACATGAGCACATAGCAGGTAACGCTGTCAGGCGCCCCTTTGTGCAGCAACACCGTCGCGGCCTGGTACGCATCGCGTCCCAGCATCAGTTGCCGTGAATTGGGCGCCATCTCCCCTTCACGGTTAATTTCGCTTTGCAATTCCGCCTCATTCTCCGCGGAAAGCGTGGACGCGATGATGTGTCCGCCCGTGGTCAGCGCGATTTGGCTGCCCGAAGCCAGCGACAATTGCGCTGCCACGCTGGAGTCAATTTCGTAGCCCACGGCGATGATTCCCAGCTGCCGCAGATTCGCGTCGCTGCCCGAAAGTATCGCTCGCAGCGAAACGTCGTAGAGCCGCCCGTTCCCATACCACCAAGCCGCATCGTCGCCCGCCTCCAGCGAGTTCTTCAGGTCCGCCTCGGCCAGCGCCGCTTTCCATCCCGGCTTCGAAAGGTGAAAGGCATACGCCTGGCCCTCCGGCGAAGCCAGCAGGAAGAGCTGGCTCCCGGCCAGTTTCCAGAATGGTTCCGAAGCGTCCTGAATGGTCAGCGCGTGCTGCGTCGCCATCACCGCTTTCAGCGTCGGCAATTCTGCGAGCATGGCTGTAGTGCGGGAAAGTTGCAGTTCGCGCTCTTGCTGGACGTTCTCGAACGCCCGCCGTGAGGCCTCGGTACTTTGCCGCACGCCTTCGGCAATTTCCGTGCGCACCGTTTGCCGCACGATCAGCAGCAGCGTCCCGAGTAGCCCGCAGATGATCAGCAGTGTGGCAATCAGCAGCTGGGAACGTAGTCGCAGGCGCGCCATGAATTTACGGGTCGGAGGGTCTACTTGTCCGGGTTCACGGCGCGGCTGCCCGCTACGAATTTGTAGCCCGAGCCGTGCATGGTCAGAAAATAGCGGGGATTCGCGGGATCCGGTTCGAGCTTCTGCCGCAGCCGCAACACGTGATTATCCACCGTTCGCGTCGTGGGATAATTTTCGTAGCCCCACACTTCGTTCAGCAATTCTTCGCGCGAGATCACGCGATTCTGCGAACCCGCAAAGTAGCGCAACAGCTTGAACTCCTGCGCCGTAAACGTCAGCGTATTCGCTCCATTCGTAGCCACCATGCTCGTGAAATCGATCCGCACCGCATCAAATTGCAGAATCTCGTGCTGCCCGCCGACGGCTCCTGCACCGCTGGCATCGTGCGCCTGACCGCTACGCCGCATCGCTCGCCGCACGCGCGCCAGCAATTCCTTGGGACTGAAGGGTTTGGTGACGTAGTCGTCCGCGCCCAGCTCCAGCAGCAGCACTTTGTCCTCGACGTCGCTGTTGGCGCTCAGAATCACCACCGGCACGGACGCTGCTTGCGCCTTGAACGCCCGGCAAACTTCCTTGCCCGGCATTCGCGGAAGCTTCAGGTCCAGCACCACGGCGCTGGGCTTATTTTTCTTGAAACTCTCGAGGCCCTCGACGCCATCGCTGGCAAGTTCCACCGTCAGGCCGTCCGCCTCAAACAATCGTTGCAGCGTTCGCTGCATGGGCCGGCTGTCTTCCACCACCAATACGCTATCCATGGGATTCCTCTGCACCACGTCATGTGTGCCCGGTCACAGCGCACTCCTTGCAAACGGCCGCATGTTTAGTATACAGCCGCCCTGCCGGAGCGGGCCTTGCATGCACCTCCCGCTCGCGACAGGGTGAACCTTCAGGGGAGAAGTCCGTTTGTGTGAAGTGGAAATGGTAGAGAGCGAGGCCGTACAAGGTGTCGGCAGGTTGTCCGGAAATTGTCAACGGCACGTAAAATCTGCGGGTGTAGCGCCAACGTGCAAGTAAACTAGGGGCCGCCGCTTCACGGCTGGTCGTAATTCGTTTTGGGCGGCGGCACATAGTCGAGCCCATACTTATTCTTGTGCACCAGTGTAAATTCCGGGTTCTCGAGGATCTCGATCGTCCCTAAATTACGCTCCGCGCCGGATACCGTCACTGCCCGCGGCAAGCTTTTCAGGTATTCGGGGTCGCTCTTCTCGTACCAGATGTTCAACTGGTACCGTCCGTCCGGCACATTGTAAATGTTTACCTCGCCCGCGCGATTCGACAGCGCAAAATACGGCGTATTCACCGCCACCACCACCGCGCTCATCTCCGCGTGAATATTGCAGAAAAGAAAGCTTACGCCCGCGCGATCGAAGACCACCGTGCGCGTGGTCCCCGCTTCATACAGCCCCAGGTCAAACCGCCGTCCGTCATACAGTGAAAAAATATTGTGAAAAAAAGGATCTTTGTTCGGAAATTCCACCTTCGCACCCACGGGGACGATCAAGACGTGCGGCTCAAAGGTCTTGTTGCGTTGCACCAATCTCGGCGATTTTGCCGGCGCCGTGGGCCCGTGCCGCTCCGCGTCGATGTGCTCCAGCGGCACCAGCCAGATCGCCACATTCGAAAGATCCAGCGTCTTGCGCGCGCCGCTGCTCGCGTTTTCCATCTTTCCCTTGATCATCACCCGCAGGGTCACGGGCTTCTCCTGCGCGCCGCTCCTCTCTTGCGCGCAGACCATTCCCACAAGAATCCAGCACAACGCGCGGAACGTTGGCCTCACGAAGTCTCCAGATCTAGAACACGTAGCCCATGCTAAGGGTAACCTGATTAGCCTGGCTTGGACTGGCTTGATTCGATGCGCTATCCAGCGTGAATGTCCTCAGCCGCTGATATTGCGCGGAGAACAGGATATCGGACCGCGCCCGGTAGATGAAATTCACGAACGGCGACTGATTGCGCGAAAGCAGCGTGCCATAGTAGATCGCGCTCGCCGGAAACGCCCGCAGCTCGCTGGCAAAAGGATCGTCTTGTCCGTACGCCAAGTTGATTTCGAAATTGTTCCGCGGCTTGAACTTTAATTGCCCCCACCCGCCTATCGCATCGAGTCCGCGCACTACGCCCTCAGGGTTGTTCAGTGTGCCGCCCACCAGCACGCTCTGGCCAATCCCGCCTCCCAGTCCGCCGACCCCTCGCCCGCGATAGAACTCCGCGCTCAAATCAAAATAACTGCCTAACGGCAGCGTCACGTCGCTCACACCGGCCCAGCCATCGACGTTCCCGCCGTAAAGCCAATTCTGCCTCCCGTAGTAGCCTCCCACTCCAAACGTCATGGGCCTGCCAAAAAACGGCGTCGTCAACGCAATCCGCGTCGCATAAGCGGGCTGGCCGGAGCGCTCTCCCGCCGTCGGCTCACGGTAATCGGCTACCGCATATTCTCCGGTCAGTTGGTCCAGAATGCCGGCCTGCAAGGACAGCCTGGTGTGCTCCGTCAGCGCTATTCGGTGCTCCACGCGAATCTGCGGCGTCCAGCTCCACAAGTTTCCCGAATACGAAAGCGCGGGGATCGCCAGCGAGGAAAGCGTGGTCGGCGTCAACGGCGCAAAGAACAGGCCGTCTTGGCCCGCTACCACCGAAGTGTTTTCCCAATCCAGGCGAATCGTGCCCGTCCGTAATCGGAAAACACCGAAAGCGGTCCCGTTCGCCTGGTTCGGAAACCCGCCGGCAAAATCGAAGCGCACGTTGGCGCTTGTGCGTGCCCCGGCGATGTCCGGGCCGAACGCTTCTACCCCTATCTGTGACTGCCGCAACGAACCCGTGAACGCGCCACCCGAATTCGCATTCGTCCCTCCGCCGCTTTCTTGGGGCACGGCGAGCTGCGGAAAATCCACGTTATCCACGGCCCCGCGTGTGACCGCCGCATTCAGCAGCACAATCCCGGAGAAGCGTACGCGATACTTGGATCCGCTCTCCACCTTGGTCTGGCTTTGCTCCGTCACCTTGTCGTTCAGCAGTTCTTCCGCTTCTTCCAGTTTCGCGACGCGTTCGTCGAGCGCCGCTGCGTCCTCGTGATTTTCTTTTGTCACCGCCGGTGTCGCCGCGGACGATCCTATTTCTGCGGATTCTGACTGGCTGGCGTCATTTGTGCCGGCCGTTTTCGCAACCGACTGCAGCGCGGCCCGGCCCAATTCCGCGCGCAACGCTTTCACTTCCTGCAACGTGCTTTCCTGCGTGTTGCGCAGTTCGCTCACCTGCAAGCTCAGCGCCTCGATTTGCGCCTGGAGTTGCCGCACCGTTTCTGCGAACACCTTGGCATCCGGCGACACTTCCGACGCCGCCACCCCGGCGCTCTGGCCGCGCGCACCGGGCACCCCGGTCAGCAACAAATTCAGCGTGAACAAAATCCAGAAAGGGAATCGCGGCCGTGGCTGATAGCGCATCTGGAAGCTCCTTGCCGTATTTCGGGTGGAGACGAGCTAGTTCGTCTTCCTAAGAGAGTAGCTGTTTCGTTCGGCCGAGCGAAGGCGGGGCAAAAAAATGCGAGGTAAAAAGATTGTCACGAAGTTGTCAACGAACTGCCATTGGATCGCGGGTTCGCGCCGGGGGCGGCCCCAACCCTTGTAAGGACACGCTTTCGGGCGCCGCGGGGGCCCTGAAAAAAAACGACCCCGGTCTCTCCTTCCGCGCTGGGAGAGCCGGGGCCATCCCTCTACAACACGAAGCTCTAGATGTTCCTAGAACCCGCGTGTCGCAGAATCCGCTTCCTCGGCCATGGTGGCCAGCAGCTTAAGGAATGTCTTGGACTGCCCGATAAATAGCCCGTCGTTGATGAACCCCTGAATCGCCGCTCGCGCGCCGGCTAATTGATCGCTTCCCGGACGGATGACCGCGCAATGCGGCAGCTTCGGGCTGATGAATTCGCAAGGCACCGGGAAAATCAGGTTGGTCTGGAACAGCGGCCCGCCGGGCGTGGTGTTGAAGTTCGGGAACGTCAAACCCTTGTCCGTCACCGGATTTTGCGAGTTGTTGAAGTTGTAGGGAGGTCCCTGCACGGCGTTCCCGGCAAAATCCACCCATTCCAGGAAATGCGCCACCTCATCCATGCCGATGCCCAGCATGATTTTCAGGACTTCCTGCAGGTTCACTCTGCGGGCCAGCGTGTTATACAGGCTCGAACCGCCCTGTTCGATCATTGCGAAGTGAAACGCGGCGGTGTTGGCGATCGCCTGGATGTGGTCGTCGCCGTCGAAGTCGTTGTCGTTTCGCGGAATCGCCGGCCGGTTCGTGATGGTGATGGCTTGCGGGTAGGTGGCGCCGAAGTCGGGGTTTGTCGCGCTCCGATACCGGATGTACCAGCTGGTGTCGACATTCAGGTTCATCAGGTTGGTCAGCCGTCCGAGGTTTTGCGCCCCCGTTGCCGTGCTGCCTTGCAGAGTGCGGAACTCGTCAAGATTCACCGGCTCCGCGCCCTTGGATTCGAGGTAGCCGTTAAGAAACGTCGCGTGGCTGATCTCGTCGATGGTGTTGCTGGTGATGTACTGCGACCCGTCGCCATCGAGAAACTGGAACGCTAACTGATAGTTATTCTGCGTTCCCTGCGTTACGCCGCCAAGCTCCGCATATTGCTGCCAGAGATCGCTTTCGATTAGTTCCGCCGCCGCCACGAAACGTAATACGGCGACGTCTCCTTTCGTTAGGCTGCTGCTCTCTGCCTCCTGCCCAAACGCCGCTGCCCGCTCGGCCCCCAGCAATCCGGCACCCACCGCTAGCGCGCCTCCGGCCAACACGCCATTCTTCAACAGTGACCGCCGGTTGACCGGCTGGTTCATGCATTCTTTCGTTTTCTCCACAACAACCTCCCTCAGCATCTGTTTGAAAAACTCGCCCGCAATGCGAAGGTAAGCGGCCGGAGAAATGCGCTTGTCATCGAAACGCCAAATATTTGTCCCGGGCAGGTAAGATTTTTTTAGAAATGAGAAAGGCTGGCGCGCTACGCGGGGGTAAAGCTTGCCTTACGACAACTTGATCGATGCGACTTTACGCGCGATCAGGAGGAAGCCTTTGTCGTTCGCGGCCTGCTGCAGTTGTTCGAGGCTGCTGCGTGCTTCGGCCGCTTTGAGTGATTTGGAATTCACCTGCGCCAAAGCGAGACGAGACTCAAATTCACACCCCAGCATTCCCGCGCTCGCCGCTTTGGCCATGCTGCTTTTGAGTTGCGCGTTGGCGTCCGCGTTTTTTCCCTTGGCCGCGTCGACGCTGGCGCTGGCGATGGAGAAACCGCCCGATCCTTCCGTTTCCATCCATATAGGGGTGGATATATACGAACACGACGATCCAGGTTGGAAAACAGGGTCCTCCGCGTTGTCGCCATCTGCCGGCCGGCTTGTGAACGACGATCTCGCGGGTTATCGCAACGGGCAGGTTTACATTCGCAGGTCCATGCATGTGCCGCTGAATTGCGACGCGGTACGGGACGCCATGCCGGCTTTTTTCGAGCTGCTGCGCGAAGAAACGGAGCCGTCGGTGCGCGTGGTCCTAGGGCATTTCGAAGACCGCCTATCGGACCCCCGTCTTCCGGCAGCCGCTCGAAAAACAGCTTTTGGGGCAGGCTCTGCTCGTCGCCAGTACGCGGTCTGGCGAGCCACCACATACCAGTGAGGAGGGTTTCGGCTTGCCATCGGTCTAGCCTATAGCGTTCAGCTATACCGCCCTGAGCACAAAGTATTAGACCGCCCGGCCCGTTTAGAGTTGGATGGGATCGCGATCCCTAATCCCGAAGGGCGCTAGATCGCAGGGACCAGTGGCCACACTAGACCGAATTCCAACGCGGGACCTAGCCGAAAGGCACGGCATCACTCAACTCGGACGCCGGCCTGGACGCAGATACATTTCCGAAGTTCTGCTCATCAACCGATACGACCCGGATGCGGACCTGTTCGATTACGTGGCGGTGTTCCTCGCGAAGCAGGACCACCGGTGAGCACCGACGGCAAATTTGCGACGCGATCTCTCACCGCTTCGGAGTATGTACGCAAACTGTTCGGACCTAACGATAATGCAGCGATTCTTCTGCGGAATCGCTCGATGGGCTACACGAGACAATCCATCGCCAAGGCGGAGACGATCGCGAGCCCCGACTTTCAAGCTTGGCTCGCGGCTCAGAGTGCCAGCGGTTCGGACGTTTTCGTGGGAATGAATCCGATCAAGGATGGCACCTACCGCCGGACCAAGGCGAGCATAAAGGAAATTCGTCACGTCTATCTTGATCTCGACCGAAAGGGCGACGAAGCTCTCCAAGCGATTCGCAATTCAACCGAAGTTCCAGCGCCAAACTTCGTCCTCGACACCTCGCCCGGCAAGCACCAGGTCGTATGGAAAGTGAGTGGGTTCAGCCGAGATGAGGCAGAGTCTCTCCTTCACAGCCTCGCAAATAAGTTCGGCGGCGACCTGGCCGCAACCGATTCGACGCGCGTGCTGCGCTTGCCGGGATTCGCCAACCACAAACTCCTCGAGGAGTTCGTCGTTGAGGCGCGCCAAGAGGCCGATGCCATCTACAGGCTCTGGGACTTCGCGATTGACGAAGATTCGTCCGAAGCGTCACGCCACTTCGGCGAAGCTCACGAACGAAGACGAACGATACCCAGCGAACATAAAAGCCAATCCGAGCACGATTGGGCCTACGCGAAACGTGCCCTCGCGCGTGGCGATGACCCTGAAGTCGTGATCCAGCGCATCGCCGACTACCGCTCGGAAGACAAAGACAATCCGAACTATTACGCGCGGCACACCGTGATGAAGGCGCAAGCCGAACTCGCGCGACGAACTGCGGTCGAAAGGCCCGCTGACGGTGATCGAACACAAACAAAGGAAGTCCGAATTGACCACTGACGGTCGGCCAACCCCTGTGCAACGTGACCGGGTTTCGGGTAGACCGGAAGCGGCGGTAATGCCGAAACTGCTAACCACGGACGACGTGGCGGAGATGACGGGACTCTCTCCGGAAACCCTCGCCCAATGGCGCTGGCTCAAGAAGGAAATTCCCTTCGTCCGGCTGGGCAAAAAATGTGTTCGCTATCGGCAAAGCGATATTGACGCGTGGCTTGAGAAGAGGCTAGTGTCGGTTACCTCAGGGGAAAACCCCTGAAAAAAGGAGGTAATTTTGGCGGTCCATAAGTGCGGAAGATTTTTCTACTTTGACTTTGTGTTCGGCGGTCGCCGATATCACAAGTCCACCCGCATGACCAACGAAAGGGCGGCAGAACGCGTTGAATCAGTTTTGAAAGGAGAACTGGTCCAAGGAAAAAACGGTCTGCGGCCCTATAAGCAACCACCACTGTTTGGGGAATACGTCGAAACATTCCTCAAGCGCATCGAGAAACCCCTGGCGCAAAACACGATCGATCTGCACAACAACAGCCTCAAGTCCTTGTTGAAGCTGTTTAAACGGAAGTTCCTCGATCAGATTTCGAGAAGCATGATTGAGGACTTCAAGGCCGGTCGAGCCCGGGAACTGAAGAAAGGAAGCAAAACGCAGCTCGTGTCGCCGGCTACGGTGAATCGGGAACTTAGCACGCTCAAAAAGATCCTGAACATGGCCGTCGATGACGAGCTCATCACCATCAATCCTGCGAGGAAAGTGCAACCTTTCCCGGAGGAAATTCCAGACGTTCACATCCTGACGTTCGAAGAGGAGCTCAAGTACCTGGCGCTTGCGTCAGAGCCCCTCAAGAGCGTCGCCATCGTCATGCTCGGACAGGGAATGCGGCCGGATGAAGTCTTTCGAATGACGTATTCGAACCTCGACTTCTTCAACCGGACGATCCTGATCGTGCGTGGAAAAACCAAAAACGCCATACGTTCTCTGTCGATGTCTCAGGAGGTGTTTGAACTCCTGAAGAAACGCCGGCAGAAACGGCCTAACGACTACTGGGTTTTTCCGAGTTCCCGGAAACCCGGTGCGCATCTTGGTTCCGTCCGCAAAGCCCATGATCGCGTCTGCGACAACCTGGGAATGCGCGGGGCCATGGATCTCTACAACTTGCGTCACACATTTGCCACCCGCTCCATTCTGTCCGGGACCGATGTCACCATTCTGCAAAAGATCCTCGGGCATTCGGAGATCGGGATGACGATGCGTTACGTGAAAATCGCGGAGCATTACAAAGTGGAAGCCGTCGTGCGGCTAGAGAAGTACCGGGCCGTGCACATGCAGGAAGCGGTGGTGAAAATGCAGCAAGAACAACAAAAAGAGGAAAAGATGGGGATGTTGCAGTAGAGTCCCCTGAATTTTCACCATAGTGCGGGGAAGGACTTTTTAGAGATGCCTGTAAGTCGCAGAAAAGATTGGTCGGGGCGTCCGGATTCGAACCGGAGACCTCCTGCGCCCAAGGCAGGCGCGCTACCAGGCTGCGCTACGCCCCGACATGAAGTACGTAATGATTATAAAGCACTTCCCAACAGAATTGTTGCTCCATCAGTCCAATTTGGCCTTCGACAGTGCCGAAACTGTGCCAAATAGATTTCACCGAACTATCGCTGTGCCAGAACCCCACGGCATTTCGTTGGCCTGGCGGTTAATTTTCTCCAGAGCTTCTCTCTTCATTTGCAGTTTCATTTGCGAGTAGCGTTTGAAGACCTGGACAGCGTCTGGCGCTTTGGGCGCTGGGTACGACCTACGGAATTCCGGGCCGCTCTACGACCACATTCTCGTCCTCGGAGATGAAATCCAGATTCGCTTCCAACACGCCGGGGGAGGACTCGCGATGCACGGAGACGCACTAAAAGGCTTATCATCGCGGGAGCGGACAAAAAGTTTCATCGCGCGATGGCACGCACTGAAGGCGATTCCATAATCGTCCACAGCGCTGACGTTGCAGCTCCAGTGGCGGTGCGTTACGCGTGGGGCGACAGCCCTGATTGCAACCTCTTCAACAAAGAAGGGTTGCCAGCTTCACCCTTCCGCAGCGATGATTGGCCCGGTGCGACGATTGCAAATCGGTAGTGCGATTCTGCCGCACTTTTTGCCTCGCGCTCGAAGCTATCACAGGGAAGCACACATGCCTGCGCCTAAAGCCACGTTACTCTTCCCGTCCTGCGCACTCGTCCTGACCGTGCTTCTGCAACCACTGCAGGTCTTGTCACAGACTGTCTCGACCCATGACTCTCCGGACAAAACTTCCGAAACCCTGATCACGTTTGACGCACAAATTCCCGTTCCCAAAGCTCGCGCGCTCCCGATGAAGATGGGCGGGATCTCGCCGAGCGGCCACGATATCGAGGTTACCGACCGTTATCTCACGCTAGATGGCGCACCCTGGCTGCCAGTCATGGGCGAGTTTCATTTTTCCCGTTATCCAGCGGCCGACTGGGAGGACGAACTCCTCAAGATGAAAGCGGGAGGCATCGATATCGTTTCGACGTACGTGATGTGGAATCACCACGAGGAGCTCCAGGGACATTTCGATTGGTCTGGAAGGAAGGACCTGCGTCATTTCGTCGAGCTGTGCGCCAAGCATGGCCTGTACTCTTTCGTGCGGATTGGTCCCTACGCTCACGGAGAGGTGCGACGCGGCGGATTGCCCGATTGGCTGGTGGCGGAGGGACCGGTGCGGCGGAATACGCCGGCTTATCTTGAGCACGTGAAGCGATTTTATGGTGAGATTGGCCGGCAATTGCATGGCCTGCTTTGGAAAGAAGGTGGGCCGGTGATCGGCATCCAGATTGAAAATGAATACCTTTTGCACGGTCCGGACGCTGGAGCCGCACATATCGGCAAACTCAAAACACTCGCGCTGGCAGAGGGGTTGGACGCGCCAATTTTTACCGTTACGGGTTGGGGCGACGCCGATTTTCCTCCGGACCAAGTTATCCCGGTGCACGGCGTTTATCCCGATGCCTTCTGGGACAGCTCGCTGCAGGATTTGCCGCCGAGCGATGCCGACCTCTTCGATTTGCACCGCGACTCCGGCGGCATCCTCGCTGACCCGCAGGGCACGCAGAAGACTTCGGAGCAGAAGCTCGCCGCTTATCCGCTACTCCTAGCGGAAGCCGGCGGGGGGATGCAAGTGGCGTATCACCGGCGCCCGGCGATTCGGACAGCCGACGTGGCCGCCATCCTGGTCACCCATCTTGGCTCCGGCGCCAATCTTTACGGCTACTACATGTTTCACGGAGGCGCGAATCCGGTCGGTCGACGCACCACGCTGCAGGAATCGGCGGCCATCGACGGCGTTTACGATCTGCCGGTCATTTCTTATGATTTCCAAGCGCCGCTTGGCGAGTTCGGCCAAGTGCGCCCGTCCTACCGCACGCTTAAACTATTTCATTTTTTCCTGAACGAATTTGGCAGCGAACTGGCACCGATGATCCCCGCAACGCCAAACCTGCAGCCACATGGAGCGGAAGACCGCACGACGCCTCGCGCCGCGCTGCGCACCGACGGCGAGCACGCCTTCCTGTTCTTCAACAACTATCTCCGCGACTACCCTATGGCGGAGCAGAAGCAACTGCGCTTCTCCGTGCAGCTCCAAGAAAATACCATCGAGCTTCCGTCTCATCCGGTGGACATTCCGTCAGGAGCTTATTTTATCTGGCCTCTAAATCTCTCGATGCAGGGCGCGACCCTGCGCTATGCCACCGCCCAATTAATCTGCTCCGTCAGCGAACACGATGAGCCTTACTATTTCTTCGAAGCCGTGCCGGGCGTGGCGCCCGAATTTTCGTTCGAGGCGCAGTCCGTGCGCGAACTGCAGGTCGCGCACGGAGATACCGCGCCATCGGCCGGCCAAATCCTCGTACAAGCAATTCAGCCCGGGACTAAAGCGGCCTTCACCTTGCTCTCGTCATCTGGCAAGAAGCTACACGTGGTCGTTCTTACCGCTGAACAGGCCCGGGATCTTTGGGAAGCACCGTTTGCCGCCCAGCCACACGTGTTCCTTTCACCCGCAGACCTGTTTTTTAATGCCGACGAGTTGGTCATGCGTTCTCGAGACGCACAGAGTCTGTTCTTCGGTATATTCCCGGGGAGCGAAATCAAACCGGAGAGCATGGTTCCTCTCGCTCCTCTCGCCGCCGATGGAATTTTCGCGCGATATGGGGCCAGCCTTGCGACACGCAAGATCGAAGCGCGTTGGGCGCTGTTGCAAAAACCGAGCTCCGCACCACCCGTGAAAAGGGGAAAGTACAACGCTGTAGCCCCCACCGACGCAGACTTTGCGCACGCCGCTGTGTGGAATATTCATGTTCCTCACGAGTCTTTTTCGGACCTCAGCAACCTGTTTCTTCAATTCGACTATCAGGGCGACGTTGCCCGGTTGTACAAAGGCCGAGAACTTCTCGACGATAATTTCTACAATGGCCGTCCCTGGGAAGTCGGCCTCAAACACTTCCTGGCACACGAGGGCACGACGAGTTTTCGCCTAGAGATCACACCACTGCGCCAGGACGCGCCGATCTATCTGCCTTCTGGTGCGTGGCCGCAGTTCGTCGGGTCAGACCAGGTTGCCGCCGTGCAGCACATTCGCCTCCTTCCGGAATACCAAGTAACGGCTCGTCTTTTCATTCGAAGGGAAAACCAGCAATGAAAACTGTGGATGATCGCGGCGTTGGCCGTAGCGGATGGCGAAAGATTCTTGCGATGTGGCTCTCGCTGGCGTCGTGCGCATCGGGTGTCATGGCTGGGCCGCAAGAAGGGAAGATTGAGAAACCGGTGCATGCCGACGCAACGTGGAATCGTGCTGCGTTGGGAGAGCCGTTCTTGCCGGATCCCATCTGGGTGTACAACGACTGGTCCGCCTACGATGAACTCTCCGACAATATTCCACTGACCGAGGCGCTCGCAATGCGCGAACTCGACGAAATTGTGCGCCTCAAAACGTATGGCGTGCACTTTGATTATTTCATGATGGACGCCTTCTGGTTTGATCCCGACGGTGGCTACCGGAAGTGGCGCACACCGAACTGGCCCGACGGGCCGGACCGCTGGATTGCCGCGTGCCAGAAGAACGGCCTTAAACCGGGCATGTGGTTCGGAACCAACGAATTGGTGAAGATCAACGCTGCGCCGCAATGGAAGGAATCGCTGACGGCCAAGGGCGGATCGCTCTCGTTTTCCGAGGGCGGCTTTCTAGCAGACTTCATGAACGTGCTGCAGTATTGGCACGACCGCGGCATCCGCGTGTTCAAATTCGATTTCGTGGATTTTGACGCCGCCACCCCGGCCACTGAAGCCCGCGAAAGCAAGACGCAAATCCGAGAGAAAAATCAGACGGCATTTCGTGAGGCACTGCAAGCATTTCGAACAAAAAATCCGGATGTAACCTTGGTGGCCTTCAACGGTTTTGGCGGCGATATGGAGTCCACCTCCGGCCCTTTTCCGTTCCGTAATCCGCTGGACCTGCGCTGGCTCACGGTCTTCGACTCCATCTATTCGGGCGATCCGCGCCCTTCCGATGTGCCGGAGGTCAATTTCTGGCGCTCCATGGACATCTACAGCGACCACATGGTCCGTCGCTACGAACAGAGCGGTATGCCACTCGAGCGCATCGATTCCACGGGCATGATGATCGGCAATACTGGCACGATTTACTACCGCAAGACGAATGCTTGGAAGGGAATGCTCTGGGGCATGGTGGCGCGTGGCGGATGGGTGAACACCATTCATGGCAACCTCGAATTTCTCGACGAGCGTAAGGCCAAATGGTTCGCAAAGGTGCAGAAGGTATTCGAACCGCTTCAGGCGGAAGGCCGAACGAAAACGTTCGGCGGCATTCCAGGGGAGGTTGCGCCTTACGGGTTCGGATCGCTCGACGCAACGGGAGCCTTGTACACGGTAGTGAACCCCGCGCAAGAGCCGCGCGAGATTGCTTTGCCGCTACTGACGCGCAAGCAAACTCCACTCGTCGGGGGGCGGGTGGTATTCCGCGATGCCGGATTCGCTCCGGCGCTCGCGGGCGACCGCCTCACGCTCGGGCCCGGTCAAATGGCCGCGGTGGGCTTCGGTCGTTACGCCGCGGCCGACATGGATTTCGGCGTTCAGGAAGACGTAAATATTCCGCTGAGCAGCGTTCCCATAGAGGCGAAATTTTCGGCAGGCGATGACGGCGCCGTGGAAGCGCAGGTCGATCCGCCGGCGAGCGGCAACGTGCGCATCTTGTTCCAGCAGCGCGATGAGCACGGAAACGTTTTTCGTAGTTGGCCGGGTGGACCCCCGAATGGCAAACGCGTCGGCGAAGTTCTGAGAATCACTGTGCAACAGGGAGGAAAGTCCCTTCCAGTCGACACGCAATATGACCGTCAAGTGTGGAGCGGCCTTTCCTGGGGCGCCGGCGAGGTGCGACACGAGGACTTTTTCCCAACTGGGAAGATTACGATTCGCTGCTCAACGGAAGAAAAGGGCGCAAAACTCGAGGCGCATTTGTATCGCGTGACGTACGCGCCCTCCAAAACCGAGCGCTAGTCGTGTTGCAATCTCGGAAGTTGCTGCAAGGCCGGCAGTTGTGACGCACTCTCGCCCCTTGCGGCAGAAGCTCGATTTGCGAGCACTGGCGCACCTTCCTTGCCGCCTTTAGGCCGATTCTTGAGCAAGCCCGAAAGCAAGAAAGCGTTTACTCAGATTTGGCCTTACCATTCAAATTTTGCGTTTCCCTCATCAAAAGACTTGACATTGCGCGTGTTCAGGCAATATTGTTCGGGCAAAACCGTGCATACGAAAAAAAACGAGCGTTCGGGGCGCTCGATACACTTGGTAAAGTAATCGTTTGCTGGCAAAGGGGTGAGAAAATGAAGAACTACGCGTCTTTCGGCTGGTGGCCGAAGCTGCTGGCATGCTCTTTGGCGCTGTTGCTATACGCGTTCGCAGTCCCCGCGCAAGTAAACCGCGCAAGCATCACGGGCACCATCACCGATCCCAGTGGCTCGCCGGTTGCTGGAGTGAAGGTCGCCGCGCGCAACGTGAACACCGACGTCGTCACCACTGCCGTCAGCAACAACGACGGCAATTATCTCGTCCCCAACTTGCCGCTCGGCACCTATTTCGTCAGCTACAGTAAGGACGGCTTCAAGCTTATCGAAAACCCGGCGCTCACGCTCGAATCTTCGCAAGTGGCCGGCATCAACGTGCAGATGCAGCTCGGCAGCATCTCGCAGAACATCACCGTCACCGCCGAAGCGCCGGTCCTCGACAACGAAAACGCCGTCATCGGCACGCACATTACCGGCGGCGTCGCCACGGACTTGCCGCTGAGCATCTACGCGGGCGGACGCTTCGTGGAAAACTTCGCCGTAGCCATCACCCCCGGATACTCCCCGATCAGCAGCCCGTACGGCGCGGTGATCAACGGCGGCCAATGGTTCACCAAGGACTACACCGTGGACGGCACCTCAGCCACCTCGTCAATCAAGGGCGATTCGCTCGAGACTGGCCCGAGCCTCGAAGCAGTGGCCGAACTGGACGCGCAAACCAGCGGCCTCGACGCGCAAAGCGCCATTACCAGCGGCGGCGTCATCGCTTTATCGCTGAAGTCTGGAACCAACAATTTCCACGGCTCGCTCTTTGGCTACGGTCACAATGAATTTCTCGACGCCAACACGTGGACTAATGACAACGAAGGCAAGCCGAAAGCCGAGGCTCGCGCTTGGGATTATGGGGCAAGCGCAGGCGGACCAATTTTCAAGGACAAGACCTTTTTCTTTGGTACCTTCGAGCGCTTTACGTATGACAACTTCACATTGGGCACTTACAGTGCCTTTGTTCCGACCAGCGACATGCTGAATGGCAACTTCAGCGCGCTTTTGAATACCTCCAGCCTGTTGGGCACGGATACGCACGGCAACCCCATCTACGCCGGCGCCATCTTCAATCCCAGCGATCCGGGCGCGGTATTCGTCGGTAACATCATTCCCTCGACTAGCTTCAGTTCCGTTTCCAAGAAGATTATCCAAATTTACCAGCAGGACTACGCTCCGGAACGGGCTGGGCTCAATAGCAACAATCGCCTCACGCAACAGAATTCGCCCGGCCAGACTCCCAATCAGGCGGTCGTGAAACTGGACCACAATCTGACTAAAGAGGACCGCCTTTCCGGTTCTTGGGTTTACAACCATCGCCCGCGAACCCTGGTGGACAGCGGCGGAGTCTGGGAGCAGGGCAGCACCGATGGCGGTCCGCTCGCCGACGCTCGCTACCAGTTGGTCCGCTCACACGAATTCCGCGTCAGCGAAGCGCACACGTTCTCTTCGAATGTCGTTAATGTATTCAACGTTACCTACAACTGGTACTTCAACCAAAGTACCCCCGCCTCCACCGGGACTGACTGGAATTCCCAATTGGGCTTCGGCAGTACCGGCGTGCAAAATTTCCCACAAGTCTCGTTCGGTGGGGCTGTCAATAACTATGGCGTCACCAGCATCGGCAACGGGTTCGAGGGGCACTCTACGGGTGCCACGACTTTAACCGCCGATACGGTCACCTGGACCAAGGGCCGTCACTCCATGTCGTTCGGCGCGGAGTTCCGCGCCTACCAGGTCAATAGCCACAGCGGCTCGGGTGTGGACAGCTTCAGCTTCAATCCGCAAACCACCGATGGCGGCTACACCGGCCAAGCAGGTTTTGGTTTCGCTAGCTTCCTGCTTGGAGACGTGACCAACGCCAGCCAAAGCACAGCGTTTGACTTGTACGGCCGACGTAAGGCGCTTTCCCTTTTCGCCCAGGACAGCTGGAAAGTCACTCCGAAATTGACCATCAACGCTGGCTTGCGCTGGCAGTACGCCTGGCGCTATCACGAAAAATATGGTCACTGGGCCAACTTCGATCTCGGCCAGATCGATCCCAACTACGGATACCCGGGCAAGCTCGTTTTTGCCACCGGCGGCGGAGATAGTTTTGAAAAGAAAGAATACGACGACAATTTTGGCCCCCAACTTGGCTTCGCGTATGCGCTCAAGCCCACTTGGGTGGTGCGCGGTTCCTTCGGACTGGTATTCCTACCCACTTACGGACCGTATTTCAGTGGCATTCCCGAAGGGTTTGCTCCCGGCTTTCAGGGCACCAATATCGTTAACACGCCCTTCAACTGGGATAGTGGCTATCCGGGGGTGTTCAAGCCAGGTAACAGTAACGTCGATCCCAGCACGCTCCTTCCGCTCGTCAGCGTCGACCCTCACGCTCTGATGGGGGCCTTCACCGACACCTTCAATATCGGCGTCCAGCACGAATTCAACAGCACCACTCGCCTTGAAGTTGCGTATGTCGGGAATCGGGGTCACCATCTGCCGGACACCGCGCTGGCGTGGAACGAACCTTCCGCATCCACCTTCCTGAACGCCGTGAACGCGAATCCGGGTATCAATCCCTACAATGACTACGTGTACTGTGCGAATAAGGGCGACGCCACCGGCTTCGTCGGCATCTCCTGCCCCTTCGCCAACTTTTACGGACCTGCACTCGCGGCCCTTGCGCCGAGCCCGCAGGTGGCCAACTGGGCGGCGCAATATTATTACTATTACAACATAAACTATGTCGGATTACCGCTCGGCAAGACTTCCTACAACTCCCTGGTGGTCGACCTGCGCAAGAAATCCGGCCGCGACCTGACCCTGGATTTCAATTACACCTTGTCCCGCCAGAAGGGCAACACCTACACCGCCCAGCAGGAGTACAACGGCTACTACACTACGGTGCAGAACTTCAGTGATATAAACGCCGCCGCGAACACCATCACCAGCTACGACCAGGAGCACGTGGTCAAGGGCTACGTCACCTATCAGTTGCCCTTCGGTCGAGGCAAGCGCTGGTTGCCAGACAGCAATCATTTTCTGAATGCATTAGTGGGCGGCTGGTCGCTGAACGGAATTGTACTTTACGCTTCCGGCCAGCCCTTCCAGATCAGCGTTAACAATCCTTATTATCCTTTGTGGGGCAATTTTTATCCGGACTTCAATCTAGCCGATGCTCACCACACGGATCCGCACAAGTATAATGCTGCTACTGCTGGCACGACGCCTCTTTACTATTACAATTTCAACGTTGCCAGTTCGCCGATTCCGCAGGACCCCACCACCGCGGCGGTGGCCTTCGGCAAGGGTCCGATCAATTCGCCGGACCTGCGTTGCCCGGGGATTGCCAACGAAAATGCCAGCGTCCTGAAGTACTTCGGCTTCGGCCCAGAAAACCGTTATCAACTTTCCCTGCGCGTCGAGTTTTACAACCTGTTCAATCGCCACGCATATGTCATCAACGGTTGCGGTTACAGCTCACAGATTGGCACCCCCACTGACGCCAGCACTTTCGGGCAGATCACTGGCGTGAACGATACCGGAACGCCTCCGCGCTCCGGTCAATTTGGCGCGCGCTTCACGTTCTAGCGCCTTGAGAACTGCGAAACTCGCGTACGCAGGGACGTCCGCGAGTTTTTCGCGTACAGCGTTAACTCGAGCGTGGAATCTTCTTGGACCAGCGCATGCTCCGAAACTTGCGACTACTCATATGGCTCTCTTTGCTTGCGGCGAACCGC
>Ga0181531_10000760_pt1 | contig 21236 bp, 12 predicted proteins | sample PEATcosm2014_Bin_38_FD_119743 | JGI IMG/M metagenome (GOLD analysis project Ga0181531, IMG submission 119743) | Peatland microbial communities from MTU Mesocosm Facility, Houghton, MI, USA - PEATcosm2014_Bin11_10_metaG | ecosystem: Environmental > Terrestrial > Soil > Wetlands > Peat | place... | reverse complement strand
GCTCGCGCGAGACCTTCATCGTCTTCTTCAGGTGGCAGGAGTCATGGTAAGTCACCACCGCGTCCACCTTTCCCTGCGGCGGACGATACTTCACCACATCCACCAGGAAGCTTGAGATGTCGTAGGTGCGTTTACTCCAGTAGTCAGCTTTGGGGCCATACACCGGGTCGTCGCGGAAGATCTCGTTGTACTCATGCTGCCAAGCGCCGCCGCAGGAGCCGCAGCCGGTGATGATGTACTCGGCACCGCTGCGATCCATCGCGTCCAGGTTTTTTCGGCCCAGCTTGCGAATCGTCTCCACAGCGCCATGCACAAACACAGGAATGCCGCAGCAGTTCTGGTCCTTCGGAATCGCAACGGAGACCTTGTTCTCCTTCAGTACCTCGATCAGGTCCTCACCCGTCTCGGGATAGAAGTAGTTGAGCGAGCATCCGGTAAAGAACGCCACCTTGGTCTTCGCGCCTTCCACCGCAATCAGCTCCGGCACGCGCTCGCGCAATGGCTTCTTCGCCAGCGCCGGAAGCATGCGCTCCTCATCGAAGCCAACGTGCTTGCCGACGAACGCAAACGGCGAGCGCGGCGCAATGCCCTGCTGGCCGACATCGCGGAAGGCCAAGCCGCTCAGCAGCGCGCCCACCTTCATCCCGCGGTCGAAGAGCTCCTGGTGTTCGAGCAGGCTGAAGATTGCCTGCTTCAGCCAAGGCAGCCCGTTCTTCCTCACGATCGCGGCGCGCAACCCAAGCATGATCTCCGCGAAGTCAACCTTGGTCGGGCAACTCTGCATGCATGACTTGCAGACCAGGCAGTTGAACAGCATGGTCATCACTTCCGGGTCGTCGATCGCCAGCTTGCCTTCCATCACCGCATCGGCCACACCGATCTTTCCGCGCGCCACGCCAGCCTCGGATTTCTCCGTCTTGTAGATGGGGCAGACCGCCATGCACGCGCCGCAGTGCATGCACTTGTCCAACTCCTTCTGGATCGCCTTAAGCTCGTCATACACGCCGGTCGCGTGCTCAATGGGAGGCATGAGCAACCTCCTCCTCTGTCAACGATGGAACCAGCTTGCCCGGATTCAGTATGTTCATTGGGTCGAGCGCATTCTTGATGCTGCGCATCAGGCCCAGGCCGGATTCGCCGATCTCACCACGCAGGTACTTCATCTTCGCGATGCCAATGCCATGCTCGCCGGAGAGCGTGCCGCCAAACTTCAGCGCCGTCGCGAAAATCTCATCCACGGCCAGATGCACGCGGCGCATTTCGTCAGCGTCGTTCTTGTCGGCAAGGATGGTGGGATGCAGGTTGCCGTCGCCGGCATGCCCGAACGTTCCCATCACCAGCCGGTGCTTGCGGCCAATCTCGGCCAGCGCCAGCAGCATTTCTGTAATGCGGCTGCGCGGCACGGTCGCATCCTCCAGCACGACGGTGTTGTTCAGTGAGGCGAGCGCGGGCAGCGCCGCCCGACGCGCTGCCCACAGGCCATCGCGCTCAGCATCGGACTTCGCCACGCGTAGCGCGCCGTTGTTTTCCGTCACCACTTTCACCACGGCCTCGGCCTCGCGATCGACCACTTCCTGCGCCATGCCATCGACTTCGATTAGCAGCAGCGCGGCGGCATCGGTGGGCAGCCCGACATGGGCAAAGGCTTCCACGGTGCGAATGGTCATGTTGTCCATGATCTCCAGCGTGGCGGGAATGACCTGCGCCTTGATGATGCCCGCAACCGTCTCGCCCGCGGCTTCCACGGTGCTGTAAGTTGCCAGCATCGCACACCGGTACTTGGGCGACGGAAGCAGCTTGCATGTGATCTCCACGATGATTCCCAGCGTGCCCTCGGAGCCGACGAACAGGTTCGAGAAATCGTAGGCCGTCACGTTCTTCACCGTCTTGCCACCGAAGCGCACGCGCTCGCCGCTGGCCAGCACAACCTCCATACCCATTACATAATGCTTGGTGACGCCATACTTCAGTCCGCGCAGCCCGCCGGAGTTCTCTGCGACCGAGCCGCCCATCGTCGCCGTGGTCACCGTCCCGGGATCGGGCGGATACATCAGCCCAAAGGGCGCCGCCACATTGTTCAACTCCTGGATCACTACTCCGGGCTGCACGACGGCCGTCAGGTTCTCCGAATCGACCTCCAGAATCTTGTCCATGCGCTGCAGCGAGAGCACGATGCCGCGCTCCACCGGAATAGTGCCGCCGCTGAGGTTTGTCCCCGCACCGCGCGGATAGATGGCGATGCCTTCCTTACGCGCCAGCCGCACCACGGCTTGCACCTGCTCAGTGCTTGTCGGCATCACGACGACATCGGGAGTACCCTTGGGCACGTCTGCCGTTGCGTCATAGCCGTAAGTCACCATGTTGAGTTTGCTGGTCAGTACGTTCTGCTGGCCCGCAATGGCTCTGAGTTGTTCGACAATTGCATTTGAAAGCATAAAGAATGCGCCTCTCCGCGTGAAACTGGGCTCAGGTAAGCTCAACGGCCCTTGTTACGCGGAGAATGCTAGTACATATCAGCTTGTCTGACAAGGTATTTTGATAGCGTCGGATTACAAAGTTCGGGTTCAAATTCCAGGTACAAGGAATAAAATATAATAGTCAATATTGTCATCTTGTCTGATAAGCAGATGTGTGCTAAATTGCTGGTGATCGGACCCTCATAAGCGTGCAGTTAGTTTTCCGTCATCTTTATATTATTGTGATTGATCGCTATCAATAAAGGCTGGACGCAGGGCACTTAAGACTGAGGTGTAGAGGCTGCAGATTGCTGCGGTCGAAGTCCGATCACGGAGGAATTCGTGACCGTAGCCAAGCGTGCTGCATTTCAAACATCTTCCTGGCCTTCATCTCTGACTGCCGGCAAGTCTCGCCTTCCTGCCCCCATCCTTTTTTGTCGCCTGCTGGCGCAATCCAGTGTTACTGCCTTGGGCAGTAGAGGCGGGTCGGAACCATCAGGTTTGAGCGGCAGTTCAGGAGGCAACTGATGCCATCGTCTGCCATCCTTGTGCCTTGGGCTTTGTGGCCACTTCTGCTGGGAATTGCCATGCAACTGTTGGTGGCGAAGCTGTTCTCGCCTCGCACGAAAGGCGTGCTGGCGTTCCTGAGCTGTTTCGCCAGCCTGGGGGCAGTGCTGGGTACGTTTCCGGGGGTTCGCGATGGATCAGCCATTCACCTTCACGTGGGAACGTGGGATGGCCCGCTGGCACTGGTGCTGCATGTAGACGCGCTCAGCCTGTTGTTTGCCTTCATGGCCACGGGAATCGGCGCGCTGGTTCTGCTCTACTCCATTGACTACATGGCCCATGAGGCCGCGACGACGCGATTTTACAGCATTATCCTGGCATTCATCGCCGGGCTCGTGGTTCTGACCTATAGCGCAAACCTCCTGATCTTTTATCTTGGCTGGGAACTGGTCGGACTCTGTTCATTCAGCCTGGTCGGGTTCTGGTACAAGAATCCCGAGGCGGTAAAGGGGGCACGCAAGGTTCTGCTGATGACGCACCTTGCGGGCTACGGACTGCTGGCGGCGATCCTGCTTATTTATGCCCGGACGGGCAGCACACTGTGGACGGACGCAGCGGTGGGCCGCTCAATGACAAGCGGCATTTTCGTATTGATGCTGATCGCACTTGCGGCGAAGTCCGTTCAGTTCCCGCTTCACACCTGGATTCCGGAAGCGATGGCCGCGCCGACTCCGGTGAGTGCGTTGCTGCATGCGGCGTGCTACGTGAAGGCAGGTGTTTACCTGGCGGCGCGCATGCACAGCTTTACGCAGTGGCCTGAGTCCTGGGGCATCATCATGCTCTGGGTGGGTACGGTGACCATGCTGGTTGGCGTGCTGTATGCGCTTGTGCAGACGGACTTGAAACGGCTGCTGGCGTTCAGCACGGTCAGCCAGATCGGCTACATGATTACTGGCATCGGCCTGGGCACTCCGCTGGGTATTGCGGCTGGCCTGCTGCATTGCATCAACCATGGATTCTTCAAGAGCAGCCTTTTTCTGGCAGCCGGTTCGGTGCAGCATTCCACGGGAACGCGGGACATGGATCAGCTTGGTGGCCTGGCCGGGAAGATGCCGCGCACGACGGCGGTATGGATGATCGGCGTGGGCAGCATGATGGGAATCCCCCTGATGAGCGGCTTTGCCAGCAAGTGGCTGGTTTATACCGCCGCTCTGCAAAAGGGAATGGTGATTCCCGCACTGGCCGCGTGGATTGCGAGCATCGGTACGGTTTACATCGGAGTGAAGGCGACGAGTTCAGTGTTTCTGGGTAACACGCAGGAGCGCACCAAGAACGCGCACGAATCTCCGGCGTTGATGACGCTCGGCATGGGACTGCTGACGGTAGTGACACTGGTTCTTGGCGTGGCGCCGCAGGTGGTCATCCGGTTACTAATTAATCCGGTGCTGGCGGCATTCGGTATGCCATCAGCGGTTGGAGTTTCGTGGTTTGGCATGACGGACGCGATGGGAAGCTGGTCGGCTTCGATGGGCTTAGCCATGGCGATTGTGTCCGCGGTCATTGGCGGTATTGTGTACCTTGCGGTGGTGCGTCCGGCGCGGACGGTTGTGGCCGGCCGCGCGGCAGCAGCATATGCCGGGGCAGGCGGCGGTGGAGCATTCACCGGTGGCGAACCAATCGCTGGGCCAGCGAAGATGCCGGCGGGAGATTTTTCCGCCGTACTGAAACGGCAGTGGGCACCGCTTCTCAGAGCGTTTGATGTGGACGCGTTTTACATGGGATTCTGGCGTCCGATCCTCGACTTCTCGATCAGGCTACAACAGGCGATCTCATGGGTGGAAACAAACGTGATCGCCGCGATGGTGGTTGGGGTTGTCATCGTTCTTCTGGCAGTTTACAGAGAGATTCCAAATGCGCTTCGGATACCAATGGTGGCCGGAGAGCACGTACCGCTTCTGATCGCAATCAGCAGTGCACTGGCTCTGCTGGCGCTGGTGGCGGCGGCAACGGCTTCTAAAGGCTGCCGAAAGTTTGCGGGCTTGATGTTCGCTGTCGGAACTCCAGCAGTGTTTGGACTGTTGGTTGAGTCCGCGACCTTGCGTCTTGTACTTCTAGAAGCATCCTCGTTCCTGGCGCTGCTGTTGGTTTGGAAGTGTGCAAAGACGAAATCTGCCGTATGGACTTTTGCGACCGTGATCATCGCTTCGGCGGCGACGCTGATTCCGGGGTTGTTGCTGCTTGAGCATGGCAATGCCGAACTGGCGCGCACGTTGTTGGTAGCGGGCTTCTTCCTGAAACTTGGAATGGTTCCTTTCCTCTGGTTGCCGACGGTGGCTGAAAAGGTGCCAGCGCTGGTGATGGGGCTGCTGATTTGCGTTCTTGATATTGCTGCCTTTGGCGAGCTTTGCGTGGTGACGAAAGCTGCGCCCTGGATGCTTGAGCCGAAAGGCTTGTGTCTGAGCGTGGCTGCGATCTCGGCATTTGTGGCTGCGCTGCTGATGCTTGCGCAAAAAGACATGAAGCGATTGCTCGCGCTCTCAACGGTGGAAGATATCGGATTCCTTTGCTTCGGCCTGGTTGCGTCAGCCACCGTTGGATTTGAGGGAGCGGTGCTGGGCGCGGCGACGCACGCAGTAGCCAAGGCGCTTCTGTTCATATCGATCAGTTCTCCGGAGGCGAATGGTGATCTGCGAAGCACCAGTCGAGGACTGGCGTCGCGCTATCCAGTGAGTGCGGCTGGTTTCCTGATTGGCATGTTGGCGGTGCTGGGAATACCTCCCACGATTGGCTTTGCCGGACGGTGGCGAATCTACGAGATGGGAGCGCAGTTGGGAGCAGGCTGGATGGCGGTGCTGATCGCGTCATCAATGCTTGCACTGATTGCGTATGTGAGAGCACTGACCAGAATGTGGTGGGGAGTTTATCCGACAGAAGACAGCGTGGGACTGGCCCCGGCCGTCGAAACGGGCACAGCCAAGACGTGCATTGTGATTTTGGGAGCGCTGCTGGTAATTGCCGGTGTGGTGCCTTCAGCGCTGGAGATTTTGACGCGGGGTGCGAGATGAAGTTGCTTGAGAAGTTATTGAGTCACTGCCGCCAGAAGAGCCCGTGGCTCTTCCATATGAATTCGGGAAGCTGCAACGGCTGCGATATCGAACTTGTGGCCAGCATCGCTCCGCGTTACGACGTAGAGCAACTCGGCATTCATCTGGAGGGAAGCCCGCGCCATGCCGATATCCTTTGTATCTCCGGGCCGGTGACCTATAACACGGTGGCGGCGGTGAAGACTGTGTATGGACAGGTGCCGCATCCGAAAGCGGTGGTGGCGCTCGGTTCCTGCGCGGCGACATGCAATGCGTTTGCAGGTAGCCCGACGGTGGTTGGTCCATTGCACCGCCATATACCGGTCGATGTGTACGTGCCAGGGTGTCCACCGCGGCCCGATGCCATTATCGAGGGCATTGCGAAAGCGGCTGAGCTGTTGGGTTATCCGGAGCGGCGCAAGCCTTTGACCGATGAAGATGTGAAGGATATTCCAGCGTGTGGCGGCGCTTGTGGAGCGGCCGCAACAGAAGGAGAAACGTCATGCAAATAACGACGGCGATTCTCCGCTTGCTGATCTTTCCCGGATTGCTCTTCGCGGTTCCGGCGGCGTGGCTGTTCTTATACATCGAGCGCAAGACGATTGCGCGGATGCAACAGCGCATCGGTCCCCCGTTGCTGCAGCCTTTCTACGATTTTGTGAAACTGCTTGGGAAAGAACCGCCGCAGCACCGCAGCATCCAGGATTTGTTGATCAAGGTGTGGCCAGCGATCTCGGTATCGGTTTTGTTGGCGGCGCTGGCGTTGATTCCCGTGTTTCCAAGTAAGGGTGGATTCTCCGGTGACTTGATTCTGTTGATCACGCTGCTGGAACTGCCTTCGATGTTTTACATGCTCGCGGGATTCACCTCACGCTCGATTTACGGCAAGGTCGGTTCGATGCGCGAGGCTTCACTGAGCCTGTCAAGCAATCTGCTGTTTCTGACGGCGGTGATGATGATCGCAGTGGGCGCACATACGTTCCGGCTTTCAGAGCTTGCGGCGCCTACGGCCTCTCCGGCGCGCTGGCTGGGTTTGGCGGCGATCATCCTTTGTATTCCCGCGAAGCTGCGGTTGAATCCGTTTTCGACATCGAGTGCGGAACAGGAGATCTACTCCGGTCCGCTGACCGAATATAGCGGCAGCGATCTTGCGCTTTGGGAGTTGGCACACGGACTGGAATGGCTGGCGCTGTCAGGATTCGTGGTATCGCTTTCATTTCCGCGCACCGGCTTCAAGATTGCAGATGCGGGAATTTTCGCTTTCCTTTGCATTGCATTGGTGGTTCTGCTGGCGACGGTAGCGGCTGCCACTGCCCGATTTACGATTGACCGCTCGGTGCGCTTCTACTGGCGCTGGAGCGTAGCGCTGGCCGTTGTTTTCCTGGTGTCAGCCGTTGTATTCAGGGGGTAGATAACTATGAGCATCATTCGTCTTCTTATCAATAATATTCAAGGTGGCAGCATTACCCTTCCGTATCCGGAACGTCCTCCGATCCAGAGCGATTACCGCGGCATGGTGCAGAACGCACCGGAGGAATGCACGGGATGCGGGCTTTGCGCATATGTCTGCACATCGAGCGCGATTACGGTGCAGCGCGCTGCGGATGGGTTCCGGTGGAGTTACGATCCCGCTCAGTGTACGTATTGCGCTCGCTGCACGCAGCGTTGCCCCAAAGGATCGCTGACGATGCAGGATGAGCGTCCGCCGATCTATCAGCAACTAGGCGGATTGAAGCAGTATCACGACGTGAAGAAAAAGAAGAAAGCAGTTGTCATTCCGCCCAGCAGCCCGCAGCCCGTGGAAGCGAATTAACGTGGAGCGGTAGAGGAGAAGTCGGATGACTGAAAGGGCAGTGATGCTGGAGAGAGAGATAGGTTGGGACGTGAGTCTGCTTGATCTGCGCGCGGAAGATGGATGGGAGCAGAAGAATGGTGCCTGGTGGATTGCCCAGGAGAAGCTCGACCCGCGAGCTATGACGAGATTCATGCTGGCCCAGGATGCGCGCTTTGTGACCGTAACGGCGATGGAGATGGAAGGCGGTGAAACCCGCCTTGATTACCACTGGGATTTGAAGGGTGTGATTCTTACCTTCTCGACGCAGACACGCGAAAACAAGTTTCCGAGCATTAGCGATCTGTGCCCGGCGGCTGACTGGCTGGAGCGCGAAACCTACGAGTACTTCTCAGTGGAGTTCACGGGCCGTATCAGCAACAAGCAACTGATGCTGCGGCCTGGGCTGGAAGCTGGTCTGAATCGCAGACAGATTGGAAAACCATGAGCTACCGAATTCCGATTGGACCGTACCATCCGGCACTGGAAGAGCCTTACAAACTTGACCTGATTTGTGAAGGCGAAACCGTGCGTGAAGCCGAGTTGCATGTTGGCTTCAACTTCCGCAATATCGAGTACCTCGCCGAGCGCAGGAATTATCAGCAGGTGATCGCGCTGGTGGAGCGCGTTTGCGGCATCTGCTCCAACGTTCACTCGGTTACGTTCTGTTTAACGGTGGAGCGTCTGCTGGGCCTGGAAGTGCCGGAACGCGCGCAATATATTCGTGTTGCGATGGCGGAGCTGGAACGTCTGCATTCGCACATTCTGTGGGCGGGAATCGCAGCCAAACTTATCGGCTTCAAAACGATGTTCATGAGCTGTTTCGCGATGCGCGAAAAAGTAATGGATATGCTGGAGGCGATCTCAGGCAATCGAGTGAATTACGGCATGAACTGTATCGGCGGCGTGGTTCGCGATATGAGCGACACGGGCGCGATTCTGAGTATGGTGGACGCGATTGAGAAGGAGCTTGTGAGCTCGATCATTCCAGTGTTTACCACGAACTCTACGGTGCGTGACCGCTGCGCCGGTATCGGTGTGCTGACAAATCAGCAGGCAAAGTCGATGGGAATTGTGGGACCGCTGGCGCGCGCCTCTGGAGTGACCCAGGACCTTCGCCGCGATGCGCCTTACCTGGTTTATGACCGACTGGAGTTTGATGTGCCGGTGCAGACCGATGGCGATGTGCGGGCGAGGCTGGTGGTGCGGGCGCTGGAATTACTCGAGAGCTGCCGCATTCTTCGTCAGGTGATGCGCGATATGCCAGAGGGACCGATCGCAGTGTCCACGGGAGCTCCGCGTTTGAAGGTTCCGGCCGGTACGGCAGTGGCTCGCATTGAGGCACCGCGTGGAGAGGTATTTTATTCGGTGACTGCAAACGGAACCGATACCCCCCAGCGGGTGAAGGTTCGTACGCCAACTTTTGCCAATATGCCCTCGATGCAGTGGGCAGTGGTCGGCGCACAGTTGGCTGACGCTCCGCTGATCCAGGCTTCGATTGATCCGTGTTACTCCTGCACGGATCGATAAGCGCGTCGTATCGGGAAATGGTGACGATATGGCTCGTAGCCGACATGCCGATAGCAAGGAAACTAAAGAATTCACTTGTCTGCTGAGCTGATATGTCATAGATTGTGAGCACTTCTTCAGAATGATGGTCCAAGTAGGCGTTGGTGCATCATTTCTCCTGAAGAAGTAATCCATGACTGAACTGAATTGCACTCTCTTAGAGTTCCTCAGTCTTAGGCTGGGGAACTCTAAGCAGAAGTTTCGGTAAGGCCCTCTCTTAAAACAAATATTCCTTCCTGAGCGAAACACTCCACGCGGCCAAATTTACGGAAGTCCTCCCGGGCTCAAAAAAATATCGAATACGTCAGCTTTTCATCTTGTCTGACAAGCTGACATGTAGTATTGTTTGCACGCTACCGGCTAACAAATCACACGCGATATTGCGGAGCGGGGAAAGACTCGTACCGTATCCCGGTCCACACAGCCCCGCGATGGAGGTTCTACTTTGAGTTCTTCGACCGTCCTCACGCCACCTGCTCGGAAACATCCGGTTCCTCCGCATTCTCAACCTAAACCTAACTACCTTGTCGCCTTCTTGGTAGTTGTTTTCGGTGTTATCGCTTCAGTGGTCATTTTGAGACTGCCTGCACTTTCGTCCGCCTGGCAGCAAAACTACGATCCCACCGGGCATTGGTTCCTCTCCACCATCGTGGCTGCAATTCCAATCGTTGTGCTGCTTGGGACACTGGCTCTGGGCCATGTCAAGGCTCACTATGCGGCTCTCGCGGGATTATCCGCGGCTTTGATTGTTGCCATCTTTGGATTTCATATGCCAGCCCGGTTGGCAGGCGCAACCGCCGTTTACGGCGCCGGCTATGGTCTATTTCCGATTGGTTGGATCGTTCTCAACGTCATCTTCATGTACCAGCTCACGGTCGAGTCTGGGCGTTTTACCATCCTCCAGCACAGCCTTACGGGTATTACTCAGGACCGCAGGTTGCAGTTGTTGCTGATTGCATTCTGCTTTGGTGCGTTTTTTGAAGGCGCCGCTGGCTTTGGAACTCCTGTGGCCGTTACGGCCGCATTACTGATCGGTCTCGGTTTCAAACCGCTGCAGGCCTCGGGACTCTCGCTCATCGCAAACACCGCTCCGGTTGCTTTCGGTGCGCTGGGTACTCCGATCATCGCGCTGGCCAAGGTTACTGGATTCAGCGAAGTTATGCTGTCTTCGATGACCGGGCGCATCCTCACCCCATTCTGCATCCTGGTTCCGTTCTGGCTGATTTGGGCTTTCGCCGGTTTCAGCGGAATGCTGGAAGTCTGGCCTGCGATCCTGGTCGCCGGAGTCACGTTTGCGGTTCCGCAGTTGCTCGTTTCCAATATGCACGGCCCTTGGGTGGTAAATGTTGTGGCCGCTGTTATCTCCATGCTCTGTTTGACTGGCTTCCTGCTGATCTGGAAGCCGAAGAAGATATGGAAGTTCGACGGCCAAGAGGAAGAAGAGCAAGCTTCTTTGGATCGCGGCGAGGTGAAGCAAACCTACACGCGGAAGGAGATCACGCAGGCCTGGGTTCCATGGGTGATTCTCAGTGTCATCGTGTTTGTGTGGGGCACACAGACCGGCAAGCTGTGGATGAACACGCCCGAGAAGGTGTTTACTTCAACCTCGAGCTGGGCGACCAAGCCGAGCCAGATCACCAATCCTCAATTCAAAGTGACGGTGCTGAACAATATGGTGGAGCGGGTTCAACCCGTAGTGCCGAAGCCTACCAAGGAACCCGCGGTGTTTGGCCTGAATTGGTTAAGCGGGACAGGCACTGGAATCCTTTTCGCCGCCATCATCTCTGGCCTCATCATGGGTCAGAGCTTCGGAAAGATATTCTCGATCTTTCTGAAGACAGTTGTTAAGGTTCGTTTCTCTTTGCTGACAATCGCGGCCATGCTCGGGATTGGAATGCTCACGCGTTACTCGGGCCTGGACGCGACGTTGGGTCTGGCATTCGCCCGCACCGGACATCTGTATCCATTCTTCGGAACGATGCTGGGCTGGATGGGCGTTGCGGTTACTGGTTCGGACACCTCGTCCAACGTCCTGTTTGGCAGCCTGCAGAAGATTACCGCACAACAGATTGGAGTCTCTCCGGTGCTGATGGCGTCGGCGAACAGTTGCGGCGGAGTGATGGGCAAAATGATCGACGCGCAGAGTATTGTGGTGGCCTCTACTGCAACCCAATGGTATGGACATGAAGGAGACATTCTTCGGTATGTCTTCCTGCATTCGTTGGCCCTGGCTGCCCTGGCCGGCGTGTTCATTTTCATGATGGCGTACGTGTATCCGTTCACCCAGCTAGTTGTCCATTAGAGCTATGTGCAAAGGAGTGCGGCGGGCGGCAAGGTCGCCCGCCGATAAAAGGAGCCTCATGAGCCTAACGATAGAGTCTTCCGCAATCATAGAATTGTTCAAGATGCGTGCCGAAGCAGTGAGCGCACAGGTACAGAGAGTTGCAAACAAGGAGTTGGCGTTGGAGTTGCTTGTGCGCCTTTTGCATCAGGAGGGGGTGGAGGACAAGAGTGACTCCCGTGCCGTTTGTGCCGCGTGCCCGATGATCGGGAAAACCGAAAGAACGAAACTTGAGAACGCAGTCCCTGGCCTCAAGTTCGAGGTAACGCGCGACCTGGCCGCGAGCGCGAAGGTTGGCATCAGCCAGTTTGACTGGGCGCTGGCCAACACTGGATCGGTGGTGCAGATCGCCGACGAAGTGGACAAGCGTCTTGTATCCACGCTGCCTCCGCTGCACATTGCTCTGGTTTCCACCGCTGCGCTTCTGCCTGATATTCCTACGCTCTTCGCCCTCATTGACCCTTCCAAGTTTTCCTATCTCTCCTTCGTCACAGGCCCCAGCCGCACCGCAGACATTGAGCGTGTGTTGACGATCGGCGTGCATGGCCCGGGGCGGCTCATCATTCTGTTCGTGGACGATCTGGAGGTGGCGGCATGAAGCAGGAATTCAAACAATCCATTCTCGATGCGCTGGCGAATCCGAATCTGACCGGAGCGCTAGGAAACTTTTCCGTGGCCTACCGCGCCGGACGCGCCAAGGCTTATGAAGGCATTGACTTCGAAGCGCTGCGTGACCAGATTGCCGAGATCAAGTCTTCCGCCTCTTCGCGCTTTGAGGAACTCGCAGAGCAATTTACGCGCGCTGCCGAAGCTCGTGGAACCAAGGTCTTCCGCACCGGTAACCCCAAGGCCGTCAAAGACTATATTCTTCGCCTCGCGCAGGAGCGTGGGGTCAAGACCATCGTCAAGTCGAAGTCCATGGCGACCGAAGAGATTCATCTTAACAAGTATCTTGAGAAGGCCGGCATCGACGTGCAGGAGACGGACCTCGGCGAGTGGATCATTCAGCTTGCCGGGCAGACACCCTCGCACATGGTGATGCCCGCGATTCACATGACCAAGGAAGAAGTGACTACGGTCTTCAACGACAAGGTGGAAGACGGCCAAACGCCTGATATCCCAAAGTTGGTGAAATTTGCGCGCGGCAAGCTCCGCCCGATGTTCCTCCAAGCAGATATGGGCATCAGCGGCGCCAACATCGCCGTTGCCGAAACCGGCAGCATCGCCATTGTCACCAATGAAGGCAATGCACGGCTGGTCACGACGCTGCCGAGAATCCACGTAGCGGTGGTCGGTTACGAAAAGTTGATCGAGCACTTCAAAGACATGGCGCCCATTCTCACGGCACTACCCAAGAGCGCTACGGCACAACTGCTTACCAGTTACGTTTCCATCATTAGCGGCCCCGTGCCGAATACCGACGGTACGCCCAAGGAATTGCATATCATCCTGATGGACAACCGCCGCAACGAAATGGCGCACGACCCACGTTTCAAGCAGGCGTTGCAATGTATCCGTTGCGCCTCCTGCCTGAACGTATGCCCAGTGTTTCGGCTAGTCGGCGGGCATGTCTTCGGCAAGGTTTACACCGGCGGCATAGGCACTATCCTTACCGCTTGGTTCGGCGCTCTCAAGGAGTCCGACGAAATCCAGAGCCTGTGTATCCAGTGCGGCAATTGCAAGGATGTTTGTCCTGGAAAAATAGACATCCCTGATCTCATTCTGGAATTGCGCCGCCGCCTCGCCGTAGAGCAGGGCCAGCCTATGATCCAGAAAGCGATCTTCTCCGTGGTCAACAATCGGCGCCTCTTCCATACCATGATGCGCGCCGCATCCATTGGACAGATTCCATTCGCCAAAGAGGGCTTCATCCGTCACCTGCCTCTGTTCCTCAGCAACATGACGGAGAATCGCTCGCTACCGGCAATTGCCGATGTGCCCTTCCGTGATCGCATCAAGAAGATCAAGCAACCCAAGTGCGCGGAGAAGGCGGCATTCTACGGTGGATGCCTCATCGACTTCGCCTATCCCGATATGGGCGAGGCGGTGGTGAAGGTGCTTAACAAAGCTGGGATTGAGGTCATCTTCCCGGAGGGCCAGACGTGTTGCGGCGCGCCGGCGCGCTACAGCGGAGCCTATGAGGTTGCAGCACAAAACAGCGCCGACAATATCAAGGCACTGCTTGCCGAAGACGTAAAGTATGTTGTCTCCGCCTGCCCTACCTGCACCGTGGCCCTGAAGCATGACTTCATCGCTAACCTGGAAGCTATAGGGCGCACGGAGGAACTGCCCGCGGCGCGGCGGCTTGCAGAGAAGGTTGTCGACTTCTCGACTCTTGCCAGTCAACTATTGGATCAGGGCCTTCTGAAGTTCAAAGCAGGCATTGAACCCACCAAGTTCACCTATCACGATTCATGCCACTTCAAGCGGACGTTGCATGCCGATCAGACTCCTCGCAATTTGATGAAGCAGGCGGGACACGAACTGGTGGAGATGGACGAGTGCGACATGTGCTGCGGTATGGGTGGATCCTACACCATCAAACTGCCAGAGATCTCTGCGCCGATCCTGGAACGCAAACTGCAAAACGTCGAGAAGACAGGAGCACCACTGCTGCTTATCGACTGCCCGGGTTGTGTTATGCAGATTGGCGGAGGGCTGGATAAACGCCACTCCAAGATCAAAGTGGAGCACACCGTACAGAGACTGGCAGACATGCTCGAATAATACACAACACCTGGGACTCCTGTGGGGACAGGAGTTCCAGATGTGCTTTGTCCTGCAGCTTAATTATGGAAACAGCTTTTTAGAAAACAGAAGAGACAGATTTAGGGACTAGTTCACGTTTTCAGTTGTCTGACATGCTGATATGTACGAGATCGATTCACGCGACCACCTCTGAAGTATGGAGTTAGCTGATGAAAAAGAAAGTCACAATTGACGGCAATGAAGCTGCTGCTTACGTTGCACATAAGACAAACGAAGTCATAGCAATTTATCCGATCACTCCCAGCTCGCCGATGGGTGAGTGGAGCGACCAATGGTCCTCCGAAGGCAAGGCAAACATCTGGGGCACTGTGCCTTCGGTGTTTGAAATGCAAAGCGAGGCCGGCGCCGCCGGAACGTTGCATGGTGCGCTGCAGGCAGGAGCGCTAACCACTACGTTTACTTCATCGCAGGGGCTTCTGCTGATGATTCCCAATATGTACAAGATTGCCGGAGAACTCACGCCCTGCGTCATGCACGTAGCAGCACGCGCACTGGCAGCGCAGGGGCTCTCGATCTTCGGCGATCACCAGGATGTGATGGCGGTGCGGCAGACCGGATGGGCGTTGCTTTCGTCAAACTCCGTGCAGGAAGTGATGGATCTGGCGCTGATCGCGCAGACGGCGACACTGGAATCGCGCATTCCGTTTGTGCATTTCTTCGACGGCTTCCGCACCTCGCACGAAGTTGCCAAGGTTGAACAGCTCGATGTCGAAGTCATGAAGGCGATGATTCCGCAGGAATTGGTAGATGCGCACCGCAACCGCTCGCTTTCTCCAGATCGTCCGGTGCTGCGCGGCACTGCACAAAATCCCGACGTTTATTTTCAGGCGCGTGAAACCGTCAATCCGTTTTACATTGCGCTGCCGCAGATTGTGCAGAACGCGATGGATAAATTCGCGAGTCTCACCGGCCGCCAATACAGGTTGTACGAATACCTCGGTGCTCCGGACGCAGAGCGCGTGATTATCCTGATGGGCTCCGGCGCGGAAGTTGCTGAAGAAACTCTCGAGGAGATGCTGGCCCAAGGTGAAAAAGTCGGCATTCTCAAAGTTCGCCTGTATCGCCCATTTGCCTCCGAACTGTTACTGCAGGCTTTGCCACAAACCATCAAGTCAATCGCTGTGCTCGACCGCACCAAGGAACCCGGATCGGCCGGTGAGCCGCTCTACGGAGATGTGCTCACGGCTCTTGCCGAGGGGATCGCGTCCGGCAAATCGCAATTTAAATCTTTGCCCAAGGTGATCGGCGGACGCTATGGATTGTCGTCTAAAGAATTTACTCCCGCCATGGTCAAGGGCGTCTTTGACGAGCTAGGTGCCACCATCAGCAAGAATCATTTCACGGTTGGCATTGTGGACGATGTTACTCACACTTCCATCGCTTACGATCCAGCCTATAACACGGAGCACGCTGAGACTGTGCGCGCTCTTTTCTACGGGCTTGGTGCGGATGGCACGGTGGGCGCCAATAAGAACTCAATCAAGATTATCGGCGAAGACACGGAACATTACGCACAAGGGTATTTCGTGTATGACTCGAAGAAGTCCGGCTCGGTCACAACCTCACACCTGCGCTTCGGCCCCAAGCCGATTCGTTCCAGCTATCTGATCAACCGTGCCAGTTTTGTGGCTTGCCATCAGTTCACCTTCCTGGAGCGGATGGACGTATTGAAGTACGCGGATAAGGGATCGGTGTTTTTGCTCAACAGCCCGTTCGGAGTCGATGAAGTCTGGAACGAACTCCCGGTCGAAGTGCAACGGCAGATCATCGCCAAGAAACTGCGCTTCTATGTGATTGATGGGTACAAGGTCGCCAAAGCAACGGGCATGGGCGGTCGCATTAATACCATCATGCAGACCTGCTTCTTTGCCATCAGCGGCGTACTGCCGCGCGATGAAGCAACAAAGGCAATCAAAAAAGCGATCAAGAAGACCTACGGCAAGCGCGGCGAAGCCGTGGTGCAAAAGAACTGGGCCGCCGTTGATAGCACGCTTGAAAATTTGTTTGAGGTAAAAGTTCACGATGCAGTAACCAGCATGCAGAAGATACGACCGGCGGTTCCCGATGCGGCTCCTGAGTTTGTGAAGAATGTGCTTGGGCCGATGATCCTCGGAAATGGCGACGACCTTCCGGTGAGCGCCATGCCGATTGATGGCACCTATCCGACGGGCACCGCGCAGTGGGAAAAACGAAACATTGCGTTGGAAATTCCAGCATGGGATGAGACTCTCTGCATTCAGTGTGGCAAATGCGTCCTGGTCTGTCCGCACGCAGTCATTCGCGCGAAGGTGTATTCGAGCGACAAACTGGCCGGTGCGCCGCAGAGTTTCAAATCCGTCGAAGCCAAGTGGAAGAATTTCGCGGGCCAACGTTACACCTTGCAGGTTGCTCCAGAGGATTGCACTGGTTGCGCGCTCTGCATTGAAGCGTGCCCGTCGAAGTCAAAATCAGAGGTCAAGCATAAGGCCATCAATATGGTTTCGCAGTCGCCTTTGCGCGAACCAGAAGCCAAGAACTGGGAGTTCTTCCTTTCCCTCCCCGAGACGGACCGCGCCGTTCTCAACTTCAGTCAGGTGAAGGACGTTCAACTGCTTGAGCCGCTGTTTGAGTTCTCCGGAGCATGCTCTGGTTGCGGCGAAACGCCATACGTCAAGCTGCTCACGCAAATCTCCGGTGACCGTTCTGTCATCGCCAATGCAACTGGTTGCTCCTCCATCTATGGCGGCAACCTTCCTACTACGCCCTACACGGTTAACAAGGATGGCCGGGGCATAGCATGGTCCAACTCGTTGTTCGAAGACAATGCGGAGTTTGGCTTGGGCATGCGTTTGGCTATGGACAAGCACAAAGAACAAGCGCACGAATTACTTTTCAAGCTTGCAGGAGCCCTGCCAGAAGAGCTCGTCAAGGGATTGCTCGCCGAGGATCAGCGCTCTGAAGCGGGAATTCGAGATCAGCGCGCCCGTGTCAGTGAACTGAAGAAACTGCTTGCCGGCCTGGACAACTTCGAAGCGCGCAATCTCCTGGGGCTGGCCGACAGTCTGGTGCAGAAGTCAGTCTGGATACTGGGCGGCGACGGATGGGCCTATGACATCGGCTACGGCGGCCTCGATCACGTTCTCAGCTCGGGCCGCAACGTAAACATCCTAGTGCTGGATACCGAGGTTTACTCGAATACCGGCGGGCAGATGTCAAAGTCCACGCCTCGTGGCGCCGTAGCAAAATTTGCCGCGGCAGGCAAGCCACGCGCAAAGAAGGACCTTGCGCTAATGGCAATGCACTACGGTGCAGTGTACGTTGCGCGTGTTGCCATGGGGTCAAGCGATTCACATACCCTCAAGGCATTCCAGGAAGCAGAGGCTTACGACGGACCTTCCATCATCATTGCCTATAGCCACTGCATCGCACACGGCTACGAACTGGTGCACGGACTCGATCAGCAGAAACTGGCCGTACAGTCCGGACATTGGCCGCTGTTCCGCTACAACCCGGCGCTGGCAGAGGGTGGAAAGAATCCGTTCGTCCTCGACAGCAAGGCGCCAACAATACCGTTGGAAAATTACATCTACAACGAAACCCGCTACACCATGTTGCGCCAGGGCAATCCGACAGTGGCCGCTGAGTTACTGATCGAGGCCCAACGCGATGCGGACTTGCGCTGGAAGACCTACGAACATCTGGCTCATCAGCCAGGTGCCAACATCGCCGCCGCTCTTCAGTCGGTGGTAGCTTCCGATGAGAAGCAGGCAAAGGGGACTGCGAACAATGGTTGATCTTTCTACAAACTACGCTGGACTCACGCTGAAGAATCCACTGGTTGTTTCTTCTTCACCGCTCTGCAAGGAGATAGGCCACCTGCGCCGTATGGAAGACGCAGGGGCCGCGGCCATCGTGCTCCACTCGCTGTTTGAGGAGCAGATCAACATCGAGTCGAACGAAATAGACAAGTACCTGTGGAGTTCGGCTGAGGTATCTGCCGAAGCTACCAATTACTATCCAAACTTGGAAAACTTCGGCATTGGGCCAGACGCGTATCTGGAACACATCCGCAAGGCCAAGGAGGCGGTCAGCGTTCCGATCTTCGCCAGCCTCAACGGCGTTTCTGAAGGCGGCTGGGTTCGGTATGCAAAGCTGATGGAAGAGGCTGGCGCGGATGGCATCGAACTCAACATCTACTTTCTTGCGACCGACGGGCGGGAGGACAGCGCGGCGGTGGAAGATCAGTATGTGCATCTCGTGCAGGCCTTGCGGGTGCAAACAAAGGTTCCACTGACGGTAAAGATCGGCCCCTACTTCAGCTCCATGACGAATTTTGCGCAGCGTTTGGACGCAGCCGGTGCTAACGCGCTGGTCATATTCAACCGCTTCTATCAGCCGGATTTCAACCTCAGTACGCTCGAGGTTGTTCCCGACCTTGAACTTAGCAACTCCTCCGAACTAACGCTTCGTCTGCACTGGGCAGCGGTCCTGTTCAGCCGGATCAAAGCCGACATAGCCATCACAGGCGGGGTGCACTCACCGGCAGATGTAATCAAGTCGATGATGGCCGGAGCCAGGGTGGCGATGACCACCTCGGCTCTGATCGAGAACGGGATTGATGTAATGAGGTCGATGCTGTCTGGGGTGGAAGGCTGGATGGATAAGAATCTTTACCAGTCAATCCGCCAGATGCAGGGCAGCATGAGCCAAGAGAAGGTCTCCAATCCTGCGGCCTTCAATCGGGCTAATTACATGAAGGTCCTCAGCAGCTATGCGCTTCGCGATCTTACGGCAAAGTAGGACGGGCAAAGCCGAGAACAAAAATCACACAGACGCGGAAGCGCGTTCAGCGCGCTTCCGCCAGTAAAGGTGAGCACTCATGAGTACAGTTGGCAAAGTTGGCAAAGTCACATCGAGCCCCGCACTTGACGTTCTAAAGGCGGAGAGCCATCCCCTGGATCCGATTTTCAACCCGAAGAGCGTAGCCCTGGTAGGAGCCTCGGAGCGCGCCGGCAGCGTAGGCCGCAACGTATTGTGGAATCTGCTTAGCAGTCCCTTTGGAGGCACTATCTTCCCGGTCAACAACAAGCGAAGCAACATTCTTGGAGTGCGCACTTACCCAAGCGTACGTGAACTGCCCGAGGTTCCAGATGTTGTGGTGATCACAACTCCTGCCGGCACGGTTCCGGGAGTTTTGCGCGAGAGCGTGGAACTGGGCATCCCGGGCGGCATTGTCATCTCGGCGGGTTTCAAGGAGACCGGCGCGGCTGGTATCGCGTTAGAGCGCGAGATCATGGAGATCATCAGCGGCAAGATGCGCATCATTGGTCCGAATTGCCTGGGCGTAATGAATCCCGTGCAAGGCTTTAATGCGACCTTTGCTGCCACGGTCGCCAAGCCGGGTAATGTTGCGTTCATCAGCCAGAGCGGCGCGCTCTGCACGGCCGTGCTTGATTGGAGCCTGCGGGAGAACGTAGGTTTCAGCTCATTCATCTCGATCGGTTCCATGCTGGATGTGAATTGGGGCGATCTGATCAGCTACTACGGAAACGATCCGAAAACCAGCGCAATTGTGATTTACATGGAGTCCATCGGCGACGCGAGTTCATTCCTCTCCGCCGCGCGTGAGGTGTCACTCACCAAACCGATCATCGTCATTAAAGCCGGGCGCACGGCGGCGGCTGCCAAAGCTGCGGCCTCGCACACCGGCTCGCTCACCGGCTCGGACGATGTGCTTGATGCCGCCTTCCGTCGCGTCGGCGTATTGCGCGTCAATTCCATCGCAGACATTTTCTACATGACCGATGTGCTCGCCAAGCAGCCGCGCCCCCAGGGCAACCGGTTGTGCATCGTGACCAATGCCGGTGGCCCCGGCGTCCTCGCCACGGACGCGTTGGTGCAGGGAGGCGGCACGCTCGCCGAGATCTCTCCAGAGAGCATGGAAGCCTACAACAAACTCCTGCCCGCCTCGTGGTCGCACGCTAATCCCGTAGACATCCTGGGAGACGCCGAGCCCGAACGCTACGCCAAGTCTCTTGAGATTGCGGCGAAGGATCCGAACATCGACGGCATGCTGGTCATCATGACGCCGCAGGGAATGACCAATCCGACGAAGATCGCAGAGGAACTGAAGCCCTACGCGCATTCTCTTGGCAAGCCCGTCCTGGCAAGTTGGATGGGCGGAGATAGTGTAGCCGCCGGAGAAACCATTCTGAACGAAGTTGGCCTTCCCAGCTTTGCCTTTCCGGATACGGCCGTGCGCGTCTTCAATTACATGTGGAAGTACGCGGACAACCTGAAGGGCCTGTATGAAACACCTTCGCTCCGGACCGGAGATTCCGGCCCCGATCGCGAGGCCGCCCGCAAGATTATCGGGGACGTCCACGCTACCGACCGCACGATCCTTACCGAGTACGAGTCCAAGAAGCTGCTGGAAGCCTATGGCATTCCCACCACAAAGACAGAGATCGCCGCGACCGAGGACGAAGCTGTGGCCTGGTCGGAGAAGATCGGATATCCGGTGGTGCTCAAACTTTACTCGCTCACGATCACGCACAAGACCGACGTTGGCGGAGTGGTTCTGAACCTGCGCGATGCTTCTGCCGTGCGGGATGCCTTCTCGAACATTCAGAGCGCAGTTGCAGAGAAGGTGGGAGCCGAACACTTCCAAGGTGTCACCGTGCAGCCCATGGCCAAACTCG
>Ga0181531_10000758_pt1 | contig 21261 bp, 18 predicted proteins | sample PEATcosm2014_Bin_38_FD_119743 | JGI IMG/M metagenome (GOLD analysis project Ga0181531, IMG submission 119743) | Peatland microbial communities from MTU Mesocosm Facility, Houghton, MI, USA - PEATcosm2014_Bin11_10_metaG | ecosystem: Environmental > Terrestrial > Soil > Wetlands > Peat | place... | reverse complement strand
GGTCGCGTCTTCGATCTGCGGGAGCGGCGACCGGTTGTGCGACTGCGCGTGGTGGCCGGTGGAGAAGATCACGTTCGACGCGCTGTCGCGGTCGGTGAGAGAGCAGCCGATGGCAGCGGCGGCGGCGAAGGCCGCAGTAATTCCGGGCACGACCTCGAAGGGAACATCCGCTTCGGTCAGAGCAGTCAACTCCTCGGCAGCGCGGCCGAAGAGCAGCGGATCGCCGCTCTTGAGGCGAACCACGCTGCGCTGTGCGCCGGCGTGTTCAATCATCAACGCGTTGATTTCGTCCTGAGTAATGCTCTTGGCGCCGCAGCGCTTGCCCACGTTGACGGTTTCGGCCGAAGGCGAGGCCAGGTCCAGAATCGCCTGCGGGACCAGGTCGTCGTGAAGGATGATGTCCGCGGCCTCGATCAGCCGAAGTGCCTTGACGGTGAGAAGGTCAGGGTCTCCGGGGCCTGCTCCCACAAGATAAACCTTGCCCTCGGAAAGTCCGGAGTCCTGCACGCCCCTGCGAGGTAGCGGAGCAAAAGCCATCTGCCGCGAAGGGCAGTGTTCGGATGCGCAAACCGGAAGCTGGGCCAGTTGATGCAGCAGGAGTCTTCGGTCCTCGCCGCGGGGATGCTTTTCCAAAATCTCGCGGCGAAGCAGGCCAAGATTTTCCAGCCAAGGGCCAAGATCTTCGGGCAGTTGCTCGTCAATCTCGCGGCGCAGGCGCTGGGCGAATGCGGGGCTCTCACCGGCCGTCGAGATAGCGATCTGCAGGTCGCCGCGGCTGACCACCGAACCGAAAAAGAAGTCGCAGTTGGGGATGTCATCCACGCTGTTGCAATGGATGTTTCTTTCGACCGCCGCACGGTAGACGGCGCCGTTCACCTCGGGCGAATCGGTAGCGGCGATGACCAGGAAGTTGCCGTCGAGGTCGGCGGGCTCAAAGCGGCGCTCGACCCATTCGAGTTTGCCCTCTTGAGCCAGAAACCGAATCTCCGGCAGCGCAGCGGGCGCGACGACACGGAGCTTGACCCCGGTCTTCAACAAGCTGCCGATCTTGTCCAGCGCAACGACGCCCGCGCCCACCAAGAGGCAGCGGCGGCCATCGAGTTTGAGGAAGATCGGCAAAAGGCTCATCGAGTCATCTCTAGTCGGCCACTCCGCGGGGAACGCGGCCGGCAGGCGCGTCGCGCTCCACGGCAGCTAAAACTTCTCCGGCCAGATGGGCCCGGAGTTCGTCGTTGGAGTGGCGGCTGAACCACGCGCGCAAGTTCTCCTCCGGCGAGCGGTCACCAAGGTACTGGCGCAGCAGGCGCTCGATGGCTTCGGGCACCAGCGGCGCGGGGCAGCGATAGCCGACCGGGCGGGCGATGGCGGCGTGCTCGCCGACCGCTCCACCAAGACAGAAATAGTAAGCGTCGGTCAGCTTGCCCTCGTGCTTGATCTTCTTGCCCTCGATGCCGATGTCGGCGATCCAGTGCTGCCCGCAACTGTTCGGGCAGCCCGTCACGTGGAGCTTGAGCTGCTGGTCGAACTCGGGCAGCCGCTCTTCCAACTCGTCCACGAGCCAGCGGGTAAAGCCCTTGGTCTCGGTGATGGCCAGTTTGCAGAACTCCGTGCCTGTGCAGGCGACGGCCCCGCGCCAGAAAGAAGATCCATCGACCTGGAGACCGATCCCGCCCAGTTCCCGCGCCAGCTCAGCGGTCCTGTTGTTGGGAATATCGATGAACAGAAGGTTTTGCGAGACGGTGGCGCGCAGCGCGCCGCTGCCGAAGCGCTCGGCCAAATCGGCGGCGGCTTCCAACTGCTCCCCGGTCAGGCGGCCGCGAAGCACGGAGGCTCCGACGTAGCTGAGGCCGGGCTGCCGCTGCGGATGGATGCCGGCGTGGTCGCGGAAGATGTCGTTGGGCACTTGCTCGGGGACGCCGGGCAGCAGCGTGAAGTCGAGCCGCGCCTGGAGCTCGGCCAGAAAGCTCTCCGCGGTCCAACCTTCCTTGAGGAAGAGGTGCTTCATGCGTGCGCGGTCGCGGCTTTCGCGAAGGCCCTGCTGGTCGCGGAAGATTTCAGTTACCGCGCGCGCCACGCGAACGGCCTGATCGGGAAAGATGAAGGCATCCAGGCGGACGGCCAGATGCGGGTCGGCCGAGAGACCGCCGCCGACGCGCAACGAGTAGCCGACTTGGCCGTTGTGCTTCACCGGAGTGAGGCCGATGTCGTTGATCTCCGGATAGGTGCACCATGAAGGGCAGCCGGTCACCGAAATCTTGAACTTGCGCGGCAGGTTATAGAACTCCGGATTCGCCTTGAGCAAATCTGAAATCTCAAGCGCCAGCGGCGAGGCGTCGATCAGCTCATCGGCGGCCACCCCGGCCAGCGGGCAGCCGGTCACATTGCGCACCACGTCGCCGCAGGCGCCTTTGGGGGAAAGCCCAATGGCATCCAGCGCGTCCACTACCTCGAGCAGCGATTCAATCGTGAGCCAGTGCAGCTGGATGTTCTGGCGGACGGTAATATCGGCGAGGTTGCGCGCATACTTCCGCGCCAGCGAGCCGATGGTGCGAAGCTGACTGGCGGAGACAATGCCGTTGGGGACGCCGATGCGCATCATGAAGTAGTCGCTCACCAGCCCTTCGCCCCCCTTGCCGCCGGTGGCGCCCACGCCGTCGCCCTGCGTGTAGATGCCCCACCATTTGAAGTAGGTGGCGGCCCACTCCGGCACAACGCTGGAGCGCCCCTCGCGGGCGAAGGCGCGCACCTCGTCAAAGGCCTCCCACGGATTCTTCTCCCGCTTCAGGCGCTCTGCCCGCTGGGCCTTGGTTTCTTTCGCTTGAACAGCTTCAGTCATCTTTCCTCATTCGGGAGAAACAGAAAGCCCGCGGCAGCGAGGGCTGCATCGCGGGCTTCAAGAAAACCTTGGATTTCTATCGAAATTTCAGACCAAGGTCACCTGCGCGCGCGAAGCGAAGAGTTGCGGCGACAACAGGACTGACCTTGCATATCAAGATCATAACCGTGGGCTTGGTAAAAATCAACTTCCACCCGGAGATGCAGGCCGGAATGGCCGGGAACCTCGACCCCGGCCATCGTGTTCCGCTTTACACCAGCTTGGCGTCGAGGTGGATTTCGGTGTTGTTGGCGAAGAGCTTCGAGATGGGGCAGCCACCCTTGGCGTCGGCCGCGGCCTTGTCGAAGACCTCCTGGGTTGCGCCGGGCACGCTGGCCGTGGTGGTCAGCTCGATCTTGGTGATGGCGAAGCCGCCGTCCACTTTGGCCAGCGTAACGGCCGCGTGGGTTTCTATCTTTCCCGGCGTCAGACCCGCGCCGCCCAACTGCGCTCCCAGTGCCATGGAGAAGCAACTGGCGTGGGCTGCCGCAATCAGCTCCTCGGGGGTGGTGCCGCTCTGGGCGCCTTCAAAACGTGTAGCGAAGGAGTAGTTTGCGTTGCTCAGCACGCCCGTCGCCGTCGAGATCGTGCCCTTGCCTTCCTTCAGTGAACCTGTCCAAACCGCACTTGCCTTGCTTGCCATTGTCCCTCCTTGGGGGATTTGAAATCCGGTTGTCGGAATAGTGGTTGTTCGGTGCGCCGCCGTGGGACGTCCGGGCGCCGTCAGGGAGTTGATGCTTCAGGCGCCGGGAAGGATGCTGCGCGGCGGGTTGCCTGCATTCCCATCCTAATCTGTCCGGTCTGGTGGCGCCTCAGTAGTGTGAACAGTAAGGCCCTAAGAGTCCCTCAATGTGAATGCGCGTAGCTGGCCTTGCGCGCCGCTTCAAACTCGTCACCCGCCAGCCATTGGACGGCGTTTGGTTGGGCGCTGGCCAGCCAGCCCAACACAAAGCCAAAACGGGCCAGCTTCGCGTTGCCGCGGAAGTCCCAGTCCGCCCGGTACTCGTCGGAGGGCTGGTGGTAGTGGTGGTCCACATAGTCCTCCGATTGCTTCCGGCCCCACTCCGGCGTCTGGCCCTCGAACAGATCGCCCTGATCGACGGAGAAAGCTGGGATGCCGACCCGAGCCAGCGAGAAGTGGTCGGAGCGGTAGTAGTGGCCCGCTCCTGGGGTTGGATCGGGCAGCAGGGCCAAATCAAAGGCCTTGGCGACCGACTGGACGGTCGGCCAAAAGTCGATCCGCTCGGCCCCGCCCAGATCGACGGAACGGGGAATCCCGATCGGCAGCAGCATGTCGTAGTTCAGGTCGAGTGCGATCTGGCCAGCGGGGATGGGTGGGTGCATACCCAGGAATTGCGAGCCCAGCAAGCCCTGTTCCTCGGCGGTGACGGCGGAAAAGTAGACGGCGTGAGGCGGCCGCTCCGCGGACTGCGCAAAGGCGCGGGCGAGTTCCATCAAAATACCGCAGCCGGTGCCGTTGTCTGCGGCGCCGTTGTAGATGTTGTCGCCTGGGGCGTCGGGGTCGATGCCGAGGTGGTCGTAGTGGGCGGTATAGAGAACGGCCTGATTCGCTGAGCTTGCTCCTGCCACGCGGCCCACCACGTTCGAACTGACGTAGCGGCGGACGCGGCTTTCGACGTGCGCCCGCAACCTCACCGGCAGTTCAACGGCATGGAACGCGCCCGGCTTGCCCGCCGTGTCGATGGCTTTATCCAGATCGCCGAGGCCGGCCAGCGTGAACAGCCGCTGGGCCACGCCGTGCTGAATCCACGCGGCGGCGCGCAGGGTTGCGTCCGGATCGCCCTCCAGGTAGCTCTTTTCGATGGCCTGCGAGTTGCGCACCACCTCCCAGCCATAACTCGCCAGATCGGTACGGTGGATGACCAGCACACCTACGGCTCCCCGCCGCGCGGCCTCTTCGTACTTGTAGGTCCAGCGGCCATAGTAGGTGAGCGCTTTGCCCTTGAAGAACTTCTCGTCGTCAGACGGCGGCTCATTGACGATAACCAGCGCGACCTTGCCTTTCAGGTCGATTTCCGCGCCGTTTGGGCCGGCGTAGTCGTCCCATTGGTACTCCGGCGCGTGGATGCCATAGCCGACAAAAACAATGGGCGCGTCGAAGTCGGCCGTGGGCTGGCCGGTCTGATCCTTTGACACGATCTCCGAGCCGTAAGCGAGGTCGACGGGCTGGCCGCTCGCGGGCACGAAGGAGAACTTGGTCTTGTCCTCCACAGTGTGCACGGCCACCAGCGGAACGCGCTGGAAATAGGTGCCGTTGTCGCCCGCCGGTTCCACGCCTGCCAGGGCGAACTGGGTGGCAATGTACTCGGCCGCCAGTTCGGCCCCGCGCTTGCCCGGTCCGCGGCCCTCGAGCAGATCGAGCGAAAGAAAACGCACATGGGCGCGAATCTTCTCTGGGTCGATGGAAGCGGCGGCGGCTTGAGCGGCAGGAGGCAGGCCGGGAATCTCGGGAACCGGATGGGCGGCGGGCTGCTGGGCACGGGCGTGCGTTGCGGCCAGAATGGCGGTGGCCAGGATCGCGAGAATTTGCCTTCGGTGCATTGGGTTCTCCCAGGGTTTGCTGACGCAGGTCTTAAGAATGTTCAAACGCATACGGCAAGGAAGATTCAGGGTAAGTCTTCTCCCATCTGCGGGGCAATGGCGTCCAGCGGCGCGGTTGCCAGCAGGTGGGCGCGCGACAACACCTTGCGGGTCAGCCCGGTGAGTGCCATTCTGGCCGCCTCGTTGAGCGCAACCCACCGCCTTTCGCCGCCGGCCACCGTCATCGCCGCCGCGTCGTCCTCAAAGACAGTACGAACGCGCACGTAGTAATTGGTCTGCATGATGGCGTGACGGACGGTCATGCGCAACTCCTTTTCGGGAACCGCGGAGTCGCGCAGGGCTGGTAACTCCCACAGACCGGGCATCACCGTGTGCGAAGCGGGCCGCTGCTCCAGCAGCACCTCGCGGCCAGCGTGGTCTGGGCCTTGACTTGGATTCTGGCCGATGCGCACTGACAACGCGTAGGCCACCTCGCGGCTCACCATCCGGGGACGCGACCGGGTCTTGTGCTCACCGCGAGTGGTGCAGTCGACCGCCAACGGGCACACCGGACACTGTGGACTGCGGGGCAGGCAAACGGTTGCTCCCAGCTCCATGAGTGCCTGGTTAAAGTCGCCGGGGTGCTCCGGATCGACCAGCCTCCCGGCCAGGCTTTCGACCTTGCGCCGGAGAGCCGCGCCCGCGTCGCGGCTGCCCGCCGCCCAACCCTCCAGCCTGCACAGCACCCGATCCACATTGCCGTCTACAACGGCCACTCGCTCGCCGTGGGCGATGCTGGCGATGGCGGCCGCCGTATAGGCGCCGATGCCGGGCAATGTGCGCAGGGCTTCGCAGGTGGCCGGCAGGTTACCGTGGTGCCGGTCGGCAACAAACTGGGCGGCCTTGTGCAGCATGCGCGCGCGGCGATAGTAGCCCAGGCCGCTCCACAGGGCCAGCACCTCCTGCTCCGGAGCAAGGGCCAACGAGACCAGGGTGGGAAACCGCGCCAGAAAAGCCTGGTAGCGCTCGACCACCACGGCAACACGGGTCTGCTGCAACATGATCTCCGAGACCCAGATGCCGTAGGGGTCAGCGTTGCGCCGCCAGGGTAGGTCGCGCCGGTTGCGCGCATACCAGCCCAGCAACTGGCGCCGCAGCCGTTTAGTCTTCTCGGTTTCCCTGTCCACATCGGCCATGGGCACAGCTTAAGGCATTTGCCTCAATCGCGGATTCGCCGGTACTGTGCAAGGCGGCTCATACATCCGCCGCAAGGCCGGAGCAGAATCCAATCCATAATGGGGCATTTCCCCAAATTGGTCACATCGGTGCCCGCACAGCGGGAATTGAGCTCACCGAGACTGCATTACCGATGTACCGTAACGGGGAACTCATTGCTTACGTTTGCGCTGTGACGGTAGATAGTGCGAGTCCGCGGCTCCCGGACCGCCGGCGATGCAGGCAGGAATCCCCCCATTTGATCGGGGAAACAGCTCAGTCCGGCTGGAGGCCCACTCCATGAAACAAACCGTGTTCTTTCTCTCCTTCGCGTTGCTGATGGCGCCTTCGGCGCTCATGACACAGTCGTCCAGCCTTTCCGCTGCCGTGGTGGCTGAGGATCCGGGCCTTGACGCGGGGACCGGACTGGTCCCCGCGGTCACCCCAAACCCGCCCGCCAATCTCAAGCCGCTCTCGCGGATTGCTTTCGGCGGCGGCGTCTCCCCGCTGGGCATTCAACTGCAGGTGGCCACCAATCTCAACCAGCACTACAACCTGCGCACCACGGGCAACATCTTCAGCTACTCCACCAACTTCACCACCAACGGATTCGCCGCCAACGCCAAGCTCAGCTTGTCTTCGGCCGGTACGGCGCTGGATATCTATCCCTTTCACGCCGGGTTCCGCATCAGCCCCGGTCTCCTGTTCTACAACGGCAACCGGTTGTCGGCATCCACCACGACGGCGGCTGGAACCAGCTTCACCCTGAACAACCAGACATTTTATTCGGCTTATCCGAATGGGGTCACCGGCGCCACTCCCGTCAACGGAAACGCGACCCTGGGGTTGAATGCGATCAAGCCCGCCTTCACCATTACCACCGGCTGGGGCAATATGATCCCGGGCAAGGGCGGCCACTGGTCCTTCCCGTTCGAGATCGGCGTTGCCTTGATCGGAACGCCCGCCGTGAATGTAAACCTGGGCGGCTGGGTTTGCCTGGACCAGGCGCAGACTCAGTGCGCCGACTTTGCCAGTACCGCCAACCCCATAGGGGCTGCCGCTCAAGCCGCCTTACAGGCGCAGACTGTGAAATGGAAAAGCGATCTGGACCCTCTGAAGACCTACCCGATCGTTTCCGCCGGCGTGGCATACAACATCAAGATCCGGTAAGGTTTCAGCGCATCCGGCACAATCACTCCGTGCTCCACCCTATCCGTCTGCATCTCGCGAATGGGTGGGCAACCAAAGATTCCGGAGGTCTGACTGTCTACCAAAAGTGAGGCCTGGGAGAGGAACATCCACCGCGGTTCGGTCTTATCCCAGCAACTGTCCGACAATCTCCTGCGCGGCCTGGAGCGCTGCGTCGATCTGTCCCTGATCCTTGCCGCCGGCCTCGGCGATCTCGGGCTTGCCGCCTCCCGAGCCGCCCACCATCTTGGCCACCGCGCCCACCAGCTTGCCCGCCTGGATGCGCTTGGTCAGGCCCGGCGTAACCCCGGCGATCAAGGCGACCTTCCCTTCGGGCTGCGCGGAAGCCAGCACCACCACGCCTTCGCCCAGCTTTTGCTTCAGGTTGTCCACCAGCGTCCGCAACTGGCCGCGTTCCAGCGAGTCGGCGCGGAGAGTCACCAGGCGCACGCCCTTCACCTCCACGGCGCGGCTCAGCGCCTCGTCCAGTGCGCCCGCCGCGGACTTCATGCGCGCCTCTTCCAGTTCGCGGCGCAGCCGCTTGAGCTCGTCTTCCTGGGTGGTGAGTTTGATCCGAAGTCCCTCCAAAGGGGAAGAGCCCGGAGGGCCGATTTGGGAGGCGAGCTGGGCCACGGCAAAGTCCTGCCGGAAGGTTTCCAAAGCGCCGAGGCCGGTGATGGCCTCCAGCCGCCGAACGCCGGAGGAGACCGACCCTTCACTCACGATTTTGATGAGGCCGATCTCGCCCGTGGCGCCCGTGTGCGTGCCTCCGCAAAGCTCGGTCGAGAAGCCGTCGGACAGCTTCACCACCCGCACCTTGTCGCCGTATTTCTCGCCGAACAGCGCCATTGCGTGATACTCGTTGACGGCCACGTCGATGGGCACGTCTTCCAAGGTCTCGACGCGCGCATCGGCCAGCACCTCGCGGTTGACGATGCTCTCGATCTCTTCCAGCTCCTCATCGGCCACCTGGGCAAAGTGGGAGAAGTCGAAGCGTAGGCGTGTGGATTCGACGAGCGATCCGGCCTGCTTCACGTGTGTGCCGAGGACTTGACGGAGGGCGGCATGAAGCAGGTGGGTCCCGGTGTGGTTGCGGCGGATGGCGTTGCGGCGCTCGCCGTCGACGACGGTGCGGACGTGATCGCCAATGGCGAGCGGTTGCTTGAGCAGGGCCTTGTGGGCACGGACGCCTTGAACGGGAAGAACGCAGCCGGTTATCTCGGCGACGGTCGAGTTGCCGTCGGCGGAGGTAAACCAGCCGGTGTCGCCCGTCTGGCCGCCGGAGTCGCCGTAGAAGCTCGTTTGGTCGAGGACTACATCGACTTGGTCGCCTGCACTCGCAGCCGGCACGCCCACTCCGCCTTTGACGATGGCGAGGACTTCGGCGTTGTTTGCGGTGAGCTGCTTGTAGCCGAGGAAGTCGGTTTTAGGCAGTTCACGAAAAGCGGGGCTGGCGGATTTCTGGCTGCCGCCCTTCCAGGAGGCGCGGGCGCGGGATTGTTCCTCGGAGCGGGCGGCCTCGAAGCCTTCAGCGTCAAAACCTATCTCATAGTCGCGCGCTGCATCGACCATAAAGTCTAAGGGCAAACCGTAGGTCTCGTAAAAATGGAAGGCTTTGTCGCCTGGAAATACAAACGGTAGAGGCGGGCGATCAGCGTGCGAGTAGAGACCCTGTTTCTCCCATTCGGTCACCATCTGAATAGCAAATTGGAGGTCAGTACCCGGCGAAGAGGACTTCAAAGTTTCTAGAATCTCGTTAAGATGTCTTCCATGAGGTTGGTAGTGATACCCGGCGGCCTTCCCTTCGAAGTACGGCAGAATCATAGCGGCTACTGCTTGGTCGAATCGCCTTGATCCCTCGTTCAACACACGATCAAACTGTTTCTCTTCGGCCTCAACGACCTTGGCAACTCGGTCGGCGGAATCAACTAGCTCCGGATATGCGCCCTGCATGAGATCGCGAACGGCGTAGACCATTTCGAAAAGAAACGGCTGCTCTTGCCCGAGAAGGCGGCCATGGCGGATGCCGCGGCGGAGGATTTTGCGCAGAACGTACCCGCGGCCCTCGTTCGATGGGATCACGCTGTCGTTGACGAGAAAGGTCGCCGCTCGCGCATGATCGGCGATGATTCGCAGCGAAGACGAGTTCAAACGCTCGCGTCCTTGCCTCATGCACATCTCATCTTCAAGCGGCGGTCCGGATGCGTCAGCAGAAAAGACATTGATGGGTTTGTATTCAAACTTGACCAACTTAGCGGCCCGGTCGATCAGCGGTGTAAACAAGTCTGTCTCAAAATTGGACACTTTTCTTTGAAGCACGGCGGCTACGCGTTCGAGGCCCATGCCGGTGTCGATGGAGGGCTTGGGCAGCGGGGTTAGCTTGTAGGTAGTCTTCTTGGTGGCGGGGTCGACGATGGCTGCGCGGTCGAACTGCATGAAAACCAGGTTCCAGATCTCCACGTAGCGGGCGTCGTCGTGGCCGAAGGGCTTGTCGACGCCGGGAGTTTCCGCTGCTTCGAGGCCCATATCGTAGAAAATCTCCGAGCAAGGTCCACAGGGGCCGGTTTCGCCCATCTGCCAGAAGTTGTCCTTCGCCCCGTACTGAAAGATTCGCTCCTTGGGGACGCCGGCCTCGATCCAGTAGCCTTCGGCCTCGTCGTCGCGGGGCACGCCGTCCGCGCCCTCGAAGATGGTGACATACAGCCGGTCCTTGGGGATGCCAAACCACTCTTCGCTGGTGACCAGCTCCCAGGCGAACTGGATGGCGTCGCGCTTGAAGTAGTCGCCGAAGCTGAAGTTGCCCAACATCTCGAAAAAGGTGTGGTGGCGGCGGGTAAAGCCCACGTTTTCAAGGTCGTTGTGCTTGCCGCCGGCGCGGACGCACTTTTGCGAGGTGGTGGCGCGGGAGTAGTCGCGGCGCTCGGCGCCCAGGAACAGGTCCTTGAACTGGTTCATCCCGGCGTTGGTGAACAGCAGCGTCGGGTCGTTGGCAGGCACCAGCGAGGAAGAGTGCACCCGGCGGTGCCCCTTCGACTCAAAAAAGCGCAGAAATATTTCGCGGATTTCGTTCCCGGAGCGGAATTGCATGGCCTAACCAGTGTAATTCGCCTCACCCCAATTGGCTTTCGGGTCACGGCGCGTTTCCTTCCCCCATGAGAATTCACAATTCACCGTGTAACCTGACGACGATCCCGGCATCTCTTGGGTGGTGTCACGGGAGGTTGCATTGGATAAGTTTGCGATTTTCGCGTTGTTGCAGGCCAGGCCGGGCAAGGAGCAGGAGGTTGAGGCGTTCCTGAAGTCGGCTCAGCCGTTGGCGGTCAGCGAGGCTGGAACGACCACCTGGTACGCGGTCAAGCTCGGGCCGTCAAAGTTCGGTATCTTCGATACGTTTCAAACCGAAGAAGGCAGGACGGCTCACGTGACGGGCCCAATCGCCAAGGCGCTGTTCGCTCGGGCCGAGGAGTTGTTCGATCCCGCTCCCCAGGTGGAGATGCTGGAAATCTTGGCGTCGAAGGCTCCCGGGGCCTAAGCTTCCTGACCGGTTATTCTTCGTGAGGTTCGCCGTCCAAATTGTCGAGCGCGGCCAGCGTCTCGTCCGGCACGTCCCACTGGCGCAGAATCTTGTAGATCGCGCCGGTCGAGAATCCCGCCGTGACCAGCCGCCGCATGACCCGCGCGGTCTCCTTTTCGTTCTCCGGCTTGCGGATTCGTTTCCGTTCGAGGTGCTCACGGGCCAGGGCTTCTTCGTTGGTCTGGCCGTAGCGGGCGTCCAGGGTCTCGGTGATCAGTTCGGAGCCGACGCCTTTCTGCTGCAAGTCCTGGCGCACCCGCCGCTGGCCCAGCTTCTGGTTCTCCTGGCGCAGACGGGCATAGGTCTCGGCAAAGGCGGCATCGTTCAGGTAGCCGTGCTCCTTGAGGCGCAGCACCACCGCCTCGACCTTCGCCTCACCGCTCTCGCCCGGCTCGACACGCCCCTTCATCAGCCGCCGCAGATCGGCCTCGGAGCGCATCTGCCGGCCCAGCGCCTTGACCGCGTAGTCGTAGAGCGCCGCTGCGTCGAGGAAAGGGCGTGGCTTGGCGGATTTGGATTTGAATGGCAGCTTCTAGCCTCTAGCTTCTAGCCTCTAGCTTCTTGGCCAAAAGTTGGTTTGCGATTCGCGCCTAAATGCTCAGGGCAGCGGCAACTGGCTAGCAGCTAGTGGCTGGTAGCTGCTGGGCCCGTCCACTGATCCACCCAGTCGTTCACCGTCTTATACCAGAGTTGCGAGTTCTGTGGCTTCAGCACCCAGTGGCCTTCGTCGGGGAAGTAGAGCATTTTACTCGGCACTTTGAGGCGCTGGAGTGTGGTGAAAAGCTGGAAGCCCTCGCTGACGTCGAGCCGGTAGTCGAGCTGGTTGTGGATGACCAGCGTGGGGGTTTTGAAGTTCTTGGCCGACAGCGCCGGTGACCACTTGCGGTAGGGGTCTTCGGCGTCCGGCTTGCCGTAGTAGTCCCACGGCTTGCCCTTGAATTCCCACTCGTTGAACCAGAGTTCCTCCGTCGTCCCGTAGGCCGATTCGGGGTCGAACATGCCGTCGTGGGTCACGATGCATTTGAAGCGGTCGGTGTGGCCCAGCACCCAGTTGGCCATGTAGCCGCCGTAGCTTGCGCCCAGGGCGCATTCACGTGTCTTGTCGATGAAGGGATAGTGCTGCTCGGCGTAGTCCAGGCCGGTCATGAGGTCGGTGAAGGGCTTGCCGCCCCAGTCGTTGTTCACGCCATCGACGATGGCCTGGCCGTAGCCGGTCGAGCCGCGGGGATTGATCATGATGACTACGTAGCCGTTGGCGGCAAAGAGTTCCGCATTCCAGCGATAGCTCCAACCATCGCCCCAGGCGCCCTGCGGGCCGCCGTGGATGAGGAACTTGACGGGGTATTTCTTGGCGGGATCGAAGCCTGGGGGCTTGATGAGGAAGCCTTGCAGCTTGGTTTTGTCGGCGGCGGTGAACCAGAAGGATTCGAGCTTAGCTAGGTCGAGCTGGGCGAGGAGGGCGTCGTTGAGATGCGTCAGCGTGGACTCCTTCGCCACCTCGTTGACGAAATCGGGCGGAGAAGCGCCATCGCCCATTGCGCTTGATCGTAGCGTGTGCCCGACCAAGGAGGAATCAAGTGCGACGGCTTCTCCGGGCGAGGCGACATTCATGCGCGTCGCAATGAGCAACATACCGTCGAGTGTCGCGCGCAGATCACTGTATTCTCCGTTGTTCGTTAGCCGTATCGCAGGCGTCCACGACCCGCCTTTACGGTCCAAAGCAGCCAATTCGTCGAACGCGAAAACTCGCTCTTCGCCTTTGTCGCCCGCCGTAAAGTAAATGGCGTGCGATGTAGCGGGCCCCCATGCAAACTCATCCACCCAGTTGTCGAACTTCGGCAACAAGTCTCTGATCGTCTTCGCCGCCCGGTCATACACGACGAGCCGGAACTTGTCGCTCTCATACCCGGCGCGCGCCTGGGAGCGCCATGCCAGCCACTTCCCGTCGGGCGAGTAGGCGGGATTGAAGTCGCCGCCTGGCGATGTGCTGACCCTCAGCGGTTTGGACGCCCGGTTGGCCAGGTCGAGGGTGAAGATGTCGGCGTTGGTGCTGATGGCCGGCTCTTCGTCGAGGTTTTCCGTGAAGGCCAGTTCCTTGGAGTCGAGCGCAAAGGCGCAACCGCAGCCACCGCCCTCGAGCGAAAACGGCGGCACGTCGTGGGGGTCGTTGGGCGTGAGGTCGCGGAGCGAGCCCGTCTCCACAGTAACCAGAAAAAGATGGCTGCGCTTGTCGCCGGTGTAACGGTCCCAGTGGCGAAACAAAAGGTGGGTGAAGATCTGCGCCTTCACCTTATTCGATGCGAGGGCGGCGTCGCGGCCGGCGTTACATTTGTCCCCTTCGACGTCCCTTTCCGCAATCGCCGGGCAGGTGGGATAAACCGCCGAGGTGAAGACGATGGATTTGCCGTCGGGCGCCCAGAGAGCGTTGTCGGCCTCGGTCGAGATCGCTGTCAGCTTCTTCGCGTTGCTTGTTGCGCCGGTAGCCGAGTCGAAGTCGGCCAGCCAGATTTGGTGGCCACCCTCTCGACTGGAGATGAAAAGCACGGAGTGCCCGTCCGGCGCAAACTGTGGGCCGGAGTCGCCGGGCTTGGCCACGGCCAGCGGCTGCGGCTCGCCGCTGGTCCCGGACGACGGGGCAATCGCCTGCACAAACAGCTCCGGCGTCTTCGTGTTCTGCTCCAGGTTCACGGTCGTAACGGAGTAGGCCAGCCACTTTCCGTCCGCCGAAACGGCGGTTTCGCCCAGCCGCTTCATCTTCATCATGTCTTCGAAGGTCATGGGGCGCTTGGTGGGCGCCGCCTGGCCAGAGCAAAACGGAGCGAGGCCCGAAGCGAGCAAAAAACAGAGGGAGAGCGGAATCTTGCGCATGAAGCTTCCTATCCGCGCGAAGAGAAGTGCGGCCTTTGCGCGAAGAAAAAGTGTACACCGGTCCCGGTACGGCCAAGCTGAGCCTATTTGTTCTCGTTGCCGGTGAGGCGGAAGGTGATGGTACCCCAGAAGAGGCGGGCGCGCATCTGCACCGGCAGGTGGCGCTCGTCGTCGGTATACCAGATCCAGATGTTGCCGCGGTTCTTCACCACGCCCGCGTCCGCCGTGGGCTGCGCGCGCAGGGTCTTGAAGGTTCCCAGCGAAGTCTTGATCTCTTCGCGGCCCTCGACCTTCATGGTCACGGCCACGGTGTGCATGGCGTCCACCACCGGGATCACGAAGCTCTTGCCGACCTCCATGGGCTGCGAGGAGGCGTAAAAGACCCCCGTCAGCAGGTCTGTGAGGCAGCCGGAGATGGGCACCTCCAGATGCTTGGTCTGGCCCTTGACCAAGTTCTTTTCATCCAGAATCGATTTGGACTCGGAATAGTCCAGCTTGAGCGAGGAGTTGATCTGGCGGCGGCCCTCCACGGTCTGCTTGTCGAACTCGTAAGTGCAGCCGGTCGCGCGGTCGAAGGTGGATTGGAAACGGTCGCCTACGTGGAAGATCAGGTTGATGGCGCCGATGGTGTCCGCATTGGCGGTGATGCGTTCGCGGTCGCCCGTGGCCTCAAAGTGGATTACGGCTGTCCCGGCGGGAAAGACGCGCCAGTCCACGGAGTAGGTGAGGGTCTGCTTCTGCGGGAAGCTGAAGCCGGCGCGCGGAGGCGAAAGTGGCGAAACCAGCTGGCCGTGAGCCATGGCGGCCAGTGCGAGGACGCAGAGAAAGGTAGCAACGGTCGTACGCTTCTTCACCGTCAGATTTGGCTCCTTGTGATTTGACTGCCCGGACTCGGAAAACGCTCACCGCGGCCCATGCACGATTGCCCCGAGCGTCGGACGCAGGAAGATCAGACTCAGATACAACAGTGCCGCCCCAATACCCGCATTGTACTCGCGGTGCTTGAGATAGAGCGAAAGCGAGAAGCTGCCGGCCACAGCTTCGCCGCCGGGGACTCTGGCCGGCCTCAGCCGCGGAATCATACGTGGCACGCGGCGGCAATACCCGTCGAATTCCGGGAAGGTAGCCCGCAAAAAGCGCTCCTCCGAGGCGATCACCGGAACATAAATCACCGAGAAACCGAGGGCCAGCACCAAAGCCACCGGCCAACTGAGCAGCGCCACGGCAAATCCCGCGGCGATCAGCATCGAGCCCAGGTAAAGCGGGTTGCGCGTGTATGCGTAAGGGCCGGTCATCGTCAATTCACGGTTTTTTTTCACGTAGCCTGAGGCGTATCCCCGCAGCCATAGGCCAGGGAGCACCAGTGCAAGGCTCCAGGCTACCGCGGCCGGCTGGGGTGCGCGCCGCCACAGTTCAAACAGATAGAGGGCCGCGGTCAGAAATCCCAACGGCACGCGGATGCGGCGGGCAACGCGTTGCCAGCGGGCGATCCAATCCTGCCGGGGTGGATCGGGCCGCGAGTTGCCGGGTTGCGTCATGGAGCGGTTTCCTGGGCAAGCAACTCGTCCGCTGCCTGCAGCACGTCGTCCGGCGAGATGGTCAGCAGACCAACCTCCGGCGCCCGGTTGCGGGTGTGGTCGCGGCGGCTCTCCGGGCTGCGCAGCACTTTGAACCTGGTCCCGAATGGCCCGTTGCGGCTGGGGTCGGTCGGACCGTAGATGCCCACCACCGGCCGGCCAAGTGCGCATGCCAAGTGCAGCGGGCCGGTGTCCCCGGCAATCACCAGGGAGACACGGCGGGTGAGGGCGATCAGTTGCCCCAGAGAAACGCTGAGAGATATGGCCGCGCCGCCGGTGCCTTGGGCAATGGCCTCCGCTAGCGGCATCTCGCCGGGACCGGCATTGACAAGGACGCGGAAGCCGCTGTCGATCAGGCTCTGGGCCACCGCACCGTAGCGCTCCACCGGCCAGCGCTTGGCGCCCCAGCCTGCGCCGGGGTTGATCAGCACGGCGGATTGAGCGCCCGAGGGAGGAAGCAACTGATCGCACCAGTCCTCGGCTGCGGCATCCACGGGCAGCAAGGGCTTTACTGGGGTTAGCGCATCGCCCGCCACGGCCGAGGCCAATTCCACGTCCTGTTCGATCACGTGTGCGCCACGGGTGGCTATCCGCTCAGTAAATAGCCAGCGGGCAATCCGCTCGCGCGGCTTGTCCTCGCCGATGAGCCGTTGGCAGCCCGCCAGCCACCCCACCACCGCCGATCGCGCCGCACCTTGCAGGTCGAGGACTGCATCGTAGCCGCCGGCCCGAAGCGTGCGGCGCAAAAGCTTGATTTCATGGAGGGTTTTTGAATTGAGGGGCGCACTTCGCCACTCTTTGGTGGGGGCGAAGATAAGCCGGTCCACCAACGGCTGCGATATGACCCTGCCAAGGCTGTCTTCAGCCGCCAGGAGCGCCTGCCAGCGCGGCTCAACTACCCAGTGGATGGCCCAGCCGGGATGGGCCAGCCGCAGAGCCGTCACTGCCGGCAGCGCGTGCAGAATGTCGCCCATGGCGCCCAGCCTGACCACGAGCAGGCGAAACTTGGATTGCGTGTGCAAGCTTTGATTTTCTCATAACGACGGGTGGGCTGGAGCGGCTTTCAGCCGGTCTTCCAGCCACTCGATGGCTTCATCCTCATGTTCGATCTCGATGCGTAGGCCAGCGGTATTCAGTGGCAGGGATTCCGGGAAGGCCGCGCAAAGCTTACCCAGCCTTACCTGGTCCTTTTCAGTAGTGACGATCGCTACTGCTCCCGCCTTGCGAGCCGCGGTCACCAGGCGCTTGAGCTCTCCGGAGGTGAAGCGGTGGTGGTCGGGGAACGCGTGTCGGACGGCGAGATGCAGACCTGCGGCCTCAAGGCCGCTAAAGAACTGCTCCGGGCGGGCGATGCCGCAAAAGGCAGCCACGGAGCCCTCGACCGCTGGAACTTCCATCTTGCGGTGCAGCCGCCAGACCAGCCCTTCGAAGCCCCAGGCGCGCAGTGCAGCTTCCAATTCGGGGGCCCCGTCGGGGCCGGGAATCGCGATGACGGTGGCCCGCCGCGCGCCCTCGACCGGCTCGCGCAGGTTGCCCGCCGGCAGCAGGCCGTCGCCCCGCCAGTCGTGCCAATCGAGCAACAGAATGTCCACATCGCGGTACAGTTGGCGATGCTGAAAGCCGTCGTCCAAGAGGTGAACTCCGGAGACGCTGGCGGGCGCTTCTGCCTCGGCCAGCAGGCCCGCTCCGTAGCGCTGCCCGGCCACGTAGACCGGCACGCTCGTCTCCCGTGCAATCAAGAGCGGCTCGTCGCCAAAATCCTCAGATGTTCCGTCAGGGTCAACGCGGGCGGGGCGCTGGCCGCGGCGGCCATAGCCACGGGAAAGCACGTCCACGCGCAGGCCGCGCCGCTCGAGCGCCCTGGCGAGAGTGATGGTCAGCGGAGTCTTGCCCGCGCCTCCTGCGGAGAGGTTGCCAATGCTGACGACGGGAAAGCGCAGCCGCCGCACCGGCTCCAACATCGTGCCCAGCCGCAATTCGCTCAGCAGCAGCGCCAGCCGATAGGCGGGAACCAACGGAAGCAGCAGCTTGCGCGAGCCGCTGGGGCCCTTCATGAGGGACGCCCCGGGAGGGTCTCAGGAGAGAGCAACTCCCGCACCGCCTGCACGCAGCGGGCAGTAGCTCCGGCCTGTTGGCCGAATACCTGCCTTGCCCGCTCGCCCATTGCCCGGGCCGCAGTGCGATCCTGGAGCAGCTCGATCAGCTTCCCGGCCAGTTCTTCCCTGGCGGCGATGCGGACGGCGTCGTGGGCTCGCAGATCGTCGAGGATGGCGCGGAAGTTGGCGTAATGCGGACCCATCACGATGGGAACGCCGAACTGGGCCGGCTCGAGGGGATTGTGCCCACCAGCCGGCATCAGGCTGCCGCCCACAAACGCCACCGCTGCGAGCGAGTAGACAGAAGCCAGCTCGCCGATTGTGTCGAGCAGGACGATCTGGCCGGCGCGCAACGGTTTGAGTTGGCTGGCCGGATGGGTTCGCCAATCCGACCGCTTCGCCCAAGGGACGCCGGACTTGTCGAGCAGCGACGCCACCGCACCGAATCGCTCAGGATGCCGGGGAGCAAGAATCATGGCCAATTGCGGATCGGCTTCGAGCAGGCGGGGCCAGGCCTCAAGCAGGGAGACCTCCTCGCCCTCCAGCGTGCTGCCAGCCACAATCAGCCGCAGCTCGGGCGCCAGAGTCTTGAGCAGGCGGGTGGCGTCGGCTTCCTCGATGGAGCGCACGTCGAACTTCAAGTTGCCGGCGACTGAGACGCTTACCGGCAGGCAGCCGAGGGACTTGAGCCGTTCGGCATCCGTATTGGTCTGGGCCAGGGCCCGACTTATCTGCTCCAACAAAGGCTTCCACAACCGGCGCAGCATTTGGTAGCGGGGCCAGGAGCGATCTGAAATCCGCGCATTGACCACGGCCACTGGAATTCCCCTCCTGAAGCAGCCGCTGAGCAGGTTCGGCCAGAACTCGGTCTCGGCCAGAATCAGCAACCGGGGCTCAAGGGCTTTCAAATAGGCCTGAACCGCCCAGGGCAGGTCCAGCGGGCAATAAAAGACACGGTCGATCCCGCACCGCTCGCGCGCCAGCGCCTGCCCGGTGCGGGTGGTGGTGGAGATCACGAGCCGATGCCCGGGAAATGCGCGATCCAGCTCGCTCACCAGTCGGCTGACGGCCAGCACCTCACCTACCGAGACGGCATGGAGCCAAATCGCCGGAAGCGTGCGGCCCAGCGCAGCCGGCCCAGCCTGCGCCTTGCCCAACCTGGCAGGAACAAGCCCTAGCCGTTCGCCGATCCCCTCGCGGTACTTCTGCGTCGTGGCCATTCGCCACAGCCACCAGGGGGCACCGGCCACCAGGGCCGACAGCAATGCCAGATTGTAAAAAAACAGAATCATGCGATGCGGAATTTCGCTTCCACCGGTCTAACCCTCAAATGATACAGTCGAGCACGATGAGGACCTTGCGGGCAATTCCGCCGCTGCTGCTTTGGCTGGCACTGCCGGCCGCGGCCAGCGACCACTCTCCCCCTCCCGTGCAGCCGGCTACTTCGTTTGCAGCCGTCGAGGTGCATGAAAACGAAAAAGTGGCCATCGCCGCCGAACCCTATGACACACGCGAAAAGGAAGCGATCTTTCGCGTCGATTACCTCAGCCACGGAGTCATGCCGGTGCGGCTGATCGTGACCAACAACGGCAGCCGGCCCATCAGCTTGCGCGATGCGCGGATCCTGTTCCTCACTGCCGCGGGCGACAAAATCCAAGCCGCCGAGCCTGAAGATGTGGAACGGATGATGACCCGCAAGGAGCGCGAAGGCGCCAAGATTCCCATGCCCGGCCCCATCCCCTCGATCAAACTGAAACCCAAGGCCAGCAACAAGGAGATCGAGCAGGACTTCGACACCTTCGAGTACGGGGCCCTGGTGGTCGAGCCGCACACCACGCGGGCAGGATTCCTGTTCTACGACGTCTCCGATCTCGATCGCCCGTTGCGGGGCGCCAAGCTCCACCTGCACATGCTGCGCGACGCCGACGGCAAGGAACTCTTCTACTTCGAAATCCCCTTCGATAAATACCTCAAATCCAAGTCCAACCAGATGAATTGACCGTTCACAAAGTGCGGGCAGCGGGGCCGGTGGTAAGGTTCCAGCAATTTCCGCGCGGGGAAAGCGCGGAAGCGGAGGCAAGCCATGGCTCAAGGCCCCAACTACGGCATTGACGCGCCCAACGTCATTCGCAACCTGTTGATCGCGGCCGCGGTCTGCGTGATGCTGGCTTTGGCGGTCCGCGGCGTCACCATCGGACCCGTCCGATTCGAGTTTTTCCCCAGTCTCTTGTATTCGGCCGTCTTCTTTGCTGTCCCAGCCGTCCTGATGCTGATCTATGCCAAGGCCGGGAAGTTTCGCCATCGCGATCGCATCCTGGATAAGGTTGCGTGGACCGGCGCGGAAGCTGTTCTGGATGTCGGCACGGGCCGCGGGCTGCTGCTGATCGGTGCAGCCAAAAGGCTCACGACAGGCCACGCCACCGGCATCGACATCTGGAACGCCGAAGACCTTTCCGGGAATGGCCCCGAGGGGTTGCTCAGCAACATCGCCCTCGAATGCGTCGGCGGCCGGACGACCTTCAAGAGCGAAGATGCCCGCCAGATGAGCTTCCCCGACGCCTCGTTTGACGTCGTGCTTTCGAACGTGTGCCTGCACAACATCTACGAAAGACCGGGCCGCGCCAAGGCCTGCGAGGAGATCGTCCGCGTGCTCAAACCGGGCGGCCTGGCGGTCATATCCGACTACAAGCTCATGCGGGAGTATGCCGTGGAGTTCGCCAAGGCCGGCCTGGCGGTTGAGATGTGCCCCCTCGACTGGACCGGGTGCTTTCCTCCGATGCGCATGATGGTGGCGCGGAAGCCCTTGTGAGAGCGGGCCCCGATCGGCTACTCGAAGTAAGTCGCCGTTGTCGTATCCGTCTCCCAGATGGTGCAGTCTTTCACGCGGACCCGGCCCTGCGTCATTTCGGCGAGTTGGTCCCTGGTTTCGTCGTAGAAGTATTTGGCAATGTTTTCGGCCGACGGGTTGAGCACCGTGAAGGGCTCCAGGTCGTTGAGCATCTTGTGGTCGATCCGCTCGATCACCGGCCGCAGCACCTGTTTGAGCAGCTTGAAGTCGAGCAGCAGGCCGGCCTCGTCCAGCGCGGCCCCGGCCAGGGTGACTTGCACCTTGTAGTTGTGCCCGTGCGGGTTCTCGCACTTGCCCTTGTAGTTGCGAAGATAGTGGCCGGAAGAGAAACCGGCTTCCACGGTGACTTCATACATTGCGTCTGCTCTTGTCCTGCGGGGGAAAGCGTCCCTCATCCCATTCTAGTGGTTGGCGCAGGTTAACGCTTCTGGTCGCCATGCCGCTTGCGCCGCGCCGCCCGGCGGGCCTCTTCGCTGCGC
>Ga0181531_10000757_pt1 | contig 21268 bp, 19 predicted proteins | sample PEATcosm2014_Bin_38_FD_119743 | JGI IMG/M metagenome (GOLD analysis project Ga0181531, IMG submission 119743) | Peatland microbial communities from MTU Mesocosm Facility, Houghton, MI, USA - PEATcosm2014_Bin11_10_metaG | ecosystem: Environmental > Terrestrial > Soil > Wetlands > Peat | place... | reverse complement strand
GCGATCGACTCAGATTCGCGCCGGCGGCTCCGTGCCAGATCATCCCCGAACTGCTGCGCCTGGACTTCGATTGGGACGCGCGTGCTGGAGGCTACCCCTAAGGGTAGGGGCCGCCGGTGGTGCTATGGCCTGGGCAGCTGCAGTCGCGCGCCGGCCCGACCGCCGCGACATTTGTGGATGTCGATGGTGAGTCCTGCGCGAGTGGGCGCAAGGCGCAGCCGCAACGCGGCCGGCGAGTGCTCGCGCGCCGCTTCGGCAGGGCGATAAAGAATCCCGAGGGTGCCCCCGGCCTCGGCGGCGAGCTGCAGCCGACGGACATTCTTATCGGCGATCCCGGTCGGCCAGCTCAGCACAGCGCCGAAGGCCGGGCAGCGCAGCGTCTGCTCGGTTGCCCACAGCGATTCCTGCATGCCCCGCGTCTGCACCACCAACACGCGTTTGAGCGCGATACCCGCTTGCGCGAGCGCGGGCGCATAGGGCAGGTGGGGCGGCGCAATCCAGGCGATGTAGCGTCCGGCCTGCGCCAGCCGGGCAAGCGCCGGTACCAGCAGGCCCAACTCTCCGATTCCCATCGTTTCGAGCAGCAGCTCGCAGATCGCTCCCACCGGCCAGCCGCCACCGGGCAGGCTCGCATCGAGCTCGGCGAATCCGGAGGGCGCGGCCTCCTGCAGGCCGCGGCGCCACTCGCCGTCGTGGCATAGGCGCGAGAGCTGTTCGAGCGTCAGGCTGTCAGCGCCCATGCTCACGTCCCTGCTGGCTGCCGCAGCAACTCGGTGCGCAGCACGCCGACCACGATGCCCTCGATCCGCCAGGGCTCGCGGCGCAGATCGATTTCGATGGGTGTGAACTCAGGGTTGGCGGGCTCGAGCCGCAATCGAAAACCTTTGCGACGATAAATCTTTACGGTCGCCTCTTCATTCAACCGTGCTACGACGATTTGGCCATTGGCAGCCTCGGCCGTGCGGTGCACGGCCAGGATGTCGCGATGGGCGATGCCGACATCGCGCATGCTCAGCCCATGCACGCGCAGCAGAAAATCGGCGCGCGGGCGAAACAACGACTGATCGATCGAAATTTCCTCTTCGATGTTGCCCGGCGCGAAGGTCGGCACGCCGGCGGCGACACGTCCATAGAGCGGCAGCAGCGTGCCGCGCGCCACCTCATGGCCCACAAGGCGCAGGCCGCGTGCGATGCCGGGTTCGAGCTCCAGGTAACCCTTGTGCGCGAGCGCGCACAGGTGCTGATGGATGCCCTGACGGTTGCGCAGTCCCATCGCGCGGGCCAGGTCGGCGCGCGTGGGCGGCCGGCCTTCCTGGGCGATGAATTGCGCGATCCGTTGCAGCAGCTGTTGCTGGCGGGCGCTTAGGGGCTGGGGTGATTCGGGAAGGGATACCATACATTTGTATGGTATTGCATGTCACACCATGCCGCTATCTGGCCACGCCACCATGCTGCTGGCGGCGTGCCTTGCGGAGCCGCGCTTCTCGCGCCGAAGCGACGAATCGGCGGCTGAAGTCAGCACGCGATACTCTCACGTGCTACTCTAAGTGCCTGTATTGGCTTCACTTCATTCGCCCCATGCCGGATTATGTTCAATTGACGGCGATGCGGACCGCCGCGCGCATGACAGGGCTCGTTCTCGCCCTCGCGATCGCGACGATACCAACGCGGACCCATGCCACCACGTACCTGCTGTCCAGCCCCACCGACTCCGTGGTCGGCGGCGACAAATCAGTCACGACCGTCTACGAGGACACGCTCTACGACCTGGCGCGTACCTATAGCCTGGGCTCGGAGGAACTCATCCGCGTCAATCCGGGCGTGGATCCGTGGCTTCCGGGCGCCGGCAAGCAGATCACGATTCCCGACCGGCACATTCTGCCGCCCGGCCCGCGCGAAGGCATTGTCGTCAACCTGCCCGAGCATCGTCTCTACTACTTCCCCAAGCCCGTGCGCGGTAAGCCTGTTGAGGTCATCACGTATCCGGTGAGCATCGGCAAGATGGACTGGCACACGCCCATAGGGCTCACGCATGTCATTGCCAAGATCAAGAACCCGATCTGGTATCCGCCCGAGTCTGTGCGCAAAGAGCACGCCGCCGCGGGCGATCCGCTGCCGCCCTTCGTGCCGCCGGGCCCGGACAATCCACTCGGCGCGTATGCGATGCGCCTCGCCGCCGGCAACGGCACGTACCTGATCCATGGCACCAACAATCCGATTGCCGTGGGCCTGGCCGTCACGCACGGGTGCATTCGCATGTACCCGGACGATGTGGCGGCACTGTTTCCAATGATTCCGGTGGGCACGCCCGTGCGGCTGATCAACGAGCCAGTCAAGGTGGCCTGGGTGGACGGCGAACTGCTGCTCGAGGCGCACCCGCCCGTGGATGCCGAGGGCCAGAGCTTCGAACCCAATGTCGATCAGTTTTCTCAGCTGCTGCAGGCGGCTGTGGGCGACAACACCGTTGCGATCCATTGGGACTACGCGCGCGAAGTGCTGCAGAAGGCCGATGGCGTACTCGCCACGGTGGGGCTCGAGGCCGATCTGTCGGCGCCCAGTGCTCCGAGTGCCTCCAATGCGCCCCCTCCGCCGGACCCGATTTCCGTCCGCGGACCGCCCGGTGGCCCGGCCGCAACGTCGACGGCTGCCGCCACGGGGGGGCCGGCGGTGGCGCCCGGGGCCGGCTCAGAATCGACCGCCAATGGCGCTGTTGCGGCTGGCAATATCGACAAATAGCCATATTAAGGAGTCTGGCGGGTTGAACCGCGGCGCAAATCAGCTATAGTTCGCTGCCGGTTGCAGGGCGATGCCCATGTAACTCACTGATTAGACGACATTTATTCTGCGAAATACGATGTCTGAACGCGACAACGAGACGTTTGATTTGGACGAGGAATTCACCGTAGAGACCGAGGACAGCACCGATTACGACGGTTTGCTGGCCCGTGTCGATAAACGTGTTCGCGCACAAGGCAAGCGCGGCAAGGCAGCGTGGAGCCGGCTTGAGGAGGTCCTTGCGGACCGCAAGCTGGAGAAAGATCTGCGCGACATCTTCGACGACGAAGAGCTTTGACCTCGGCGTACGACTAGTCTCGACCCTAGCTTCGACGCACGGATAGCCTATGGCCCCCCGCGACCGCACCGCCTGGGTCGTGCTCAAGTTTGGCGGCACCAGCGTTTCGAGCCTTGCCAACTGGCGCAACATCGCCTCGGTGGTGCGTGCGCGCCTGGCAACGGGCGCACGGTTGCTGCTGGTGCACTCCGCAATCAGCGGCATCACCGACCGGCTCGAAACATTGCTGGTATCGGCGCTGGCCGGTACCCACGAATCCACGCTTAAGGCCATTGAGCAGCGGCACATCGCGCTGGCAGCTGAACTCGGCATCGGCGCCAGTGCCGCGCTTGAAGGCTATTTCTCGGAGCTGCGGCACATCGCGGCCGGCATTGCGCTCATGGGCGAGGTCAGTGACCGCACGCGCGCGCGTGTCATGTCCACCGGCGAGCTGATGGCGACCGAACTCGGCGCCCGCTATCTGACCGCTTCGGGCATCGAGGCGCAGTGGTGGGATGCGCGCACGGGACTGAAGGCCGATGAGCGTAGCGGCGCCAGCGCGCGCGCGAATTTTCTCTCCGCCACCTGCGACTTCGCGCCCGATGGGGCCTTGCGCGCGCGGCTCGATTCGCTCGACGGCGTGGTCGTGACGCAGGGGTTCATCGCCAGCGATGCCACCGGCGATACCGTGTTGCTCGGGCGCGGCGGCTCGGATACTTCGGCCGCGTATTTTGCGGCCAAGCTGCTCGCCGAACGGCTCGAGATCTGGACCGACGTGCCCGGACTCTTCAGTGCCAACCCGCGCTCGACGCCGCAGGCACGCTTGCTGCGCTCGCTGCATTACGATGAGGCGCAGGAGATCGCCTCGAGCGGCGCCAAGGTGCTGCACCCGCGCTGCATCCTGCCGGCCAAGTCGCAGCGCATCCCGATTGCGATCTACGCCACCCAAAGCCCAACGCTGGAGGGCACGCATGTCAGCGCCGACGGCGGCGATGGCATCGCGCAGGTCAAGGCGGTGTGCATCAAGAAAGGCATCACGCTGGTATCGCTTGAAAGCCCGGGCATGTGGCACGAGGTCGGCTTTCTGGCCGACGCCTTCCAGGTGTTCAAACGCCATGGTCTCTCGGTCGACCTCGTATCTACCTCCGAAACCAACGTTACGGTATCGCTGGATCCGGCCGCCAATTCGCTGGATCAGAAGCTGGTCGACGCACTGGTGCAGGAACTCTCGGAGCTGTGTCGTGTGCAGGTGCTCGGGCCATGCGCCTCGGTCAGCCTGGTCGGCCGCAACATTCGCGGCATCCTGCACCAGCTCGGCGAGGCCTTCGAGCTGTTCGCCGAACAGCGGGTCTATCTGCTCAGCCAGGCTGCCAATGACCTGAATTTCAGCTTCGTGGTCGATGAGGCGCAGGGCGATAGGCTGGTCAACGAACTGCATGAACGCCTGATCCGCCCGGTGCGCGCCGGCGCCATCTTGGGTCCCACCTGGGAGCAACTATTTGCGCGGCCCGATGAGCCCACGGCCACGACACCGGTCTGGTGGCGCTCGCGGCGCGCGGAACTGCTGGCGTTGGCCGAGAAGCACGACTGCGCCTATGTCTACGATCCAACGGTGGTGTCGGCACGCGCGCGTGCGCTCAAGGGCCTGTCCGCGGTCGAGCGGGTGCTCTACTCGATGAAGGCCAATCCCAATGTGCAGATCCTGCAGGTGCTGGCGGCCGAGGGGCTGGCCTTCGAATGCGTCTCGCGTGGTGAAATCGAACATCTGCGCGCCGCGGTGCCGCGGCTGGACCTGGGCAGAATCCTCTTCACGCCCAACTTCGCCGGCCGCGACGAGTATTGCTGGGCGCTGGAAGCCGGCATCACGCTGACGATCGACAATCTGTTTGTGCTGCGCCACTGGGGCGAGCTGTTTCGCGGCCGCAGCGTATTCATTCGCATCGACACCGGTACCGGCCGGGGCCATCACCACCATGTGCGGACGGCCGGTGCGCAGTCCAAGTTCGGCGTACCGCTGGCGGAAGCCGCGGAGCTGAGGCAGCTGGTCGAGCGCTACGGCGTCAGCGTGGTGGGACTGCATGCGCATTCGGGCAGCGGCATTTTCAATGCCGACAACTGGTCGGAGGTGGCCAGTTGTCTGCTCGATCTGTCGAAGCAGTTTCCACAGGTGCGCGTGATCGATGTCGGCGGCGGTCTCGGCGTGCCGGACGGACACGACCAACCCGAGCTGGATCTGAATCGGCTCGACACGGTGTTGCTGGCGGCGCGCGAGAACCGGCCTGAGATCGCGCTCTGGATCGAGCCGGGCCGCTACCTGGTAGCCGAATCAGGGGTGCTGATCGCGCGTGTGACTCAAACAAAATCCAAGGACGAGATCCGCTACGTCGGCATTGCTACCGGCATGAATTCGCTGATTCGTCCCGCGCTCTACGGTGCCTGGCACGAAATAGTCAATCTCACGCGGCTGGACGAACCGGTGAGCGAAATCGCGAACATCGTCGGCCCGATCTGCGAGAGCGCCGATTTTCTGGGACACGACCGGCTGCTGCCGCCCACGCAGCAGGGCGATGTCATGCTGATCGCCAATGTCGGCGCCTACGGGCGTGCCATGAGCTCGCAGTACAACCTGCGCGATCCTGCGGTCGATATCGTTCTATAGCGCTCTATAGCGCTGCACCTCGGGCGCGATCCGTGGCCGCGTCCGGCGCGCTTCCATCCCGTTCTGTCTCATACGGGCGACCTGCCCGCGCAGGGTATTGAAACTGCCCCGGGGATCCGCTATTGTTCTTCCGCCAGTGCGAATTATATTTCGCTATAGCGAATAACATGGCGAGTAGGGACTTTTGGGGCAAGAACGACGCTGGGGCTCTGCTGGACTCGTCACGGGCCCTTTGGCCGGAGCCCATGCGTAGTCTGTCTCCGTTAAATCCTGCGGAAACTTCCACAGTCATTCGCTTAGGCGAAAATAGTTTCGTAGAAGCGACGTCGTAGTCAATGGACCGGATCATCCAACAGTGCTCTGGGAGAATCAGGGTGTGTAGCAGAAGCAACAAGACCAGCATCGATATTCTGGCGGCGGGGGCTTTGGTGATGCTTTGCGCAGCTTCAAGCGCTGCAATTGCCGCAGACACCGGTACGGCGGGCACGGCGTCTGAGCAAACCGCGATCGGCGAGAACAGTGGCACGCTGGAGGAGGTCATCGTCACGGCCAGGCGCCGTTCCGAGGACTTGCAGGAGGTGCCCATCTCCATCGCGAGCCTGAGCTCCGAGGACCTGCAGCTGCGCGGCATCGCCAACGTGGAGGACCTCACGCACGCGATCGCGAACTTCTCACCCGCGCCCTACAATTTCTTCGGCACCGAGCAGGGCGCCTTCCGCATGCGCGGCCTGCCCAGCGTCGGAGTGTACGTTGACGGCATCGCCTACCAGGAGGAGTTCGGCTATTTCACCGACCTGGTGGAGATGGACCGGGTCGAGGTGCTGCGCGGGCCGCAGGGCACGCTGTTCGGCAAGAACAGCATGGGTGGCGCGATCCAGTTCATCACCAAGGAGCCTTCAGACGAGTTCGGGGCGCGCGTTTCGGCCACGGCTGGCGACTATCATCGCTTCAACGTCTCGGGGACGATGGATATTCCCCTGTCCTCAACGCTGCTGACCAAGATCACCGTGGCGAGGGTGACACGCGATGGCTATCTGCCGAGTGTCAGTGTGAACCAGAGTTTCGGCAGCCAGGATGACCTGGTTGCCCGATTGGATGTGCTGTGGAAGCCGACTGACGACTTCAATGCCCGATTCATCATCGAACAGAATGACATCGGTACCAACGGCAACCCAACCACCGATTGGGGAATCAGCACGGGCCCGGGCTCGCTGCCTGGGCTCTACGATGCGGTAAGCGCGTACGGGGCGAATCTTAAGATCAATCCGGACTGGCTGTACGGCGCGCAGCAAAAATTCATGACTGCCGGCAACTACAATGGGCCGGAGCTGCATACCCGTGCCACCAACTACAAGCTGATCCTGAACGACAAGCTGAACGATCACTGGGCGCTCAAGGCGCTCGGCAGCGCGCGCGACGTGCAGAGCGAGAGCTACGAGGACTTCACCAACGTACCGTACCACCTGTTCGACGGCGATAACACCAATATCATCCACGAGGCCACCGGCGAAGGTCAGTTGCTGTTCAACAGCGAGAGCCTGACGGGCACCACCGGTTTCTATTACTACAATGACTTCAGGCGCTGGCGCCGTGAGAACTGGCTAGCCAACGAGCTGTATCTGACCGTGAATGAGCAGGACAATGCCGCCTTCAACAAATTTCTGGGGTTGCCGCCCGGCACGGTGCCGTTTGCGGCTCCCGACATCGATGTCCTGACCATCTACCACATCCACGGGTATGCCGGCTTCACCGAGTGGACCTACAAGATTACCAACGACCTGTCGTTGACGGCGGGCGTGCGCTATAACCGCGACACGGCGGAGGTGGGCGAGTACGCGCCGAATCAGCCGATCCCGGTGCAGTGCTGTACACCCAGCCTCAGCGTGACTCCGCTCGGTGGACCGCAAGGGACCGTAGCCAGCGGCGTGTATACCGACACGGCTCCGCGAGCCTCACTGCAGTATCAATGGACGCCGACGATCATGACCTACGCGACCTATGCCGAGGGCTTCAGCGCGGGCGGCGGCAGTCAGGCGCCACAGGGCGCGCAAGCGTACCAGCCGGAAAAACTCTATAACTACGAGGTGGGTCTGCGTTCGGACTGGTTTGATCACACGCTGCGCGTCAATACGTCCCTGTTCTACAGCCAGTACACCAATGTGCAGGCCAACGAGAACGTAGGCCTCTACAATATCACCATCAATGCCGGCCATGGACTGGTGAAGGGCGCGGAGCTCGAGGGCCAATGGCTGGCCTCGAGATCCTTCAGCTTCAACTATAGCGCGGGCTATCTCAGCACGGGCTACTCGGATTACCCGGCGACCAGCGGGATCCTTCCGGGCGCGCCGTTTCCGTTCGCACCACGCTTCTCGGCCAATGGCGGCGCGCAGTTCGACACGCCGCTGCCGAACGGCGCCGGCCTGACGGTGCGTGCCGACGAGGGCTGGACCAGCTGGGTGAAGTCGGGTTCCGACAGCAGCGGTGTCTACATTCCATCCTACGGTCTGCTGGGTGGGCGCCTCATTTATCACGCGCCCAACGGCAAGTGGGATCTGCAGGCCTACGGGACCAATCTGCTCGACAAGTTCTACCGTCTCACGGGCTATAACATCCCGGGATTTGTGAATACCGGCACCGTGGGTGTGCCGCGGATGTGGGGCTTCACGGTCAACTGCCGAGTTAACTGATGCGGTCGGGCCGCGATACCCGAAAGCGCGCACTCTGCGTCATCATCATCACAGGGGCGTTGCTCGGCAACGCCCGCGCGGCGCCGCTGACGGTGCAGGTGGGCGGGCTGACGGCGGATGGGCGGCTGCCGGTGAGCGCCGCCTATTGCCCGCCGCACCCGATGGATCCGACGCGCTACAACGTCAGCCCCAGCGTTTCCTGGTCGCGCGGTCCGGCAGCCACCCGTTCCTACGCGCTGATCATGGCGGATCTGGATGTGCCGAAAGACCTGAGCCTGATCAACAAGCCCGGCGTCACCATCACGGCCGACACGCCGCGCGTGCCCTTCATTCATTGGGTGCTGGTCGACATCCCGCCGTCGATCACCCGTTTGCGCGCGGGTGAGGAGAGCGCAGGGTTCGTGCCCAAGGGCAATCCGATCGGTCCTACCGATCACGGGGTGCGCGGCGCCAACGTGTACACCTTTTTTTACCCCAAGGATTCAGAGCTGGCAGGTACCCGTGGCGGCTATGACGGACCGTGTCCGCCGCACAATGATGTCATGCCGCATCGTTACGTCACCACCGTCTATGCGCTGGATGTCACGACACTGGGGTTGAGCGGCGTGTTCTTTGGTGAGGACGCTCAACGCGCGATGCAGGGACACATCCTCGCATCCGGGAGCGCGCAGGCGAGCTATGCCTACGCGCCCTGAGGCAGCCAAGCCGGTCAGGGAGCGTGGATGACCTTTGCCGGATCCTCGCCGTAGGGCGGGGAATAGATCACCAGCAGTTTGATGCGTTCGCTCAGTACGTTGATCGAGTGAAAGACCTTGGCCGGGAAGAACATCATATCGCCCGCGCGCACGTGATGATCGACGCCGTCGATGCCGGCGATGGCCTCGCCCTCCAGTATATACACCGCCTGTTCCAGATCCGGGTGCGCGTGCGCGGGCGAGCCCTCGTGGCGCTCGATATCGCCGAGGGCGATTTCCATGTAACGGGCACCGTTCACCTGCGGACCAACCAGCCGGTAATTGCGCGTGCCCGTGTGGTTGGCCGGACTGTAGCTTTCCTGTTCGGAGGCTCGAATGATGTAGGGTGATTTCGCGGCCATATCGGCCTCCTTAGCTGAGCGACTGTGTGGGCTTTCGGAACACGTACAGGGCTGCTGCGAACGACATCGCGACCACGGCAATCACGCCGAGCCCGATGCGAAAGTCGCCCAGAGTGTCCTTCATGTAACCAATGAACCAGGGTGAGAGAAATCCGCCGGTGACGCCCAGTGCGCTGATCGCACCGATGCCGGCGGCTGCTGCGCCACCGGTCAGGAAAGTACTGGGTATCGACCAGAAGGGTGCCGTGAAAGCAAGGGTGCAGGCGAAGGCCACGGCGATGGCAGCGATGCGCGCTGCCGGATTGATGAGCAGCACCGACAGCAGCAGCGCGGCGCCGCCGACGAAGTTGGCGAGCGCGGCGTGACGGTAGCGTTCCTTGTGACGGTCCGAGTGACGTCCCCAGAAGATCAGTGCGAACAGTGCCAGCAGGCTCGGAATGGCGACCACCAGGCCGGTCTGCGCGTTGCTCAGTCCAAAACCCTTGACGATCTGCGGCAGAAAAAAGGTGATGCTGTTGAGCAGGCAGACGTTGCTGAAGTAGATAGCCGCCAGGAACAGTACGCGCGGGTTGGTGAGGCACTGCAGGACGGAAAATGTCCGCCGGCGCTCCGTCTCGGAGCGTTCGGCCCGCAACTGCCCCATCAGCCAGTCCCGCTCGGCGCCGGGCAGCCAGTGTGCCTGTGCAGGGCTGTCCTGCAGGCGACGCACCAGCAGCGGTGCCAGCAACAGTGCCGGCACCGCCTCCAGAAGGTAAAGCCATTGCCAGCCCTGCAGTCCCGCCTTGCCGTCGAGCGAGAGCAGCTGCGCGGATAACGGCGCGCCGATGATGCCGCTGATCGGAATGGCCGCGATGAATACGCCCAGTACGCGTGCCCGGTAGGCGGCAGGAAACCACAAGGTCAGAAAAAACAACACGCCGGGATAGAAGCCTGCCTCGGCGGCGCCGAGCGCCAGTCGCACCACATAGAAGCTGGTCTTGCCCTGTATGAAGGCCATCGCCGCAGCGCACAGGCCAAGCGTGAACATGATGCGCGCGATCCAGCGCGTCGCGCCCACCCGGTACAGCAGCAGATTCGACGGGATCTCGCACAGGCAATAGGAGAGAAAGAACAGGCCCGCGCCCAGACCGTAGGCGGTGCTCGACAGGCCGAGCGCCTTGTTCATCTGCAGCGCGGCGAAACTGAGGTTGACTCGGTCGAGATAGGCGAAGAAGTAGCAGACCATCAGCAGCGGCACGATTCGCAGCGCGACGCGCCTGACGGCGCCGCGCTCGAGCTCGGGCACGATGGCCGCGGGTGACACGCTGGTTGCGCTGGGTGCTACGCTCAAATCGATCCTGCTGGTCAAAGTCTGCGATCCGGTGGACCTGCGGGCAGTATAGCGGCTTAACATGATGTCGCCAAAGCGAACGTGCATACGATATGGCGCAATGCTGTACCAGCGCGCGCCGCATCCAGAGCCTAGAGTCCGTGCCCCGCTGCCCATAGCGACGCGCAAGAAGAACCTACATATCATGTGATTAGGCACGCCATGCCACCCCTCCGCCAACCTCTTGCCGCGGCTTGTCCCCCAGCGTATTATTTCGCTATATCGCAATTAATTACGCTACTGCGAAAATAATTAGGCTCGAATCGAGGAGCTAATGGAACCAAGCGCAGCGCAACCGCGCGGCGTAGCCTGGGAACTCGCGCCCAAAGCGGCGACCGGGCCGCTACGGGGTGTACGGATTCTGGACCTCACCACGGTGGTGATGGGGCCGTCGGCGACGCAGATGCTGGGCGATCTGGGTGCCGACGTCATCAAAGTGGAATCTCTCGCCGGGGACTCCATGCGCTGGATAGGTCCCTGGCGCCACGCCGGCATGGGGCCGATGTTTCTCCAGGCCAACCGCAACAAGCGCAGCGTGATGCTCGATCTGAAGTCGGCGGCGGGCAAGGCCAGCGCGCTGGGTCTGGCCGCGCGAGCCGATGTGCTGGTGTCCAATGTCAGGCCGCAGGGCCTGCTGCGGCTTGGGCTGGACTACGAGAACATTCAGCGGGTCAATCCCGCCATCATCTACTGCGCCGCAGTCGGCTATGGCTCCGATGGTCCCGATGCTGGCAAGGCGGTCTATGACGATCTGATGCAGGCGGCATCGGGGATCGCGGGCCTGTTCCGTGCGATCGACGGCGCTTCGCGTTATGCGCCGATCAACATCTGTGACCGCGTGGTCGGTCTGTACCTGGCCAATGCGGTCACCAGCGCGCTGTACCTGCGCGAGAAGAGTGGCGAGGGCCAGCTGATCGAGGTGCCGATGTTCGAGACCATGGCGCAGTTTGTTTTGTCCGATCACCTCGGGGGCGCTGCCTTCGAACCCTCGCTCGGTGACATGGGCTATCTGCGGCTGCTGTCGCGTACGCGCGGGCCGTATCGGACCCGCGACGGCGAGCTGGCGCTGGTGGTCTACACCGATCAGCATTGGCGGGCATTCACCGAGCTGGTGGGTTGTCCGACGCTCATCGATAGCGACGCGCGCTTTGCCTCACAGGAAAGTCGCACAACGCACGCGGAGGACATTGGCCGCTTCCTCGCCGCACAATTGCCGGCGCGCACCAACCGCGAATGGCTGGAGGCGCTGCATCGCGTGGATATTCCAGCCTGTCCGGTCAATGCCCTCGAGGATCTGATGGAGGATCCGCATCTGCAAGCCGTTGGATTCTTCGAGCAGGTCGAGCACCCGACTGAAGGGACGCTGCGCATGTGCCGCTTCCCGGTTCGCTTCGGTCGCTCCCCCGTATCGGTGCAGCGTCTCGCCCCGACACTCGGGCAGCATAATGGCGAAATCTTTGGCGGCGAGAGCTGAGGCGGCCCGTGAGCCAACCGCCGGCCGGGAGCCCGGGTTCAGAGGTGCGCGTGGAGCGCCGCGGCGCCGCACTCTGGATCTGGATTAATCGGGAGTCGCGCCGCAACGCCATCAACCCGGCGGTGCTGGCGGGCATTGAATCGGCAGTCAGGCTCTCGGCGGGGGATCCGACGCTGCGCGCCATCGTATTGACTGGCGTGGGCGAGAAGGCGTTCTGCGCCGGCGCGGACCTCAGCGAGGGCACTTCGACCTTTAGGTCACAAGCGGACGAGCCCACCACCGGTTTCGGTCGCCTGGCGCGCCTGGTTCGCGCTTGCGCCCTTCCGCTGATCGCGCGCGTGAACGGCGCCTGCGTCGCCGGCGGCATGGGGCTGATGGCGCTGTGCGATCTGGTGATCGCCGCCGATCATGCGCGCTTCGGCCTGCCCGAGGTCAAGGTCGGAGTGTTTCCGATGCAAGTGCTGGTGTTGCTGCGCGCGACCGCGCACGCGCGGCATATCAACGAGCTGTGCCTGACGGGAGAGCTGATCTCGGCCGCTCGTGCGGCGCAGATGGGACTGGTCAATGAGGTTGCCCGAACCGGCGAGCTGGACGAACGCGTGGAGGCCATGGTGGCGAAGCTGTGCGCGGCCTCACCGAACGCGCTGCGCCATGGCAAGCAGGTGATCTTTGCCATGGAAGCGATGGCGTTCGAAGAGGCGCTGGCCTTCGCCGAGGCGCAGATCGCGCTGATCTCACGCAGTGCCGAGGCGCAGGAAGGTCTCGCCGCCTTCAACGAAAAGCGCCGACCCTCCTGGTTCGATCCACCCGCAGGCTAGGCGATGGCGGAGCGGATTGTGCGCATCGGGGGTGCTTCGGGCGCCTGGGGGGACAGCCCGCGGGCGGTGCCGCAGCTGCTGCAGGGTCCCGTGAACTACCTGATGATGGATTATCTGGCCGAGGTGACCCTGTCGCTGCTGGCGCGCGCGCGCATGAAGTCCCCGGACGGCGGTTTTCCGCCTGACTTCGCGCTGTACCTGCGCGACTCGCTGCCCGAGATCGCGCTCCGCGGCATCAAGGTGGTGGCGAATGCCGGTGGCGTGAATCCGCGGGGCTGCAGCGCCGCCCTGCAAAAGATGTGCGATGAATCGGGTCTGTCGCTGCGCATCGCCACGGTCGAGGGCGATGATCTGATGCCGCTGATCGGGGCGCTGCGCGAGCAGGGCGTTCGCGAAGCCGTGACGGGGGCCGAGTTGCCTCAGCGCCTGCTGAGCGCCAACGCCTACCTCGGGGCGCTGCCGATCAAGGCGGCGCTGGATCGTGGCGCGGACATCGTCGTGACGGGCCGCTGCGCCGATAGTGCACTGGCGCTCGGTATCCTGATGCATGAGTTCGACTGGTCGCACGAGGATTTCGACCGCCTGGCCGCCGGCAGTCTCGTCGGTCACCTGCTCGAATGCGGCGCTCAGGGGGTCGGCGGACTACATACCGACTGGGAGCAAGTACCCGATTGGGAGAACATCGGCTACCCATTGGCCGAGTGCAACGCCGACGGCTCGTTCGTCCTCACCAAACCTGCTGGCACCGGTGGGCTGGTCATTCCGGGATCGGTGGCCGAACAGGCGCTGTACGAGATCGGCGATCCTGCCGCCTATGTGTTGCCCGACGTGGTGGCGGATTTCTCCGAGGTGCAGCTGGCACAGGAAGGACTCAACCGCGTACGCGTGAGCGGTGCGCGGGGGCGGCCGCCGACGCAGCAATACAAAGTATCCGCCACCTATCAGGACGGTTACCGCGCCGTGGCCAGCGTCACGATCGTCGGGCCGCAGGCAGCGGCCAAGGCCGAACGCACCGCGCGGGCGCTGATCGCGCGCGCCCGGCTGATTTTCAAGGAGCGAGGTTTACCGGATTTCAGCGCCGTGCATTTCGAAGCGCTCGGCGCGGAGGCATCCTACGGCGGACACTCGCGTGCCGGGGCCTCACGGGAAGTCATGCTGCGGCTGGTTGTGTTGCACGAGGATCCCAACTGCCTGGAACTGTTTGCGCGGGAGCTGGGCTCGGTCGGCATCTCCTTCGCTCCCGGGACTACGGGCATCTACGGTGGCCGGCCCAAGCCAAGCCCCCAGTTCAGGCTCTTTACTTTTTTCGTCGACAAGTCATGGCTGCCCTCGCCGAGCGTGTCGCTTGGCGATGAGACGTTCGCGATCGTCGTGCCGGCGGGCAAGCCACAGGTCTTGAATCCCCCGGCGGCCGAACCGGCTCCAGAAACCCTTTCCGGTAACTGCATCGAGGTGCCGCTCATGAGGCTGGCGCTGGCGCGCTCGGGCGACAAGGGCGATACAGCCAATGTGGCGATCATCGCGCGCGATCCGGCCTTCGTCCCCGTGATTCGGCGCGAGGTGACACCGCAGCGCATGGCCGCGCATTTCTGGCATCTGGTCAAGGGTCCGATCCAGCGCTTCGAAGCCCCCGGACTGCATGCGTTCAACTTCCTGATGCAAAGCGCGCTCGGCGGCGGCGGCATGGCGTCGCTGCGCATCGACCCCCAGGGCAAGGCCTACGGGCAGATGGCGCTGGAGATGCTGGTGTCGGTACCGGTGGACTTGCTCCACAGCGTTGAGGGTCGCTGACCGCGCGGCGATGCCTCAACCCTCAGGGCGCGGAGAGGTTTCCAGCAAGCGGCACACGTTGGTCAGCAGTTCGGCCGCCCGTTCGACCTTGGGATCGATGCGGGGAGTCGGCCCCGCGATCGTCACGATATAGACGGCCGAAATCCAGCTGAAGCGCGCCGATATGGTCGTGACGCCGTCCTGACTCTCCTCCCGGTTCAGGAACCAGCCGCGCCTGTTGCCGTCGGCCAGCACCTCGCGCAGGCGTGACTTGGAAGTGATGGTGTTCGGCGTGAGGGCCGCAAGCGTGTTCGATTTCAGGAACGAGTCGAGCGCGCGGCTGCTCAGGCTCGCCAGCAACGCCTTGCCGGCCGACGTGGCGTGCAGGCTTCTGACCGTGTCGCCCACCTTGGCGAGGAAGCGCAGCGGATGCGACGGTTCGAACGACAGCAGGTACGTGGCCTGCAGTCCGTTCACCTTGGCCAGCAGCACGGATTCATCAATCGTATCGCGCAGGGATCGCAACAGCACATCGGTGCGCAACACCACCGGATCGTATTCGGCGATGGTCCTGGCGATTTCGTAGATTCGAAGTGTCGGGTAGTAGCCGCCCCGCGCCGTCAGCTCGTGTATATAGCCGCGCTGCTGCAATGCCTGCAGCACGTCATGACAGCTCGAAGCCGGGATATCCAGCAGCCTTGCGATTTCCGAAGCCGAGAGCGGTCGCTTCTGGTCCGCGAATATCTCGAGGAAATCGAGAGTTCGACCAACGATCTTTGACATCCCAATACATTAAACCATTCAGCTGCGCTCGGCAGCCTGCGCGCTGGCGTGCCGCGTATCGAGTACCGCCACCAGCTGTGGGAGTGAGAGATTACGCGCACGCAGCAGCACCAGCAGGTGATAGAGCAGATCCGCACCCTCCCCGAGCAGCGCCTCATTGCTCTCGAGGCAGGCGGCGAGGGCGACTTCAAGCCCTTCCTCCCCGACTTTCTGGGCGATGCGCCTGATGCCGCTGCGATAAAGCCGAGCGGTATAGCTGCCCTCGGTATTCTCGGCAATGCGGGTCGAGATCAGCTGTTCCAGCCGCGTGAGGAAGCTCAGCGTCTCGCCGGGCGGTGGGTCATCGCCGAAGCAGGTGGCGGCGCCGGTGTGGCACACCGGCCCTTCGGGCACGGCGCTGATTAGCAGCGTGTCGCCGTCGCAGTCCAGGCGAATGGCGCGCAGTTGCAGGCCATGCCCCGAGGTTTCGCCTTTCTCCCACAGGCGTGCGCGCGAGCGGCTGTAGAAGGTGACTCGCCGCGTCGCTTGCGTGCGTTGCAGCGCTTCGCGGTTCATGTAAGCGAGCATGAGCACGCGGCCGTCGCGCGCATCCTGCACGATGGCGGGCACCAGGCCCGCGCCTTTGTCCCAGTCGATACGCTTGAGGTCGATGGGTGGCACGTCATTCACAGTCGCACCTCCAGCCCGCGGCGGCGCAGCGCGCGCTTGAGATCGCCGATCTCGATAGTGCCGCTGTGGAAGACGCTGGCGGCCAGCGCCGCATCGACGTGCGCTTCCTCGAAGGCGAGTTGAAAGTGCGCCGGCGTGCCGGCGCCGCCGGAGGCGACCAGCGGTACATCGCAGATGGCGCGCACGCTGCGCAGCTGCGCGATATCGTAGCCATCGCGCGTGCCATCGGAAGCCATGCAGTTGAGCACGATCTCGCCCGCGCCGCGCTGCTGCACCTCGCGGACCCAGCTGAGAGTGTCGCGTCGCGAATCGACGGTCCGATTCGGATCGCCGGTGAACTGATACACGTGATAGCCCTCGGCGGTGCTCTGGCTGTCGATGCCCACCACCACGCACTGGGCGCCAAAGCGCGCGCTGAGGCGATCGATCAGCGGCGGATCGGACAGCGCAGGGGAGTTCACCGAGATTTTCTCGGCGCCCGCGTTCAGCACCAGCTCGGCGTCCTCGACCGAGCGGATACCGCCGGCGACGCAGAATGGAATATCCAGCACGCGCGCGACCCGCGCCACCCATTCGCGATCGACCGAGCGGCCCTGTGGGCTCGCCGTGATGTCGTAGAACACCAGCTCATCGGCGCCTTCATCGCGATAGCGCATAGCCAGCTCCAGGATGTCGCCGACGATGCGATGATCGCGAAAACGCACGCCCTTGACCACCTGGCCATCGCGCACATCGAGGCAGGGGATTATGCGTTTGGCAAGAATAGCCGCAGCTCCTCGATCGAAATGCGTTCCTCGAGCAGCGCCTTGCCGCTGATCGCGGCGGCGACGCCGGTGGCCGCGAGCGCGGCCAGGTCCGCGCCGCGCGCGATGCCGCCCGAGGCCTGCCACTGGATGTGAGGAAAGCGGCGCTGCGCCTCGGCGTAGAGCGCGACATTGGGACCGGTCAGTGCGCCATCGCGTGCGATATCGGTACAGAGCACGTGGCGCAGTCCGGCAGGTGCGAAGGGCTCGATCGCATCCCATAGCGACTGCGCGGTGGCGCAGCGCCAGCCGCGGGTCTGCAACCGCGGCACGCCGTTGTCATCCAGGCGCACATCGAATGCCAGGCACAGCCGCTCGGCGCCGTAGCGCTGCAACCAGCCAGCGACTTCCGCCGGCCGCTCCACCGCGGCGCTGCCAATGACCACGCGCTCGATGCCTGCCGCGAGCAGTTCATCGACGACGGCGGCATCACGCACGCCACCGCCGACCTGCAGGTGCAGCGCATGCTGGGCGGCGAGTTCACCGATCAGCGCGCGATTGCCGAGCGCGCCATCGCGTGCGCCATCCAGGTCCACGATGTGCAGCCAGCTGGCGCCGAGTGCGCGATAGCGGCTCAGCAGCCGCAGTGGATCGGTCGCGTAGCGCGTTTCGGCGTCGAAATCGCCCTGGTAGAGCCGCACGCAGGCGCCGCCGCGCAGATCGATGGAGGGGATCAGGAGCATGGCAGCGAGAGGAAATTCCGCAGCACGCGCGCGCCGGCGGTGGAGGAACGTTCGGGGTGAAACTGCACGCCGAGGAAATTCCCGCGCCGGACCACGGCGGGCAGTTCGTGGCCGTAGCCGACCGAGGCCAGCGTGTCGCCGCTCAGCGGGCCGGCGAAGCTGTGCACGAAGTAGAGCCGGTCGCGCTCGGTCAGGTTCGCGAGCAGCGGATCTTCGCGCCGAATCGCGAGCGTGTTCCAGCCCATGTGCGGCACCGGCAGGCCGGGTGCGGGGGTCAGGCGGGCGATGCTGCCGGCGAGCACGCCCAGACAGCGCGTGTCGCCCTCGGCCGAGTGTTCGAACAGCAGCTGCATGCCTAAACAGATGCCGAGCAGCGGCGCCTGCAGCTGCGGAATCAGTTCGGCGAGCCCATGATCGCGCAGCCGCCGCATCGCATCGGCAGCCGCGCCGACGCCGGGCAACATGACGCGCGGCGCATCTGCGATGACGCGCGCGTCATCGGTGACCACCGAGCGCGCGCCGAGGCGGTCGAGGGCGTAACGCAGCGAGGCCAGATTGGCGCCGCCACTGTCGATGATGACGACGTCGGCGGTCGAACTCACAGCATCCCTTTGGTGCTGGGCAGATCCCGGCCTTCGCGCCGCAACGCCGGGCGCAGCGCGCGCCCGACGCCCTTGAAGCAGGCTTCGATCATGTGGTGCGTGTTCTCACCGCGTACCGTCAGGTGCAGCGCCGCGCCGAGGCTGTCGCTGAGCGAGCGGAAGAAGTGCGGCACCAGTTCACTCGGCAGCGCGCCGACCTGCTGGCGACCAAAGTGCCCCTCGAAGGTGAAATAGGCGCGGCCCGACAGATCGATGGCCACCTGCGCTTCACTCTCGTCCATGGCGAGCAGGAAGCCGTAGCGGCCGATGCCGCGCTTGTCGCCGAGCGCGCGGCGCAGCGCCTCGCCGAGGCTGAGCGCGCAATCCTCCACCGTGTGGTGTTCGTCGATGTGCAGATCGCCGCTGCAGTTCAACTCGAGCGCGAAGCCGCCGTGTTTGGCCAGCTGCTCGAGCATGTGATCGAAGAAGCCGATGCCGGTGGCGATGCGGCTGGGCGCGTCGCTATCAAGATCGACCCGTGCACGGATGGTGGTCTCGCGCGTGCTGCGTTCGACGGTCGCGGTGCGCGCCAGCAGCGCGCGCGCGATCGCGGGCCAGCTGTGCTCGGGAGCCGCGCTGCCCACGCGCAGGCCGCGGATGCCCAGTGCACGCGCGAATTCCAGGTCGGTATCGCGGTCGCCGATCATCGCGCTGCGAGCCGTATCCATGGGGTGCTGACGCAGGTATTCCTCCACCAGTCCGGTGCGGGGCTTGCGGCAGCCGCAACCCTCGTGCGCGAAGTGCGGGCAGATGAAGACCGCATCGAAGCTGATGCCCTGCGAGTTGAATAGATGCAGTACGAATTCGTGCACCAGCTCGAAGTGCGCTCGCGGAAAACGCTCGCTGCCGATGCCGTCCTGGTTGGTGACCATTACGAGCTTGTAGCCAGCCCCCTGCAAAGTCTGCAGTGCCGCGAACACGTCGGGCATGAGGCGCACCTTGTCGAGGCGATCCACCTGCTCGTCGCTGACTTCCTCGATCAGCGTGCCGTCGCGATCGACGAACAGGATCGGTTCCGGGGTATTGCTCATGCGAGGCTCGCGAGCAGCCGCTGGTTCTGTTCGGGGCTGCCGATGCTGATGCGCAGTGCCTGCGCGGGATTGAGTGCGGCGCGCAGGTCGCGCACCAGCACACCGGCGCCGTGCGCGCGTTGCAGCGCTGCGCCGGCATCATCGAATTCAACCAGCAGGAAATTCGCCTCGCTGGGCCAGACCCGGCGCACGCTCTTGTGGGATTTGAGCGTATCGGCCATGCGCGCCCGCTCGGTCTTGATGGTGGCGCGGTGCGCGTGCGCATCGGCGATCGACTGCGGTTCGAGCGCCGCGAACACCGCCTCGATGGTGAGTTGCGTCAGCGCGTAGGGCTGGATCACGCGGCGAAGCAGCGCCACCATATCCGGGTGCGCAATCAAGGCGCCGCAGCGCGCGCCGGCGAGCGCGTAGGCTTTCGACAGCGTGCGCAGCAGCACCAGCCCCGGCAGCGACTCGAGCCGGCTCACCAGCGAGGGAGCTTCGGCGAATTCCACATAGGCCTCATCAACGACGAGCAGTGCGCGGCCCTCGAGCTCGCGCGCCAGGGCGGCGATTGCCTGGGGGTCGAAACGGTTGCCGGTCGGGTTGTTGGGAGAACAGAGGAACACCAGCTTGACCTTGTCCGTGCACTGCGCGCGCAGCGCAGCGAAGTCGCAGTCGTAGCCGGACTCGCGCCGCAGCGGCGCAGTGAGAACTTCCGCGCCCTGCACGCGCGCGGCGACGGCGTACATGCCGAAGGTCGGGGGGCAGATCAGAATCGCATCCTCACCGGCCCGACAGTAACTGCGCACCAGCAGATCGATGGCCTCATCGCTGCCGCGGCTTGCCAGCAGCCATTCCGGTTGCACCCCATAGAAACGCGCCAGCGCGGCCGTGAGCTCGTGTGGGTGCGGTTCGGGATAGCGATTGAGCCCGGCCTGGGAGCGATCGCTCGCCTGCCGCCACGGCAGCTCATTGGCGTGCAGTCGCACCAGTCCCGGTTCCCAGACCGCGTGTTCGTAGGCCTTGAGCGTCTGGATCTCCGGCCGCGCCAATTCGGTCAGCCAGCTCATGCGGCATCCTCGCGCCGCATCGCCTCGAGGCGCAGATCCACCGCGGCCGCATGCGCATCCAGCCCCTCGAGCCGCGCGAGTCTCGCCGCGGTGGGGCCGAGCGCACGCAGGCCATCGGCCGAGAGTTCCTGCACGGTCATGCGGCGCGTGAAATCCGTGACCGACAGTCCGCTGAAGGTGCGGGCGTGTCCGTAGGTGGGCAGCACATGATTGGTGCCGGAGCAGTAATCGCCCATGGGTTCCGGTGACCATTCCCCTAAGAACACCGAGCCCGCGTTGTGCACCTGCTCGAGCAGAGTCCGCGGCGCGCGCGTCTGGATGATGAGGTGCTCGGGCGCATAGGCTTCGCTGACGCCGATGGCGACCGCGAGGTCCGGCACGACCAGGATGCGCGATGCGCCGATGGACTGTTCGAGGATGGCGCCGCGCGTGCGTGCGGGCAGCTGCGCAGCCACTTCCGCGGCGACCTGTTGCGCCAGTGCGCGCGAGGTGGTCACCAGAATGGCCTGTGAGCGTGGGTCGTGCTCGGCCTGCGCCAGCAGGTCCGCGGCGACAAAGTCGGCGCGCGCGCTGTCATCGGCAATGACCAGCACCTCGGAAGGCCCTGCGGGCATGTCGAGCGCGGCCCCGGCCGGATCGGCCGCGACCAGCTGCTTGGCAGCCGTCACCCAGGCGTTGCCG
>Ga0181531_10000756_pt1 | contig 21297 bp, 17 predicted proteins | sample PEATcosm2014_Bin_38_FD_119743 | JGI IMG/M metagenome (GOLD analysis project Ga0181531, IMG submission 119743) | Peatland microbial communities from MTU Mesocosm Facility, Houghton, MI, USA - PEATcosm2014_Bin11_10_metaG | ecosystem: Environmental > Terrestrial > Soil > Wetlands > Peat | place... | reverse complement strand
TCGTTCGAAGATCTGTTCGTCTTCAACGACGAGCGGGTGGTGCGCGCGATCGCTACCTCCCCGATTCCCGTCGTCACCGCGATCGGTCACGAGTCGAATACCTCACTGGCCGACTACGCGGCCGATCATCGAGCCCCGACGCCCTCGACCGCCGCGCAGACGGTGCTGCCGCGCCGCGACGACCTGCTGCGCGAGCTGTTCCGCGATCGCGAGCGACTGGGTGGCGCGCTGCGAACGACGATCGCGCGCGGACGCCGGACACTCGAGCGGATCGAGCACCGCACGCCGCTCGCCGATCCGGCATTGTTGCTCGCCGGGCGTCGCCAGCGGCTCGACGCCGCCGCGTCGGCGCTGCGCGAACGGCTGCGGCGCGGTCTCGAACGCCGTCGCACGCGGTTGACGGCGCTCGAACGTGCCTTTCTGCAGCGCTCGCCGGAGGCGTTGCTGGTCGAGCGCCGCGAGCGGCTCGGCGCGCTGCGGACGCGCTTGGCGCGCGATCTGGTCGCGCCGCGGCGCGCGCGCGTCAGCGTACTGGCCGCGAGCATCGACGCGGCGTTCGCGCGAATCGTCGCGCGCGGCGAACGGCGGCTGGCGGTCGTCGCGGCACAGCTCGGTGGCGCGGACCCCCGCGCGCTGCTGCGGCGCGGTTACGCGATCGTGATTCGCGAGGGCGGTCACGTCGTCGTCGACCCGGCCGATGCTCCGCCCGGCACGCGCCTGCGCGTGCAGGTCGCTCGTGGGGAGCTTGCGGCGCGCGTCGAAATGGATCGCCCGGATGCCGGAAAGCAAATCGGTCTCTTTTGAGGCCTCCCTCGCCCGTTTGCAGGAGATCGTCGCCGATCTCGAGCGCGAGGGGGTTGAGCTCGAGCGCGCGGTCGCGCTCTTCGACGAGGGCCGCACCCTGGTCGCACAGTGCGAGCGCATGCTGGCGGTCGCGGAGGAGCGCCTGCGCACGGTCGTCCCCGAGGGCGCCGCGCCCGAGCCGGAGCCGCCCGAGGCCGACGACGTCGGTTTCTGAGCGGGCCCCAGAGCAGGGGCGTCCTCCGTTGCTGCCGCTCAGAGGGGGCAGGCGTGTTTCCCATCACATGGAAAAGGGCGACCCGGTGGGCCCGCCGGGGATCGCAGGCGCGGTAGCTTTCAGGTGCCGGGCTCGTGCTGTGCTCGGGAGGTCGAGGCGGCGGGTTTCGCTTCAACAGAGGCGCGACGGTTCGGCGACGGTGGCCTGATACACTCGGCAAAAAGGCAGCTCACCGTTTGTTGAAACGGTCTTCCGGATTTCCAAGGAGCAGTTCGACCATGCGCAAGTTCCTCGTGTTGGGTGTCGTTCTCGCGCTGGCCGCATGCGGCGGTGGTGGCGGTGGGACCGGGCCGGTGTCCGTTCCGGGAGGCGGCGGAGCTGCATCCCCGACGCCGACGCCGCCGGTGACGACGTCGGGCTACGCGATGCCGAAATTCAACATCACGATTCCGAGCACCAGCTCGAACGCGCGAGGCCCGCAGTTCGTCTCTGCCGGCGCGCTCTCGGTGTCGATCGCCCTCACCAGCGATTCGGCCGGGATCGCGGTCGGATCGCTCAGCCCCAACCCGAACGTCACCAACGTCAACGGGACCTCCGGCATCAACTGCAACACGGGATGCACGGTCAGCGGGCCGCCTTCGCCGCCCGGCACCGACGGCTACACGATCACGCTCTACACGCTGGCGAACGCCGGCGGTAACGCGCTCGACACCGGCTCGCAGAGCTACACGATCACCGAAGGCGCGAGCAACTCCGAGGCGATGACGCTCGAGGGCATTCCCGCGACGCTCTCGTTCACGGCGCTGCCGACGACCTGGAGCGCGGGCGTCGCCAACGGCGGCGGCGCCGGCCTCACCGTCTCGGTCACGGCGGCCGACGCGCTCGGCAACACGATCACCGGCACCTACAAGAACGCGGTCACGCTGACCGACCCCGACACCAACGGCGACGGCACGCGCGTCGCGGCGACCTGCCCCGGGACGTATCCGACCGGGAACACGGCGATCGCCGCCACCACGGCGACCTTCACGGGCAGCACCTCGACGGCGATCTTCTGCTATGGCGGCTTGGCCGAGAACCCCGTCACCTTGACCGCGAGCGCGACCGGCGCGACGAGCGGAACGCGGGCCTTCTCGCCCATCCTGAACCCGCCGACGTCGAGCACGACGACCGGCGCCTTCGTCGGCACCGACGCGCAGCTCAGCGCCACCACCGGTACCGGTTCGACCGGCACGATCGCATGGACGGAGACCGGTTGGACCACTACCCCATACAACCAGACCCTCGCGGTCGACACAGGCGCAGAGACGTGCAGCACGGGCGGCCCGCTCAGCACGTTCGCGACGGTCAGCCCCGCGTTCTCCGCCAACACGACGGTCTTCACGGTCACCTCGGCGACCCCGTACACGCCCGGCAAGTGCACCATCCCCGTCTACGACGGCGTGACCGGGACGAATGCCTACACGCCGCCGACGTTCACGGCCTCCTATACGACCTCCGGGTTCACCGTCGACGCCCACGGGCGCACGACGCACTAAGGCACGATCGACCGGCGGGTCGTCGTCGGGACGACGACCCGCTGCCGATGTTCATCCACCGAAATTCTCCAGGAGCGACACTCACATGCGGAAATATTTGGCGCTGGGCGCCATCCTCGCGCTGACCGCCTGTGGTGGCGGCGGTGGCGGCACGACGAGCATCCCGACCGGCGGTAACAGCGGTAGCGTAGCCACGCCCACGCCGGCGCCGACGTCGGGTTCCGGGACGCAGTCGAAGTATGTGACGCCGACGTTCCACATCACGATCCCGAAGGTGATCGCGTCGACGAAGGGGACGAGTTCGACGAAGCGGACGGTGAAGAGCGCGAAGCCGCAGTACATCTCGCCGTCGGTCCTCTCGATCACGATCACGCTGACCGACGTGAACGGGTCCCCGCCGGGCGCGCTCACCGGCAATCCGGCCACGTCGAACATCAGCGGCGCCACGTGCAGCAGCGGGTGCACCGTCTCGGGGCCGCCGTCGCCGCTGGGCAGCGACACGTTCACGCTCACGACGTACGACGCGACCGGCGGCACTGGCAACGCGCTCGAAACGAACACCGGCACCTATACGATGACGCAGGGCGCAAACAACGTTGAGACGATCACCCTGCTCGGCATCCCGGCGTCGTTCGCCATCGGGAACGTGCCGACGCCCGGCGTCGACGCCACCCTCTCGTCCACCATCGGCGGACCGGCCAGCGCCGGCATGCAGCTGTCGGTCTTCGACGCGGACAGCAACGTCATCACGGGCACGTACGCCAACGCGGTGACGGTGACCGACCCCGACACGAACGGTGACGGCTCGTTCTTCCGGACCTCCGCCTGCCCCGGCGCCTATCCGGTTGGGAACCCGATCGGGTCCGCGACGACGGCGACGCTGACGAGCGATGCGTCGAGCGTGAACTTCTGCTACGGGGGCATCGCGGAGAATACGCAGATGTTCACGGCGAGCGCGGCTTCGGCGACCAACGGGACGTGGAACTTCTCGCCGACTCTCGCTGCGCCGGTCTACCTGCCGAACTCGGCGACGCCGTCCGGCGTAGCCACGGGAGCCGCGGTGCCGCCGCCGCCCTATGCCGACATCGCGCTCTTCGCGACGAGCGGTCTGGGCAGCACCGGCAGCGTCACCTACACGGAAGCGGGCTGGACGGACTCCCCCTACAATCAAACGCTCAACGTGGTGGGAACCCTGGCATGCTCGGTCGGCAGCACCTCGATCGACAACGAAGCAACCGTCGGCGCGACTGCGAACGGGAGCAATGGCACCGTCGTCACGGTAACCGCAATCGCTTCCCCCACGGCGGATGCGTGTCCGCTCGAGATCGTCGACAGCAACACGGGCAATCTGTCCCAGCTCTCGACGGTCCTCGACACCTCGTTCACGAGTTCATCGTTCAACGTGAACGCGCACAGCCGCAAGCACTAGGTCGACGGGGTCACGCCGCGGACGATCGCGCCCATGCGACGTCCGCGGTGGAGATCCGGTATGCGACCGCCGCGGTGAGCGCGAGCATCAGCGCGGCGGTCCCCAGCGCGACGAGCGTGCCGATGCGCAGGACCAGCAGCCCGCCGATGAACGCGCCCACGCACATCGAGACGATCGCCGTCACGCGCCGCCACATCGGCGGGCCGCCCGACGCGTCGGCGATCAGTCCGGTGAAGGTCATCGTGACGACGGTCGTGGTGAGATCGGGGACGCCGACCCGCCGAGCGGCGGCGTTCTGCAACCCCATCGCCAGCCCCATCACGCCGACGACCGCGTAGCGTTCCAACGCCATCGCGAGCGGCAGCAGCGCGACCAGCAGTGTCGCGAGCACGACCAAGCCGCACTGCACCGCGGTCGCGGCGACGAGCAGTTTCCCGCGGTGTGCGCCGTGGCGCGCGACGAGTCGCCCTGCGATCAAGGCGCCGAGCGCAAAGCACACCATCGCAAGGATCGACGCACCCGCCGAGATGCCGGGCGCGCCGGCCGCCGAGAAGCCGAGGAAGACGACGTTGCCGGTCATGTTCGCGACGAAGACGTTTCCCAGGCGCAGGTAGCTGACGGCGTCGACGATGCCGCTCACCAGCGTGAGCAGAATCAGCAGCGCGGGCAGCGGACCGTGACGCGGATCGTTCAGCATGGTGAGGCGTTCCGCGGCGCGGGTTCGGTGCCTCCCGGTCCGCGTGCGCGGCGCAGGAGCATCGCGCGCACCGCGCCGAGGATGTGGTCGACGGCCGGCCGGCGGTAGGCGAAGACGGGGTTGGGGTCGTGTGCCGGGACGACCATCGTCGCGTTGGCTTCGAACAGCAGCAGCCGGCCGTCCCGATCGACGCCGAAGTCGATGCCGCCGTAGTCGAGCCCGAGCGCGTCGCGGACGCGTTCGAGAGCCGCCGTCGTGCGCGGGCCGAGCGCCGCCGGCAGGTCGGCGAGAAACGCGGCATCGGCAGCGCGGTGGGCCGGGGCGTCGATCATGTCGGCACTGAAGTAGTGCAGCTTCCAACGGTTGCCGAGCGCGAGGTGGAGCGGATAGAGTGCGCCGTCGACGATCATCGCGCGGTACTTGCGCACGGTACCGTCCGCGTCGCGCGCGTCGAGGTAAGCGATCGCCAACAGCTCCTCGCCGGGCAGCGCGGCCAACACCTCCCGCAGCGCCTGCTTTTCGTCGATGCGCATGAAGTGATCGCCCCCGTGATGACCTGGCGTGCGCAGCAAGAACGGCGGGAGAATCCCGTTCCTCGCCAGCAGCGTGAGGGCGTCCGGCGCTGCGAGTTGTGTGCGTGATAGCCGTACGACCGCGGGCGCGACGACGTCTTCGAGCGTGCCCATACGGCGCGCGATCGCCTCGCGGGTCGTCGCCAATACCGCAGACGGCGGGTTGAGGACCGGTGCGTCGGTGGTACGCAGCAGCGCCTGCGCGGCGGCGAGTTGAGGCGCGCACGCGTCGGCCTCGCCGATGACGTTGAAGACCAGGTCGTGCGCCGGCAGCGGCTGCGCGGGGTCGTAGTGGTCGACGACCAGCGCATACGTGAGGAAGACGCGGTCGTCGAGCAGCCGCGTCGTGACCAGGTTGCCGTCGGCCGCGGTCCCGACGACCAGGACGCGGGTCGCCGCGCCGCGACCGCGATAGCGCAGCTCGGTGAGCGGCCGGTGTGCGAGACCGAGCGTGCGATGCTCGCGCGCGGCCGCGTGCTCGCCGAGCCGTTCGAGCACGGCGGCCAGGCCGTGGTGCGCGATCGCAAGGTCCGGCGCGAGGCGCAGCGCTCTTTCGTAGTGCGCGCGCGCGCCTGCGAGATCGCCGCGCCGAGCACGGGTGAAGGCGAGGTTCGCGTGCGACTCCGCGTCGCGCGGATGGCGGGTGGCGGCTTCGGCGAAGACGGTCTCGGCGTCGGCCTGCTCGCCGGCGTCGAGCAGTAGCAGGCCGAACGCGTTCATCGCGCGGACGTGGTCGAGATCCTGCGCGAGCACGTCGCGGTAGGCGTGCAGTGCGTCCTGCGCGCGCCCGAGTCCCTGGATGCAGCGCGCACGGTCGTAGCGCAGCGCGACGTCGTCGGGCGCGGTCACGAGCCGTTGCTCGATCGCGTTGAGCGCGAGCGCCAGCTCGAGCCGCGCGTCGACGGCGCGCAATCAGGCCTCGCCGCGGCGCTCGGCCACGAAGCCCAAGTAGGCGTCGTAGAGCGTCGCCATGCTGGTCGGCAGCGTGCGGTAGTAGTAGGTGCTCGAGATCATCGGCATGTCGCGCGCGGCGATCAGCGGGCGCTGCTCGCGCGCGAAGGCCGCTAGCGCGTGCGCGATCGGCTTCTCGCTGTCGTCGGGGCGAACCATCCCCCGTGCGCCCGACCACCACCACAACGCGCCGAGCCGGCCGTCGGCGTGCAGCCGCTCCAGCACCTGCGTGCACCAGATCGCCTGCACGTTCTCGGTCGAGTCCGGGGTGCCGACGCCGGTCATGAACACCGCTTGATGCGAGAAGCCGGCGGTCAGCATCGCGAGGAACGGGATAGCTTCGGGATCGAGTGCGCCACGCGCCACCGGGACCTCGCCCGGCGCGCCCTGCATCGAGGCGAACGCGAACGGCATACACAACGAGTCGAACCGTACGCGTCGATCGGTGGTCAGGTCACCGGCGAAGGCCCCGGCGGTCGTTCCGATGGCGGAGGTCTCGCGCAGTGCGTCCGTCAGCCGTCGGCTCCAGGCGGCGATCTCGCGTTCGGCGGCCGGCGTGCTGCCGTGGCCACCGGTCGAGATCGACCCGCGCCGCGGTGCCCACACGTCGGTGAAACGGTGGCCGATGTCCCACGCGAGGATCGCCGGGTGCGCGCGTACGCGCTCGCCCGCCGCTCGCGCGAACCCCAGTTGTTCCTCGAGCAGCGCGCCGGTGTAGAGGTCGCGTCCGCGCGCCCAGTCGGGCAAATACAGTCGTCCGTCCATCGCGCCGCAGAAGAGCGTCGGGATCGTGCGCAGCCCCGCGGCGGCGGCGAGGTCGACCAGCTCGACGAACCGCGCGAGCATCGTCGCGTCCGGCGGACCGGTCTGCGGTTGGAAGTCGTCCCAGCGCACGAAGAAGCGCACGACTTCGAGGCCGAGCGAGGCGACGTGCGCGAAATCGTCGCGCAGCTCGCCCGCGTCGAACTGTTCCCAGAGCGCGAGCGCGCTGCGAGTTGGCCAGTAATCGACGCCCAGCGAGAAGCGCGTTACGTCAGCTTCCCGGTCGTCTTCTCGAGTTCGTCCCAGCCCTTGGGGTCGAATTGATCGCGCCACGTCTTGTACATCCCCGAAGCACGAATCGTCTGCGCGGACGGCTCCGGCGCGGGCCGATTGACGCTCACGCCCAGACCGCTCAGCCGATCGACGATACTGACCTCTTGCGCGGCCATCCCCTTCGACGCCGTCACGGCCGCCGCGCTCATCTCGTGCTCGACCAGGTCTTGCAGCTTCTTGGGCAGCTTGTTCCACGCATCGCCGTTGGCGAACAAGAAGTACGAGAGGCCGATGTGACTGGTCAGCGAGCTGAACTTCACCTGCTCGTAGAACGTGAAGAAGATCAGCGTCGGCAGCGGCACGTCGATACCGTCGACCAAATGCGCCTGCAGCGCGGTGTAGACTTCGGAGAGGTTGACCACCGTCGGTGCGGCACCGAGCGCCTTGAACGTGCCGACGTCGATCGGACCTGCCGGCACGCGGATCTTGAGCCCGGCAAGGTCGCTCGGCTTCTCGATCGGCCGTATCCGGTTGTGGACGTGGAAGAAGCCGCCGTAGAAGGCGCTCGGGAACTTCCGCAGGCCGAGCTTCTCGCCGGCCGCGCCGATGTATGCGCCGAGCGGTCCCTCGGAGGCCGCTTCGAACTGCGCCGCCGAACGAAAGGCGAACGGGATGCTCAGCAGCGACGCCGCCGGGATCACCGCACCGAGGATATTGTTCCCGACCTGCATCAGCTCGAGCGCGCCGCTGCGCAGTTGCGAGAGCATCTCGGTGTCGCCGCCGAGCGCGCTGTTGCCGAACAGGTTGATCGCCAATTGTCCGTTCGACGCGTCCGTGATGCGCTTGATCGCATCGGCGGTGGCCATGCTCATCGGGTGCGTCGGAAGCTGGTCGTTCCCGAGTTTGAGCGTGAACTGCGCGGCCTGGCCCGGCCAGCGGAGGATACCGATCGAGGCGAACGTGCCGGCAGCGGCGCCGGCGGCGAGAACGCGCGCGCGCGTGAGCTTCACGTCGCGCGCCTTGGCCCGTGGCACGAGGCGGTCCTTCCCGGCGGCACGAAGCGCCTCTCCCATGCCCCCCACTTGCCACGCGCGGGTCGCCGCGTGATCGTGGCGCGTGAACGTTCTTCCGATGCGCGCCGGCTCGACGCCGTCGTCGCGGCGAGGACCGGGTTGACCCGCTCGCAAGCCCGAGGGCTGATCCTGGCCGGACGCGTCCGAGTCGATGAGGCGCCGGCGACGAAGCCGGGCGCGAACGTGCGCCCGGGCGCGCAGGTCGTCGTCGAGGAACCGCCGCGCTTCGTCAGCCGTGGCGGCGACAAGCTGGCCGGCGCGCTGGCGGCGTTCGGCGTCGATCCGAGCGGCGCCGACGCGCTCGACGTCGGAGCCTCGACCGGTGGGTTCACCGATGCACTCCTGCAGCACGGTGCCCGCCACGTCACGGCACTCGACGTCGGCTACGGCCAGCTCGCCTGGTCGCTGCGCACCGATCCACGCGTCACCGTCGTCGAGCGGACCAATTTCCGCATCCTCCCCGACGACGCGTTTCCGGACGGCTTCGACCTGATCGTGATCGACGCGTCGTTCATCTCGCTGCGCACGATCGCTGCGCGCGCGGTCCGCTATCTGCGGCCTGGCGGTCGCATCGTGGCGCTGGTAAAGCCGCAGTTCGAGGCCGGCCGCGATCGGCTCGGCGGCGGCGGCGTCGTGCGCGATCCCGCCGTCCACGCCGCGGTGTTGCGTGAAGTCCGCGACGCGATGCCGGCGCACGGCCTGCACGCGATCGCCGCCGCGCTCTCACCGCTGCGCGGCCCGTCGGGCAACGTCGAATTCTTCTACGAACTCCGACGCGATGGCGACGACGTCGACGACGCGCGCCTGGATGCTTTGGTGGCGGAGGCACACGCGTGAAATCCATCGCGCTCTACGTCAATACGGAGCGTGAGCAGGCGCGGGAGACGGCGCAGCGGGTGACGCAGATCGCGCGCGAGCGCGGAATCGCGATCGCGCTGTGCGGCGCCGAGGGCAACGGTCTGGACTTCGTCGAGGCCGGCTGCGACCTCGATATGGCCGACCTGCTGATCACGGTCGGCGGTGACGGCACGCTCTTGCGCGGGACGCGCATGGTCCACGAGCGCGGGATCCCGATCCTTGGCGTCAACACCGGGCGACTGGGCTTCCTCACCGAGGTCGAGGCCAACGACGAGGGCTTCGCCGCGCTCGCGCGCGTGCTCGACGGCGACGTCGCCTACGACGAACGGGTCGCCCTGCACGCCCAGGTCGCCGGTCAGCACGAGATGCACTTCGCGCTCAACGAAGTCGTCGTTCGCCGCACGGCGCAGGCGCGGCTGGCGCCGTACGGCTTGGTGCTCGACGGTGAGCTGGTCGCGCGGCTGCCCTCGGACGGCGTGATGGTCGCGACGCCGACCGGCTCGACGGCATACTGGTTGAGCGTGGGCGGACCGATCATCCATCCGGCCGTCGACGCACTCGGGATCGCGGCCCTCTTGCCGCACACGTTGTTCGCGCGTCCGCTGGTCGTTCCGAGCGACGCCACGATCGAGATCACCTGCGACGGCGAGCTGACCGGCGCCAACCTCGAAACCGACGGCATCGTCGCGGCCGACCTGCGGGCGGGAGATCGCGTGCTGATCCGCCGCGCGGCCATCCCGGTGCGCTTCGCCCGCGTGCGTTCCGGTGCGTTTTTCGAGCGCCTCGAGCAGAAGCTGCAATGGGGCGTGCCGATCAAATCGCGGTGAACGCCGCATGAGCACGCTGCTGCGGCTGACGCTCGAAAACGTCGGCTTGATCGCGCACGCCGAGATCGCGCTGGGCGCCGGATTGACCGTCGTGACCGGCGAGACCGGCTCCGGAAAGACCATGCTGCTCGGCGGGCTCGGCCTCGCGCTCGGGGAGCGCGCCGACGCCGACGTCGTCCGCGCCGGCGCGCAGCGCGCGCGCGCGACGCTCGAGATCGCGCCCGACGCGGCGCTGCGCGCGCGCTTGACCGCGGCCGGCTTTGCGCTTGCCGATGACGACGACGTGATCGTGCAGCGCGAGGTGCTCGCCGCCGGCCGCTCGCAGGCGCGGATCAACGGGACGCCGGCGTCGGCCAGCCAACTGCGCGAACTGATCGGCGAGCTCGTCGACCTCGTCTCGCAGCACGAGGCGCAGCGACTGCTCGCGCCCGCGTTCGCACTCGACGTACTCGATCGCTACGCGGGCGCCGACGCGCTGGCCCTGCGCGCCCAGATCGCGCGTTCGTACGACGCGCTGCGCGCCGCGCAGGAGCGGGTGAGGGCCCTGCGCGACGAAGACGGCCGCGCGCTGGCCCGCGCCGAGTTCGCGCGCTTCGCCCTGGCGGAGATCGACGCCGCGCGCATCGAGGACGACCAAGAAGATGCACGGTTGCGCGAGCGGCGTGACCTGCTCGCCAACGCCGAGCGGATCCTCGACGGGCTCGCGATCGCGAGCGCCACCCTCAAGGAGGATCGCGGTGCCGTCGATGCGCTCGGTGCCGTCGAGACGGCGCTCGCGGGTTTGGGGCGCGTCAGTCCGCGCTTTGCCGAGTTGGCCGGTGCCGCCGCCGCGCTGCAGTCGGAGGCGAACGAGCTGGCCGCGCGGATCGCGCACGAGCGCGATGCGATCGAGCTCGATCCCGCCGAGCTCGACACGGTCGGCGAACGGCTCGACGTGCTCGAACGCCTCAAGCGCAAGTACGGCGGTACGTTGGCGGCGGTGCGCGCGCAGCAGGTTGCCTTTGGGGCCGAACTCGCCGACGTCGACGAGCGCGACGAACGGCTCGCGCAGGCCGAACGCGCGGTACGCTTGCTCACCACGGAGCTGCTCGCGCAGGCGGACGCGCTGCACGCGCACCGCGTGACCGCGGCCGACGCGATCGCCGCGGCGGTCGGCGCCGAACTGGCGGCGCTGGCGATGCCCGCTGCGCGGCTGCATGTTGCACTGGAACGCGCCGAACACCTCGGGCCGAGCGGGAGCGACCGCGCCGAGCTGCGGTTCGCGGCCAATCCCGGCGAGCCGGAACGGCCGCTGGCCCGAGTCGCGTCGGGCGGCGAGCTCTCGCGCGTCCTGCTGGCGCTGGTCGTCGTGCTGGCCGACCGTCGCGCCCGCACCGCCCTGGTGTTCGACGAGATCGACGCCGGGATCGGCGGCGCGACCGCGTCGGCGGTGGGCGCGCGACTGGCGCGACTCGCCGCCAGCGGCCAGGTCGTCTGCGTGACGCACCTGGCGCAGATCGCGGCGGTCGGGGCCGACCACGTCGCGTTGCGCAAGTCGGTGGCCGGCGAGACGACCACCATCAGCGCCGTGCCGCTCGACGAGGACGCGCGCCGGGTCGAGATCGCGCGGATGCTGGCGGGCGAGGAGCACGGCGTCGCGCTCACGCACGCCAGCGAGCTGCTCGCCGCACGACGACGCTGACGGAGATCGCGCGCACCGGGGCGTAGTCCCGAGGGCCATGGTCGACCGTCACTTCGCCAGCGACAACAACGCGGGCGCCCACCCGGAGATCCTCGCCGCGCTGGCCGCCTGCAACGACGGCCACACCAGCGCCTACGGCGACGATCCCTACACCGCCCAGGCGGTGGCGACGTTTCGCGGCTTGCTGGGCGATCAGGCCCGCGTCTTCTTCGCGTTCAACGGCAGCGGCGCCAACGTCGTGACGCTGGCGGCCGCACTGCAGCCCTGGCAGGCCGTCATCTGCCCGGCGGGCGCGCACGTCGCGGTCGACGAGTGCGGCGCGTTCGAACGTTTCCAGGGCGGCAAGCTGATCGACGTCCCGGTCGAGAACGGCAAGCTCACGCCGGACGACGTGCTGCGGCAACTGCACGGGATCGGCGACCAGCACCACGTCCAGCCCGCGGCGATCACGATCTCGCAGACGACCGAGGTCGGCACCGTCTACACGCTCGAGGAGCTGCGCGCGCTCGGGGAGGTCTGCCGCGCGCACGGTCTGTTCTTCCACCTCGACGGCGCTCGCATCGCCAACGCGGTTGCCGCGCTGGGCTGCGATCTGCGGGCCATGCTGGTCGATACCGGGGTCGACGCGTGTACGTTCGGCGGCACCAAGAACGGCCTGGTGTTCGGAGAGGCGATCCTCTTTCCGCGCGGTCACGCGGCGGCCGACAACCTCAAGTACACCCGCAAGTCCGGGCTGCAGCTGCCCTCGAAGATGCGCTTCGTCGCGGCGCAGTTCGAGGCGCTGCTGCGCGAGGGGTTGTGGCTGCGCAGCGCCGCGCACGCGAACGCGATGGCGCGGCTGCTGGCCGACCGGCTGCGCGACCTGGACGACGTCGTCAGCTTCGCGTATCCGGTCGAAGCCAACGGTCTCTTTCCGATTCTGCCGAAGGACGCGATCGCGCCCCTCCAGGCCGAACGGCGCTTCTACGTGTGGGACGAGCCGCGCAACGTGGTGCGCTGGATGACCTCGTGGGACACGACCCCGGAAGACGTCCACGCCTTTGCCGATGCCGTCTGGCGTATCGCTCCGCGGCCGAAAGCGGTCGCCGCCGGCTGAGCGGGCGGCGCGCCAGGCGCCGCCCTCTTCCTGGACGAAGCAGGCACTCTCAATCGTCATCCGGAGGGTGTGTATGTCGATCGATCGACGCCGTTTCGTGCGCACGGGGCTGTCCGCCATCGCCATGGCGAGCGGCGGTTTGCCCGTCGTCAGTGCGGCAATTCCGGCCGAAGCGGCCGTCCCGGTCATGCCGCGGATGTCGCTCGAAGAGTTCTCCAAGGACCCCAACCGCGTTGCCGATCTGCGGCGCGGCGTGTCCGTCATGATGAACCGCGAGCCGCATCGGCCCGACAGTTGGTTCTTCCAAGGCGCGATCCACGCGGTGCGGGCCGACTGGGTCGCCGAGGCAGCGGCGCGCGACCCGAAGGTTCGCGACGTCGATCAGAGACGGTTCTGGAATCAGTGCCCGCACAGCAGCGCCTACGGCTCGGCGGACTTCCTCTTGTGGCATCGCGCGTACGTCCATTACTTCGAGGGCATCTTGCGCGTCGCCGCGGGATCGCCGACGCTCAGCCTGCCGTATTGGAACTATCCGAACGCAGCGCAGCGCAAGCTTCCCGAGATCTACCGCGTCCCGCCGAACAAGGGGACGAATTCGCTCTACATCCCGGAACGCACGGTGGCGCTGAACAACGGCACCGGCGAACTGAGTGCGGGAACGGTCTCGACCGCGGCGCTCGGCCGCACGGCGTATTTCACGCAGACCTCGGGCAACGACGTGTTCGGCGGCCTGATCGCGATCGGCAGCGAGCCCGGCAACAAGGGCGCGATCGAGCGCGTTCCGCACGACACCGTCCACGGCGCCGTCGGGAGCCCCGGCTGGATGGGCTCGGTCCCGACCGCCGCCTTCGATCCGATCTTCTGGCCGCACCATACCGAGATCGACCACCTGTTCACCCTGTGGGCGTGCGCCGGCCGGGTGGCGTGGGGACCCTACTCGCTCTCGTGGTTCGATGCCAAACCGTGGTACTTTTACGATGCGAGCGGAACGGTCCAGAACCAGCCACGCCGCTACTACGTCGACAACGGGAACTTGAACGTGCGGTATGACGACCAACAGCCCGGCTGTGTCCCGTTGCGCGCGCCGACGGCGGCCCAGTCGCACGTGAACATCCTGCAACGCTTCGCCGCTCCGCAGGCCAAACGGCTGGGAGCGTCCAGCGGCCTGCAGCTCTCCGCGACCGCTCCCGTCTCGCGGGTCGTCCCGCTGGCTACGCAGCGCCTGCTCGGCGCGCAACCCACCGCCACGTTGTTCAGTGCGAACTCGTCCGAGCGGATGATCCTCGAGATCGGCGACATCACGTTTCATACCGCGCCGTCGGTTGCATACGACGTCTACGTCGATCTGCCGGCGGGCACGCCGCCCGATCCGGCCAGTCCGTACCACGTCGGCAAACTGACCTTCTTCGGGCTCGGTTCGACGGGCGAAGAGATGGCGGGGATGCCGATGGGCCAAGGCACCGGCGAACTGTTCGACATCAGTCGACTGGCTCGTCGGCCGGGCTTCGATCCGTCCAAACTGAGCGTTACGTTCGTACCGTTCGACCTGGTCGTGACCAGCAGTGGGGCATCGGCCGTGACGCCGTCGAGTGGCGTGACGGTCGGCACGATCGACGTGCGCGCCGTCAACATCGCGCCCTGAGCGCGCCGCCGCTCCCCGCGCGCTTTAGTGCGCGGGGAGGCGGTGGATTTTCAAGACGTTGGTACCGCCGGCACCGACCGGCATGCCGCTGGTGATCGCGATCGTCTCGCCCGGGGCGGCGTACCCTTCGGAGACGACGCGAGCCTCGGCGATCTCGATCAGCGTCTCGATGTAGCGATACGTCTGCACGACGACCGAGTCGACGCCCCACACGACGGCCATCTTGCGGGCGACGTCTTCGAGCGGCGTGAGCGCGACGATCTTGGCCTGCGGGCGGAACGAGGAGATGTGGCGCGCCGTATTGCCGGTCGTCGTCCCGGTGACGACCAGCCGTAGGTGCAGCCCCTCGGCCGACCGGACTGCCGCCTCGGCGATCGACATCCCGATGTCCTCGTCGGTCTCGACTTTCGCGCCGCCGGCCGAGCGGCGTTCGCGCAGATCGTCGAACGGGTACTTCGACTCGACCTGCTGGGCGATCGTCGCCATCACCCGCACCGCTTCGAGCGGGTACGCGCCGCGCGCGCTCTCGCCCGAGAGCATGACGGCGTCGGTACCGTCGAGGATGGCATTGGCGACGTCGGTGACCTCGGCGCGCGTCGGTCGCGCGGAGGAGATCATCGACTCGAGCATCTGCGTTGCGGTCACCACCGGCTTGGACGCGCGGTTGGCGCGGGCGATCAGATCCTTCTGGATCATGGGGACTTCTTCGAGCGGAATCTCGATGCCGAGGTCGCCGCGGGCGACCATGATGCCGTCGGCGACGGTGAGGATGTCATCGATGTGCTCGAGCGCTTCGTGCTTCTCGATTTTCGCCATCACCGGGATGGAGAGGCCCGCCTCGCCGATGTGCGACTTGACTCGCCACACGTCTTGCGCGGTGCGCACGAACGAGACGGCGACCCAGTCGACGCCTTGCGCCATCCCGAAATCGAGATGCTCGAGGTCGCGATCGGTCACCGCGTCGAGCTCGAGCGTCCCGTCGGGATAGTTGATGCCCTGCTTTTCACGCAAGTCGCCGCCGACTTCGACGATCGTGTGGACGTGCGGTCCGTCGATCGCCTGCACCCGCAGCGCGATCGTGCCGTCGGCGAGATAGATGCGTTTGCCGACCTCGACGTCGCGCGCGAGCCCGGCGTAGGAGACCGTGACCTGCTCGACGCCGCCTGCGAGGGGGTCGGTCGAGAGCAAGAACGGTGCACCTTGCTCGAGCCGCACGGTACTGGTGCCGTTGCCGAACGTGCCGGTGCGGACTTTCGGTCCCGGCAAGTCCTGCAGAATGGCGATGTGAAGGCCCAGCTCTTTGGCGACACGGCGGACGTCCGCGATCGTCGCGGCGTGTTCGTCGTGCGTCCCATGCGAGAAATTCAAGCGAGCGACGTTCACGCCGGCGAGGAACAGCGAGCGCAGCATCGCCGGATCGCGCGACGCCGGCCCGAGCGTTGCAACGATCTTCGTGCGTTTCGGTAGCGGCTGCACGTCGCGTGGGCTTCCGCGAGCCATGCGCCGGTCCTGCGGTATGGGAGAAAGCTCCGCGGGCGCGCCGCAGGGCGGCATCTGGCTTGCGGAAATGGTGTCTGCCCCATACGCGGGAAGTAGCCAGCCGCCGTGTCGGACGAACGCTCGGGGGCAGACGACCGCATCGAACGCCCCTCGCGGCGACGCGATCTGCTGGCGCTCGGGTTGTCGTGCATCATTCACGCCGTCGCATGGTTTGTCGCACTGCTGCTCGCGCTCGCGCCGCTCACGCGGTCGGCAACGGTCAGCGAAGGCGACGTCCCGGCCGACGTCGTCGTGGTGCAGGCGGCGCCCGTTCCACCGCAGCCCACCGTCGCGCCGGTCGCCTCGGCCCCGCCGGTCCCGGTGCGGACGAGGCCTGCGGTGACGACGCCGGTGCCGCGGCCGACCGTCCCGCCGCCGCGTCCGGCCCAGCCGGTCGCCGTCGTCCGTCCGCAGCGGCCGATCGTCCATCCGCGACCGCAGCCGGCCCGTCGGCCCGAGCTCTCGGTGCAGAAGCACGGCGCCTCGCCGCAGCCCACCGTGGCGCCGGTCGTGCTGCCGACCGCCGCCCCGCAGCCGCCGGCCACCGAACGGCCGGTCCCGACCGTGGCGCCGACCGTTGCCGTCGTCGCCATCACGACCGAGCCGCCGACACCGCTGCCCACCCGAGTCCCAACGGCGGCGCCGACTGCGCAGCCAACCCGGCCGCCGACCCTGCCGCCCACTGCCGCGCCGACGCCGGTCCCCACCCGCGTCCCGACTGCCGCGCCGACCCAGCGGCCGAGTCCCGTGCCGACCGCGGTCCCGACCGCGCCCCCGCCGACCGCGGCCCCGGCCACCGCGGCCCCGGCCACTGCGCCGCCCGCCACCGCCCGCCCGACTGCGGTCGCGCTTGCGACCGCCGTGCCGCGCCTCGCACCCAGCCAGGCGCCGGCAGCCGTGCCGCACCCGGCCCCGACATCTGCTCCCGGCACGCCGCGACCCGCGGCCAGTGGCCCGCCCGGCTCGCCGCGCCCCGCCGGCGCGGGGGGACCCCGTCCCGGCGGCGGCACGGCCGGCTACCCGCACGCCGCCGGTCCGGCCACGCCCCACCCGGCGGTCGGCACCGGCGTGGGACATCCGCAGACGGGCGCCTCGCCGGGGCCGACCGACGACGCCAACGCCCGGCTGAACGCCCGCCTGCGCGGCCTGCTCCCGAGCGGCATGGGCGAGACCATGCACCAGTACGCGGGCGCGACGCTGTCTCGGGACAATGCGGTGGCCGTGATCCCGGTGCCCGAGCCGATCCTCAAGGCGACGTTCGCCTTCTTGCGCACCCTGCGCACGCTGATGCGGCCGGCCACGCTGACCTACGTCTACGGGCCGCCCCACCGCGATCTGCTAGGCCGCACGGTCTGCAAGGCCTACCGGATCACCGAGCACCCCCAGCCGACGGCACCGCCCCGGTTCGACCCGAATTCCCACCAGCCGAGCTTCCCCGCGATCGCGGGCACCCAGGACTTGCCGCCCCAGATCGACGACGTCGAGGTGCCCTGCAACGACCCCCACCTCCAGCACGTCACCCCCGGCTCCCTCACCACACCCCTCCCTCTCGCACCCTAGCCTTGCGGGAAATCCGCCGTCGTCGTATGATGGCAGGCGGAAGTGAACGCTGGAAGCGTGGGCATCGCCCGCGCTTCCCTGCTGTTCAGGGGTCGGAAATACGTTAGGAGCATGGGAACGGTGATGGACCGAGCGCAGAAGCATGGTGCCACACCTCCCGAGTCGTTGCGAGGTCGCGTTGGAGGCCCCGCGCACGGCGCGGGGGGCGCGGAGCCTGGGGCGGAGCGCCTTGAAATCGATGCTGCCTTTGCGCGGGCCGTCGACGCCATCGCGCACGACCCGGCGTTCGCCGAGGTCGAGATCGTCTCGTCGGCGGCGCACCGGCACGGCCGCACGACCGCGCTGCACGTGATGCTCGATCGCGAAGGCGGGGTCGACGTGAAGTCGTGCGAGCGGATCGCCGCGCACATCAACGACGCGCTCGAAGACTATCCCGACCTCTACACGCTCGAAGTCGAGTCGGCTGGCCTGGACCGCCCGCTGGTCAAGCCGGGCGACTACGAACGCTTCAGCGGTCGTGAGGTCAAGATCGTCACCACCTTGGCGATCGGCAACGCCAAGACGCATCGCGGACGCCTGGACGGCGTGCGCGGCAGCACCGTGATCCTTTCCCGAGCGGGCGGCGAACTGCCGATCCCGCTGGCCGTCATCAAGTCGGCCAATCTGGAGTACGACGTTCGCGCCGATCTCCAGCGCGCCAAGAACCGAGAGAAGAACCGATGAACGCAGAGATGATCGCGGCCCTCCGCGAGATCGAGAACGAACGCAACATCAGCTTCGAGTCGCTGCTCGAAGCGCTGGAGGCCGCGCTGATCTCCGCCTACAAGCGGAATTTCGGCGGTGAGGCCAACGCGATCGTGACGATCGACCGGCAGAGCGGAGACTATCAGGTCTATCACCGCCGTGTCGTCGTCCCCGACGGCGAGGTGACGGATCCGAAGCTCGAGCTCAGCAAGAGCGACGCCGGCGCGCGCTACGAACCGGGCGACTTCTACGACGAAGTGGTCACGCCGCGCGACTTCGGCCGCATCGCCGCACAAACGGCGAAGCAGGTCATCGTCCAGCGCATCCGCGAGGCCGAGCGCGACACCGTCTACAACACGTATTCGGCCAAGCTGCACGACATCGTCCTGGGGACCGTGCAGCGCTACGAGCAGCGCAACATGTACGTGCTGCTCGACGATCGCAAGACCGAAGCGCTGCTGCCGTTCTCGGAACAAGTGCCGCGCGAGAACTACCGCATCAACGATCGTATTCGCGCCTACGTGCTCGACGTGCGCAAGACCAACAAGGGTCCGCTGGTCGTGCTCTCGCGCGCGGCCGAAGGGCTCGTGCAGCGGCTGATCGAGTTCCAGGTCCCCGAGATCCAAGACGACATCGTCGAGATCATGGCGATCGCGCGCGAGCCGGGGGCCCGCACCAAGGTCGCGGTCACCTCGCGGCGGCCGGAGGTCGACCCCGTCGGCGCGTGCCTGGGGCCGAAGTCCTCGCGCATCGCCAACGTCTCGGACGAACTGCGCGGCGAGAAGATCGACGTCATCCGCTGGGCGGCCGACCTGCCGAGCTTCATCGGCAACGCGCTGGCGCCGGCCAAGGTGCTCGGCGTCGAGCTCTACGAGGACGAGGGGATCGCGCTGGTCATCGTCCCCGACCACCAGCTCTCGCTGGCGATCGGGCGCGAAGGACAGAACGTGCGGTTGGCCGCTCGACTGAGCGGCTGGCGGCTCGACATCACCAGCGACTCCGAAGCGGCCGAGGCGCGTGAGCGCTACGCGGCCGAGCGCGAAGCGCGGGCAGTGGCGGTCGCGGCCGGTACTCCCGAGCAGGAAGACGAGCTGGTCGTCGCCACCGCCGAGATCGCCGAGGGCGAACCCGAGGAGGGCGGCGCGGTCGATCAGGACGAGCTGCTGCGCCGGCTCGAAGAGTTCAAGCGGGAGATGTTCACGAACGAATGACAACCGTCGCGAAGGTCCCGCAGCGCACCTGTGTGGGGTGCCGGCGGGTTCTGGAGCAGGCGGCCCTGCGACGGTTCGTGCGGATCGACGGCCGCTGGGTGGCCGACCGCGGCCCTCGCGCGGCGGGACGGGGCGCATACCTGTGCTCGCGCGCGTGTGCGGAACGCGTGGCCAAGAACAAACGTTTTCCGGGGTTCAGTGTCGAAGCTCTGGTACAATGGTGACTCCGGGACGCGGAGACGTCGGAATGAAATAACGGGCGGTGGTGTCCCCGTGGCACCCTATCTAGAAGGATTGCATGGCAACCGGTAAGGTCAGAATTTTCGAGCTCGCCAAAGAGCTCGGCATGACGTCGAAGGAACTCGTCGCCCTGTTCGGGCGGCTGGGTCTGGAAGCGAAGAACCAACTCAGCGTCGTCGAACCCAAGGTCGCCGACCTTCTCCGCGCGCAGCTCAAGGGAGCCAAGCCGGCCGCCCCCAAGGCGGCTGCGCCGAAGGCTGCCGCCCCCGCCGCTCCCGCGGCCGCGCCGGCCGCCGCCGCGCCGGCGCCGATTCCGGCTGCCGCGCCGGTCGCCGCTGCTGTGGAACCACCGCCCGTCACGGCCCCGACGCCGGTCGCTGCGGCTCCGGTCGCGCCCGCGGCGGCACCCCCGCCGGCTCCGGTCGCCGAGGTTCCGGCTGCGCCCGCGGTCGCCGCTGCGCCGGTGCCCGTCGCGGAAGCGCCGGCCGCCGCTGCCGAGGCTCCGCCCGCCCCGGCGCCCGAGCCCGAGGCCGCCCCGGTTCCGCAGCTGCGCCCGGTCCCCTCGACCCCCGCCCGCCGTCCACCACCGCCGCAACAGCCAGAACAGCCGGCCGCGCAGGTCGCGGAGCCGCCGCCCCCGCCGGCCGCCGCTCCCCCGCGTCCCGGCGTGGCCCCACGTCCGGGTCAGGCCGGGCCGTTGCCGCCGCGCCGTCCGCTGGCCCCGAGCGAGCCGGTCCCGACGCTGCGCCCGGTCCCCTCCGGCCAGTCGTCGATCCGTCCTCCGCGCCCCCCGCAGCGCCCGCTCAATCCGCCCGCCGCCGGCAACGGCCAGATCCCGGGTCGCCCCGGCGTTGCGCCACGCCCCGGCCAGGGTGGCCCCGGGCAGTATCAGCAGCCGCGTCCCGGCGTGCCGGGTGCTCCCGGCGCGCCCGGTGCCCCGGGCGCTCCCGGTGCTCCGGTCGCCGGTCGTCGCCCGGTCGGGAACGGCCCGTTCCGCCCGATCCCCGGTGCTGCGGCGCCGGGTCCCCGTCCGTTCACCGGCGGTCCACGCCCCGGGGGTGGTCCTGGTTCGCCCATGCAGCCGCAGGGCCCGACGCCTTCGTCGGGCGCCCCCGGTGGTCGCCCCGGCGCGCGCCGGGGCAGCCGCGAGGACCTCGAGGCCAAGAAGCAGCGCGAGCAGGAGATGCTGCTCGAGAAGCGCCAGCGCAAGGGCGGTCCGCGTCTGGACCGCGACGGGCAGCCGGTCCAGAAGCTCGAGTCGATCGAGATTCCGGACGTGCTCACGGTGCAAGAGCTGGCGACCTCGATGATCATCCCGGCCGCGGACGTCATCCGCGAGCTCATTCGCATGGGCACGATGGCGACGATCAACCAGAACATCAGCTCCGATCAGGCGATCGCGGTCGCGCGCAAGTTCGGCTTCAACGCGATCGTCAAGGAAGCCGGCGAAGAAGTCGTCGTCGAGCAGGAAGAGGACAAGCCGGAGATGCTGCAGCCGCGGCCTCCCGTCGTCACCGTCCTGGGCCACGTCGACCACGGCAAGACCTCGCTGCTCGACAAGATCCGCTCCGCGTCGGTCGCGGCCG
>Ga0181531_10000755_pt1 | contig 21302 bp, 16 predicted proteins | sample PEATcosm2014_Bin_38_FD_119743 | JGI IMG/M metagenome (GOLD analysis project Ga0181531, IMG submission 119743) | Peatland microbial communities from MTU Mesocosm Facility, Houghton, MI, USA - PEATcosm2014_Bin11_10_metaG | ecosystem: Environmental > Terrestrial > Soil > Wetlands > Peat | place... | reverse complement strand
GTGGGCACGAGTTCGGAGCGATAGTTGCCGGAGCCGGCGTTGATGAAATCGACTTGGGAGACGATGAATAGCGCCGGAAGTTGTGGCAGGTAATGCTTGAGTTTGGCTTTGAGCTGCATCTCGGCGTTTAGCAGGACCTTGGCTTCCAGGCCGGAGTTGATGCGTTTTTCGTTACGCGCGGATTCCAGGGCTTTCAGGACTTCGGCGCGAACTTTGGCCAGTAGCTCCCAGTCGGCGATTTTTTCCGCAGGGAGAGCGGCGCGAAGTTCGGCGTCTTGCGAGAAGAGCGCCATGTGGACGCTTTGCGGGTCTTGCGGAGTTTTGGGCAAATATTTCCAGATTTCCTCGGCGGTGAAGGTAAGGATGGGCGCGGCGATGCGTACTAGCGCGCTGGTGATCTCCAGGACGGCGGTTTGCGCGCTGCGGCGGGATTTGCTAGCGGGGGCTTTGGTGTAGAGGCGATCTTTCAGCACGTCGTAGTAGAAGGAGCTGAGATCGACTACGCAAAAATCGTGGATGGCGTGATAGACGCGGTGGAATTCGTAGGCGGCGTACCACTCGCGGCACTTTTTGACAAGGTCGGCGGTGCGCTCGAGCATCCAGCGGTCCATCTCCTCCATTTCGACGCGCGGGACAGCGTCGCGCACGGGATCGAAGTTGGCAAGATTGCCTAGGGCGAAGCGGAAAGTGTTGCGGATTTTACGGTAGGCTTCGCTGAGCTGGGTCATGACGCGTTCGCTCATTTTTACGTCGGCTTGATATTCCTGCGAGGCAACCCAGAGGCGGAGCAGGTCGGCTCCCCACTTGTCGCAAATATCGGAAGGCAGAACGATGTTGCCCAGGGACTTCGACATGGGGCGGCCCTGTTCATCGAGGGTCCAGCCGTGGGTGACTACGCCTTTGAAGGGAGCGTGGCCGCGGACGCCGGTGGCGACTAGCAGAGAGCTTTGGAACCAGCCGCGATATTGGTCTGGGCCCTCGAGATAGACGTCGGCGGGCCATTCGGCGCCGTGCAGGACGGCTAGATTCGAAGAACCGGAGTCGAACCAGACGTCGAGGATGTCGTTTTCTTTGCGCCATCGCTCAGCGCCGCACGAACACTTCGTGCCGGCGGGAAGCAATTCTTCGGCGGGATGGGTGTACCAAGCGTCGGCGCCCTCTTTTTCAAACCACGTCAGGACGTGCCTGAGGGCGGCGAAATTTTCCAAGCGTTTGCCGCAACCTTCGCAATAGAAAACGATGATGGGGACGCCCCAGAAACGCTGGCGGGAGACGCACCAGTCCGGGCGGCCTTGCACCATTTCGGTGATGCGTTCTTCGCCCCAGGCGGGAATCCATTTGACGGCGTGGACTTCCTGCACGGCGGCATCGCGCAGGCTGGGACCTGTGCCGTGGGCGCTGCGGTTGAGATCGATGAACCATTGTTCGGTGGCGCGGAAAATTACCGGATTGTGGCATCGCCAGCAGTGCGGGTAGGTGTGTTTGTAATCGTGATGGCCGAGCAAGGCGTTCCGCTCGCGGAGGAGTTTTACGATGATGGGGTTGGCGGTGAAGACGTCTTTGCCGAGATATTCGGGCAGGCCTTCGAGGTAGACGCCGTGATCGTCGATAGGGGCGGCGGCTTCGAGGCCGTATTTTTGGCCGGTGTAGAAGTCGTCCGCGCCGTGGCCGGGGGCGGTGTGGACGATGCCGGAGCCTTGATCGAGGGTGACGTAGTCGGCCAGCAAGCCGGGGACTTCCATGGGCAAGAAGGGGTGCTGGAATTTTAGGCCTTCAAATTCGCGGCCGGGGAAAGTGGCGACGACTTTGGCTTCCTTGATGCCGCATTCGGACTGGAGGGCGGCCACGCGATCGGCGGCCAGGAGCAGGCGGCCTTTTTCAGTTTCGACTACGGCGTATTGATAGTCCGGGTGGAACGCCAGGCCGCGATTGTGGGGCAGCGTCCAGGGAGTGGTGGTCCAGATGACCGCGCTGGTATCGGCACCGACTTTATCGGAAGCCGATCCTGGCCCCTGGCCGGCGGCGCGGAAAGTGACCCACACCGAAGGGCTGACGTGATCTTCGTATTCGACTTCGGCTTCGGCGAGGGCGGTGCGATCGTAGATGCACCAGTAGACGGGCTTGCGGCCACGATAGACGTAGCCCTTTTCCATGAAATCGAGAAAGGCACCGGCGATGGTGGCTTCGTAGGAAAAATTCATGGTGAGGTAGGGATCGTTCCAGCGACCGAAGACGCCGAGGCGTTTGAAGTCGCGGCGGTGCTGATCGACGTAACGGGTGGCGAAGGAGCGGCAGAGTTTGCGGAATTCGCCGGGGGTGACTTTGGCCTTTCCGCCTAGCTCCTTTTCGACCTGGGTTTCGATGGGGAGGCCGTGGCAGTCCCATCCGGGGACGTACGGGGCGTAATGGCCCGCCATGCTTTTGGACTTGACGACGAGGTCTTTGAGGATTTTGTTGAGGCCGGTGCCCAGGTGGATGGTGCCTGTTGGGTAGGGCGGACCATCGTGCAGGACGAAGAGAGGCTTGCCCTGGCGGGCGGCGAGGATGCGTTCGTAGAGATTTTCGGCGTCCCAGGCGGCTAGCTGCTTAGGCTCGTTCTGGGGCAGACCGGCCTTCATGGGGAAGTCGGTCTTGGGCAAGTTGAGAGTTTTCTTCAGTTCAAGAGGTTCGGGCATATTTATAAGCGATCAGCAAACTCCCCCGTTCGGTACTGCTGGTTTAGCTTAGCTGGTTCCGGGTGCCGGCCTGTGGAACAGGTATGCGGCGGGAAACATCGGAAAGCAGTTGAATTCCGTATGTTACAATGAATGCAGGTTGGTGTCAGCCGCGGGGCAAATACGGCAACCTTTGGGCCCCTGCGCGAATCATAACCCGCTTGGGACACCGAACGCAGACTCACTGCGTCTAAAAATGAGGAGTAACCGGTGCCGGGTCCAATTATAGAGCTTCTGCCTCCTGACTTGACAAAGCCGAATGGCGGCTCGGCGAATTCGCCTGCAGTGCCGGTGCCAGCCTCGGCGGTGCCGGAATTCGGGACGCCGAAACATGTGGTTTCCGACGGTTTTTTTTCCAACTTGAAACAATTTTTTACGGAACGACCGGTGAAGGTATCCGGCGCGGCGAATTCCACGCTGATGCCGGAGAAGTATGGCGACGGGCTGGCGGAGAATCTGAAGGAATTATTTACCTCGGCTCCGGCGCCCAAGGGACCGATAAATAGCCGGTTGGCGGTGGATTGGGGCAGCAATTTTGGCGGGTTTGGATACCGGCTGAAGGAGTTTTTCTCGCCGACGCGGCAAGCGCCGCTGATGGTGACGAGCAAGCCGATCAAAGTGAAAGATATTTGGTCGAAGGATGAGAATTTTGGTTGGACCCAGGTGATGTCGATCGGGCTGCACGCGGGGATTGCGGCGCTGCTGATTCTGCCGTTTATTTTCAAGGTTACGGGGACAACGATCGCGTCTGGCCCGACGGTGGATACGGGGATCATTGATATTTCCCCGTACGTTTCGAAGATGCCTGCCGGAGCAAAGCCGGCGGGCGGCGGCGGTGGCGGCGGGGATCGCGAGATTTTGCCTCCGACTAAGGGCAAAGCGCCGAAGTTCAAGTGGACACAATTGACGCCGCCGGAGGCGACGATTAAGAATCCAGCGCCAAAGTTGCCGGTGGATCCGTCGTTGCTGGGGCCACCGGATTTGCAGGTGAAGAATCCGGCGCTGAACAACATGGGCGACCCGATGGCTGCAGTGGTGAATAATTCGGGCGGGTCGGGCTATGGCGGCGGGATTGGTACCGGCGGAAGCGGTGGAATTGGCAGCGGCGATGGCGCGGGACTTGGTCCTGGGCGCGGCGGCGGGACGGGCGGCGGGGATTTCAGGGCGGGCATCAATGGCGTGGGCCAGCCGCAGTGCATTTACTGCCCAACACCGGATTATTCGGACGAGGCGCGCAAGGCAAAGTATCAAGGGACCGTGGTGCTGGAAGTGACGGTGACAGCGGACGGGCGCGTGATTGATCCAGTGGTGATCAAGGGGCCCGGGCTGGGGCTGGAAGAGAAGGCCATGGAGAAGGTGCGTACGTGGAAGATGCGTGCGGCGCCGGGGCCGGGCGGCAAGCTGGTGGCATGCCGGGCGCAGATTGAAGTGAATTTCCACCTGTACTAGGCTGAGGCGCGTTTCGCGCGCTGCACCATTCACGCAACAACTTCATAGACAACTACTGGCGCGATGGGCGCAATCTGCTAGGATTTGCGCATGCGGAAAACAACTGTGCCCATTTTGTGGGTTTTGCTGTGCATGGCGTGCGGATGGCCTGCGGCGCGCGGGCAGGCGGATAAGGGCGCGATTGAGATTAATGCGCGCATCACGCCGACGGCGGCGCGGCCGGAGCCGGTGCGACAGTTTACGTTTTATTTGCTGACGCGGAGCTACAGCTCAGTGACGGCGGAGATTGGCGCGCAGCATTTGTTGCCTGAGCGGGACGCGTTCATCGACACGCTGAAGGTATCGAAGGAGTTGAAGGCGTGGCTGAAGGCGCATGATATTTTGGATTTGACGATGCCGGGATTAGACAAGGCGCTGACGGCGGACGACATCGTGAAGACGCCGGAATTTTTGCTGGCGTACCAGCATTCGAACAGCGGCGGAGTGACGAAGAGCATTCCGATACCCAAGTATAAGGATACGGACAAGGTGGATCATCCGGACAAATACAAGAAGGATTACGACGATTATATATCGCAGCTGAAGAAATTTATTCAGGCGCATCCGGAGACGGTGAGTGGAGTGGAGCTGGAGTTGTATGCGATCAATCCGGCGAAGCAATGGGCGCAGATTGGGAGCGACCAGCGCAAGGCGGTGCAGCATCTGGCACCGGATGTGGCGCAGACGAAATATCTGGCGGGGACGGTGGATACGGATTTGAACGGGCATGCGGTGTTGACTGGCGTGGCGCCGGGGAATTATTGGATCAGCACGCTGAATCTGGACGCGAGCGCGGGAGATGCGCGGTTGCGGTGGGACGTGCCGGTGACGGTGGAAGCCGGGCGCATGACGCGAATTGATTTGACGAATTTGAATGCCGCGGACAATCATACGGCTTCCGCGCCGTAACGCTTTGGCGCGGGGCTATTAACCACTGTGGGCACGCCACTGCGCTGGATTCTTTTTAACCTTTTCATACTGATAGCGGTGTTTGTGGATTTGCGAGTATTGCACCGCAAGCCGCATAAGATCGGGCTGCGCGAGGCCGCGTTGTGGAGCAGTGTGTGGATCGGAGTGTCGCTGCTGTTTGGCGTGGGGGTGCATTTTTATTTTGGCGCGCGGGCGGCGCTGGAATATTTTGCGGGATATTTGATTGAGAAGGCGCTGAGCGTCGACAATTTATTTTTGTTTTTGGTGATTTTTCGGGCGTTTGCAGTGGACGAGCGCTGGCAGCCGCGCTTGCTGCAGTGGGGAGTGCTCGGGGCGCTGGTGATGCGCGGGGTGATGATCGGGGCGGGGGCAGCGCTGATTTCGCGGTTTTCGTGGGTGTTGTATTTCTTGGGGGCGTTTTTGGTGTATGCCGCGGTGCATATGCTGGTGGCGAAGAAAGAGACGGTGCATCCGGAAAAGAATGCGATTTTTCGGTTTGCGAACCGGCACTTGCGGGTGACGAGGGAGTATCAGGGCGAGCATTTTTTTGTGCGCAACGGCGGGAAGCTGTTTGCCACGCCGCTGTTCGTGCTGCTGCTGGTGGTGGAGATTACGGATATTACGCTGGCGATTGACTCGATACCGGCGGTGTTTGGGATTACGCGGGACCCGTTTATCGTGTACACGTCGAATATTTTTGCGATTCTGGGGTTGCGGTCGCTGTATTTTTTGCTGGCCGGGGTGCTGGGGCGGATGCGGTATCTGACGGTGGGATTGTCGGTGGTGCTGGCGTTTATAGGCGGGAAGATGCTGGCGGAGCCGTGGGTACACGTTTCGGTGGAGCTGTCGTTGGGCGTGGTGGGCGGGATTTTGGCGCTGGCGGTGGCGGCGTCGTTGCTGGTACGCGGGAAGGGCAAGCCTGACACGGCTTCCTAGCCGCTCAGAAAAGACAACGCAGAAACACAGAGTGCGCAGAGGAGCGCAGAGCACAGCCAAGTCAAGAAGAGGGCTGAGCAATCCATTACGCAGATCCTGCGGAACGGTTACGCAGAAGCCGCGGCAGCTAATCCTTGACCATTTCGTCGACGAAGCACCATTCCCAGCTTTCGCCCGGCTCGATGGTGCGGATGACCGGGTGTTTGGTGGCGTGATAGTGCTTGGTGGCGTGTTGGTTTTTGGAGTCGTCGCAACAGCCAACGTGGCCGCAGGTGAGACAGAGACGCAGGTGGACCCAGTCATCACCCATTTTCAGGCACTCTTCGCAGCCGTTGGTGTTGGGCTTAACGTTGTGGGCTTTTTTTAGATGCTCGCACAGAGCGGACATGGATTTTCTCTCCTGACTAGAATTTCTAATATAAATACTTAGGGAGTGCCTTTGATGGGAAGGCGGACCTGGAAGCGGGTGTCGCCGGGCACGGATTTAACGGTCATTTGGCCGTGCATTTTTTTGACGATGCGGTGCACAAAGTCGAGACCCAAACCAGTGCCCTCGCCGACGCCTTTGGTGGTGAAAAACGGTTCGAAGATGCGGGTCTGAATGTCCGGAGGGATGCCCGGGCCGGTGTCACCGATTTCTACTACCACGGAATCGCCTTCGAGGCGGGTGCGAATGATTAGCTTTCCTTTGCCTTGCATGGCGTCGGCGGCGTTGTCGATGAGATTGGTCCAGACCTGGTTGAGTTCGCTGCCATAGGCGGTAATTTTGGGCAAGTTGGGATCGTAATCGCGCTTCACGTAAATGCCGGTCTTGAGTTTGTGGTTCATGATGGTGAGGGTGGTTTCGAGGCTGCTCTTGAGGTCGACCTCCTGCAAGGGGGCCTGGTCCATGTAGGAATATTCCTTGATGGCTTTGATGAGCTCGGAGATGCGCGTGGTGCTGTGATCGAGTTCATCGGCGATGCGGTCCATCTCGAGCAGGGTGGAGAAACGCATCAGCTCCGGGCCGAGAGACTCGTTGCCACAGATTTTCGCAAAGGCTTCGAGATGCGCGTCTTGCAAATTGCCTTCGACGAGCAACGTGGCCAGCTTCCAGGGTTCGGGCACTTTGTGGGATTCGAGCCAGGTCTGGATGGCCTCTTCGCGGTCCGCGCGTGCGAACTCGTCCTGGTTCTCGGCAGGGTGCAGTTCCTGGCGGATCTCCTCTTCGCGTGCGGTGAGGATGCTGCACTGCTCCGTGGTGAGATTGGTCTTGCGCGTCGACTCGCGAAGGCGTTGCAAACATTCCTTGAGCGCACCGGCAGAACGGCGAGCAGCGGCCGAAGGATTGTTGAGTTCGTGGGCCAAGCCGGCGGAGAGTTTGCCGAGGGCGGCGAGCTTTTCGTTTTGCTGCTCGATGCGGGTGAAATCACGGACGCGGTCAGTGAGCAGCCCGATAAGTTTTTGCGCCAAGCCGGGCATGCGCTGAATCAACTCGGGAAAATCGCGCGTGTAGAAGGCCAGGCCCATCATGGGGGTGAGGGCGCGGCCAGTGATGCCGAAGTGGGTCATGCGCGAGAAGGGCAAGATGCCGGTCACATCGCCGGCGCGGGCGGTGAATACCGGGGCGTCTGGGCCGCCGGCTTCACGCCGCGCACGCATCTCGCCTTCGAGGATGACCCACATACGATCGGCAACTTCACCCTCGCGCACAGTGACTTCGCCAGGCTGGATGCGAAGCGGCTGGGCCTTAGACAGAAACCAGTCCAAGTCTTCGTCGGAAAGCTCCGCGAATGCCGGCACGGTGCGCAATTTCGCGGCGAGTTCTTCTTTGCCAGGAATTTCCGTATTGGCGCCGACCGGCGTTTCGCTCACAGGTGCTCCCAAGTACCGCGCATTGAACAGTACTCCGTTGAATTACACCTTCGCTAGATATTGGTGAATGAACTGCACGACGACGGCGCCTTCCCCGACTCCGGAGGCCACGCGTTTTACGGAGCCGTGACGCACGTCGCCGACGGCAAAGATACCCGGAACGCTGGTCTCCAGCAAACTCGGGTCGCGTTCCAGCGTCCAGGATTTGGGCCGCTTGCCATCGATGAGCAGGTCCGGGCCGGAGAGGACGAAGCCCAGCTTGTCCCGCATGACCACGCCATCCAGCCATTCCGTGCGCGGCTGCGCGCCGATGAAAATGAACAGGCTGGAAGCCGGAAGTTGGCGCAGTTCGCCGGTCTCGGTGTTCTGCACAGAGATGCACTCGAGGCGCTGCTCACCGAAGACGCCGGCGACGACGCTGCGACTGCAGACTTCGATATTGGGCGTTTTTTCGATCTGCTCGATGAGGTAATACGACATGGTGGCGGTCAGGGATGCTCCGCGAATGAGCATCACGACCTTGGCAGCATATTTGGAAAAGTGCATGGCGGCCTGGCCGGCGGAATTTGCGCCACCGACGACATAAACCGTCTCGTCCTTACAAGAAATGGCTTCCGTGGTGCCGCCGCCGTAGTAAACACCCGCGCCTTGCAGACGATCCATGCCGGGGACATCGAGAGAACGCCACTGCACGCCCATGGCAAGTAAGAGAGCGTTGCAGGAGATTTCTTTTCCATCGGCGAGTTTTATCTGGCGATAGGGACCTTCGACGCGCACGCCGGTGGCTTCCTGCGGCGAAAGTATTTCCACGCCAAAGCGCGTAGCTTGCTGGACGGCGCGCCGGGCCAGATCGCTGCCGGTGAGGCCGATGGGGAATCCCAGATAATTTTCAATGCGCGAACTGAGTCCGGCCTGGCCGCCGGGCGCTTCGCGCTCGATCATCACGGTGCGCAAACCTTCGCTGGCGCCGTACACGGCGGCAGCGAGGCCGGCGGGACCGCCACCGATGATGGCCAAATCGTAAAACTCCGACTGCGCGTGGGTTTTGAGTCCAATCTTATCCGCGACGGCGGACAGCAGCGGTTCGAGCAGTCTTGCGCCATCGGGGAATAGCATCAGCGGGAGATGATGAGTTTCGGGACCGAGCGATTCCACCAAACTTTTGACTTCCGGATCGGTCTGGGCCAGTTCGATATCGATCCATTGGTAGGGCACCTGGTTGCGGGCCAGAAAATTGCGCAACTCGTAGGAACGGTTCGAGTAGCGCGTACCAAGAACGCGAATGCCTTCGTACGGCGGGTGAAACGTGGAGGTCCAGTCATTGAGCAGATCGTCCAGCGGCGGAAAAAGTTTCTCCTCCGGCGGATCCCAGGGCTTCATCAGGTAGTAGTGAACCTTGGCGGAGTTGATGGCTTCGATGGCCGCGCTAGTGTCCGCATAGGCGGTTAGCAGCGCGCGCTTGGCTTGGGGATGCAAAGTCATGGCTTCAGAAAGGAGGCCGACGCCGTCCATTTGGGGCATGCGCTGGTCCACGAGCAGGAGGGCCACGGGATTGTTGCGCGTTTTCAGCTCGCGCAAGGTGTTGAGGGCGGCTTCCGGCGAACTCGAGCGCATGATGCGGTAGTGCTCCGAATAGTGGCTGCGCAAGTCGCGTTCTACGGCGCGCAGGACCTCGGGGTCGTCATCTACCGTTAATATAACCGGCTTCGGCATGTTCCTCAGATGTTTCGACGAGGCATTAAGTTATTTCTTTCCGGGTTACAGGCGCATCAACGAGAGCCGCCGGCTGCCATGCACGTGGGCGTTGCGCTACAATTCCCAGGTCCCACATGCCTGCGATACCGCCCCACCTCATCGAAGAGCTGGCTTCCGACGACGAACTCGCCCGCACACTTGCGGCGGAAGAGATTCATCGTATTGGACGCAGGCCAGCGTTGCGTGTCGTCGAGGCTTGGCAAGCCAACCCGCACCTCGGGGCCTTGCTGCCGGACCCGGAATTGAACGTCATCGTGGGCTTGGCCGTGCACCCCGCAACATTTGCCGCCATCCGCGATGCTTTCGGAAATCCTGCTCTGGCGACCGTCCCGCCAGACCAGGACGCGGTGGAATTCGAAGTGCATTTCACGAGCGGCGTAGCGCTGGACATTCTTACCTCGCGCGAGCCCGGCGGCGAAGGGGCGATTGCGCACTTTCTCTCCAAATTCGGCGAAGCAGTGCAGCAGGTGGAATTCCCCTGTCATCACGTGGACGCTGCCGCCGAGCTACTGAAAACGAAGTTTGCTCTCGCGCCGCTCTATCCGGCGAAGCGGCCCGGCGCCAACGGTACGCTGATCAATTTTTTCCTGGCGACCAGCGATTCGCCGGCGGGCAAGGAAAAAGTTCTGATCGAACTCTTCGAATCGCCGGCGGCGGCCGAAGAGCCCCCTAACCCCAACTAGTTCCGCAGTGGCTTGCCGGTCTTCAACGTGAAGGCGATGCGCTCCTGGGTCTTCTTCTCACCCAGCAGCGAGACGAAGGCCTCGCGCTCAAGATCGAGAACGTATTGCTCGCTGACCAGTTGTGGCGCACTGAGCGCGCCACCGGCCAGAATATTCGCCAGCTTGCGACCGACCACGCCATCGTATTCGCTGGCATATCCGCCGCGCTGCATCATGTGAATGGCGAGCTTGGCAGCCGCCAGGAAGGATTCGCCGAGCACTTTGATTTGCGTGGTCTGCGCACCTTCCTGCCAGCTGGCGGCCAGCGGCTTCCAGCCTGCACGGACTAATCCCAGAGCGGCTTCCTTGGCATCGCCGACCAAGCGGGAGGCGTTCATCGAGACGCCATCTTCGCGACGCAGAAATCCCAAGTCACGATTTTCCTCCGCGCTGGTGCCGACCTTGGCGGTGGCGATGGTTTCAAAAATGGGCCGCAGCGCGTGGAATAAATCGAGATCGTCGCCGGTGCCGGCGCGCTCCGTGGCGCGGATCATCATTTCTTTTGTGCCGCCCCCGCCCGGAATCAAGCCGACGCCCGCTTCTACGAGGCCCATGTACGATTCCGCGGCGGCCTGAATGCGTGCACCATGCAGCGCCACCTCGCACCCGCCGCCGAGCGCCATGCCTTGAGGCGCAACGACGACGGGCTTGCGGGCGTATTTGATGGCCAGATTGACGTTCTGGAACTGCTTCACCGCCAGATGGAGGTCGTCCCACTCCTGCTCTTGGGCGCCCACGAGGACGAGCATCAAATTGGCACCAACGGAAAAATTCACGGCTTGATTGGCGATGACCAGGGCGTCGAAATCGGTTTCGAGGCGCTTCAGGCCTTTGTGGATCATACTGATTAAGTCGGCGCCAATGGCGTTCATCTTGGCGTGAAATTCGCAGCAGATGATGCCGTCGCCGAGATCGATCAAGCTGGCGCCGGAGTTCCGTTCTACTTCTTTACCGGCTTCTTTTTGCGACTTGAGAATAATTACGCCGCTGGGATCGCTTACCGTGCTTGGCGTGCCACTTAGATCGAACACCGTCGTGACGCCCTTGGCGCTTTCATAAAAACCGTGGCGACCGCTGGATTGCACGCGCTCGACGAGGGGCGGCAAAGCGCGGCCTTCCTTTTGTACTTGCGCGGCGAATTCTTTGACCCCGATAGCATCCATCATTTCAAACGGGCCAAGCTCCCAGCCGAACCCCCAGCGCATAGCGCGATCCACTTCCGCCACGCTGTCGGCAATTTCGGGGACGCGGCGGCTGGCGTACAGACAAGTTTCCGAAAGCGCCTGCCAGAGGAATTGCTGAGCTTTGTCTCCGCGCTGGCCCGCGAGAAGCGGGCCCACCAGCGAGCGTAATCGCTCTTTGGTGTCCTCAATGCTCTTGCCGGCTTCGAGCGAAGCAAATTTCGCTTTTTGTTTCGGGCGATACTCCATGGTTTTTACGTCGAGCGTGAGGATTTCTTTGGCGCCCTCACCCTTGGTTTTTTTGTAAAAGCCCTGGCCGGTTTTGTCGCCGAGCCAGCCGCGCTTGGTCATGTCCGCGAGCAACGCCGGCACTTTATACCGCTCGCGCGATTCATCGTCGGGTGCGGTTTCGTAAATGTTCTTAATCACGTGGGTGAGCACATCGAGGCCAACGAGGTCCGCGGTGCGGAAGGTCGCGGACTTGGGCCAGCCGACCGCGGGGCCGGTGCAGGCGTCTACCTCTTCGACGGTCATGTCCAGCTCGCCCATCAAGCGCAGGGCGTTCAGCATGGAGAAGGTGCCAATGCGGTTGGCGATGAAATTGGGCGTGTCTTTCGCGAGCACGACGCCTTTACCGAGGCGGCGATCACAAAAATCACGCAGCGTTTCGATGACTTCGGACGAAGTCCTCGGCCCGGGAATAACTTCTACTAATTTCAAATAGCGCGGCGGATTGAAAAAATGCGTGCCGCACCAGTGCTGCTGAAATTCGTCGCTCATGCCTTCGGCGATCAAATGCACAGGGAGGCCGGACGTGTTGGTGGTGACGATGGAGCCGGGCTTGCGGAACTGCGCCACGCGTTCGAGAAGCTTACGCTTGATTTCGAGATTTTCGGCCACCACTTCGATGATCCAGTCAGCCTCGGCCACACGCGCCAGATCGTCGTCAAAATTGCCGATGGAGACTTTTTCCGCAAGACTGGCGGTGAAAAATGCGGCCGGCTTGGACTTTTTAGCGGCTTCGAGGCCGGCTTTCACGATCTTGTTGCGCTCTGATGGATCGGTCGCGCCGGGCGGCACGATATCGAGCAAGACGCAGGGTAGACCCGCGTTCGCAAAGTGCGCCGCGATACGCGCGCCCATCGTTCCAGCCCCCAGCACCACCGCTTTTTCCATGCGACGTTTCATGCACGCGCCTTTTGTAAGGGATTTGTACCGCAGGACAGGTTACAAAACCAGCAAGCGCGGGTCAAACCGACTGACTTCGCGCGGCATTCCCCATAGAATCGAGTTTGCCATGTCCGACCCCGACCCGACATCCCATCCCGGCTGGCTGAGCGCTGCCGCAAATAAGCTGCGAGAATTCGCCCGTGGAGACGAGGCATCTTTGAATCGGCCGCGTCCGCGCGTTGGGTTGGCGCTTTCCGGCGGGTTCGCGCGGGGCATTGCACACATCGGCGTGTTGCGGACGTTGCATATGGAGGGCATTCCGGTGGACTTCGTTTCCGGCACCAGCGTTGGCGCGTTGATTGGCGCAGCGTATTGCGCCGGTTCGCCGCTCAAGGAGATGGAGCGCATTGGCAGCACCACTACTTTTGCGGATTTTGGGCGTTGGACGCCGTCGTGGATCGGGCTGGCCACCAATCAGCGCCTGGAAAAGTATCTGACGCGCTTTACGGCGTGTACCACGTTCGAGCAGTTGCGCGTGCCGCTGTCCATTGCCACGACCGATCTAAACGCGGGGATCACTGTTTATTATGCGCACGGGCCCATCGCTCCGCCGCTGCGTGCGTCCTGCTCTTATCCCGGGCTGTTTGTACCCATTCAATTTGAGGGACGCACACTGGTAGACGGCTTTTTGACGGCTCCCGTGCCGGTGGAAGGATGTTTCTTGCAGGGCGCCGACGTGGTGATCGCGGTGCATCTGGACCCCGGCAACTTCGAGCAGCCGCGCACGTTTACGGACGTACTGAGCCGGTCGTTCAATATCATCCAGAGGCATGCCGACGTGGCGTGGCGACAGCAGGCCGACGTGATCATCGAGCCGGATGTGCAGAATTTTGTCTGGGATGACTTCTCGAAGACCCCACAGATGGTGGCCGCCGGAGAAGCGGCGACGCGCGCGGCGATTCCGCAAATTCGCGCCGCACTGGCGCGCCATATGGAGGGAAAGGCGGCTGGTTCGCCGCTGGCGCCGGCGGCGGAAGAATAATTTTTTCTTAGCCGAGTATCGGAATTTCTCTTTATTCCCGCGTCACGAGGACCTGGACGGCTTGCCCGTCGCCTTTGCCCCGCTGCGTAAGCCACGCGCCCAACCCCTCGGCGAAACGTTCGGGCGTGAGGCGAAAGCTGGCCTCCACGCGGCCGTCGGCGGTGGGCAAGGTGTCGTCAAAGTCCGCGCTGTTGGTGAAATTGCGCATGCAAAACTGGTCGAGCCACTCGAGTGGGCAGGCTTTGCGCGTGCCGGCAATTTCGACATCCACATGAAATTTTTGAGCGTACACGGTTAGGTTCCGGCGGATTTAGTTGGAATTTTCTGGCGCGCCGTGGCGATTCTGCAGATGCATCCGGGAAAGCAGCGAGTGCGGGCCGCTGGGAATAAATTCCAGGGCCACGTTGCCGCCGGCATAGGCCAGCAAGCTGTAATTGGCCTGGCGGAACGCATCTTTCGCATCGTAGCGACTTGGATACCAGGCGTACACGGCAACCATTTCGCCGACGTACGGTGCTACAAGAGAGGGCACGGAAAATACCCGGTGGCCATCTTCGCCGCGCCGCCCGGTGAACGTGGAAATGAGCGCGTGACCAAAACGCGGGAAAAAGCCGGAGCACTGGCAGCGGTAGTATAGCGTGTCTTCTCGCAGCATTTCGGCCATGCCATAGCGCGTGGTGGTGGTGATCGCGCCGATGCCGTAGTTTGAGCCCCAACGCCGCCCGAAGCCACCTATTCCGCCGCCCCATTCGCGCGGGGTGCCGTCGGCTTGGTTGATGCCCGCCACGAGCGCCGCACCCACCAGCGGGAACGGACCGTAGGCGTCAAACAAATAATTTACCAGCTTGACCTTTTGGGTGGGGCGCACGTACCCCTTGAGCTTGGCTTGCGGGGCGTCCGGCAATCCAGTGTCGTCGGTGGGCGCGGCGGACGAATTTCCGGTGGCGTCAGCGTTGTCGTTGGTCGGTGTCGCATCATCGCCCGTCACGTTATCGCCAGCCGCATTGCTGGTGGCGGCGTTTGTAGCGGGCGCTTCACTGCGCCAGAAATCCGCAGACTGCGCGCGCGCCGTGACGCCCATGGTGAGCGCCAGCGTGAGCAGCGCGGCCGCTGCGGCGAGTTGCGAAAATTTCCTTGCGTTCTTCAACAGCGTGCTTCGACCAACGGTTGCCATTCTTTCTCCGCTATGCCAGGTTCTTCCCAGCATATGTGCTCCCACCGTTAGGCTAACACACCGGGCGAAACTCGCTGGCTCCCGTGAATCCTGTAGGCGCGATTTTTTAGGCGCCCGCGCAGCTGCCCGGTCCTCGCGGCTTTTTCCCGGCAGCATTTCCTCTGGCTCCGCAAATCCCTTAGAATTGCTCGTTCGCCTTGGGAATGGAACCTCGTGGACACTATCCACATCCTCGATACGCTCTGGATCGGTCGCCCGCACGCGGTGGCCTCCGCACTGTTGCAATCCTCAGGGCATCGCTCGCTGATCGATCCCGGACCCGCCTCTACTCTGGCCACCTTACGCGAGCAACTCCAGCAGCACGGGCTGACCGTCGCCAACCTCGATGCGATTCTCCTTACGCATATCCACCTCGATCACGCCGGTGCCACTGGAGCCCTGGTGAAAGAGAATCCGCGCCTCGCGGTTTACGTACACTCCAAGGGCGCACATCACATGGCCGACCCCGCCAAGCTGCTGGATAGTGCTACACGCCTGTGGGGTACCGAATTGCCGCGGCTGTTCGGCGAGACGCTGCCTGTTCCCAGTGAAAATCTGCGCACCCTTGAAGGGGGCGAAATTCTGAAACTTGGCACGCGAGAACTCGCCGTCGCCTACACCCCAGGTCATGCGTCGCATCACGTCAGCTACTTTGACGAACACGAAGGTGTGGCCTTCGTGGGAGACACCGCGGGTATCCGCATCCAGAACGGGGCGTACATCCTACCCGCCACGCCGCCGCCGGACATCAACCTCGAACTGTGGGATGCGTCCTTCGCCAGGATCCTCGCACGCCGTCCGGCGCGCCTTTTCCTGACGCACTTTGGCTACGCGGAAAATCCCCCCGAACACCTCGCCGAATTCCGCGAGCGCCTGCATCACTGGGCGGAGCTGGCGGGGCAGGCTTTGCTCGGCAGCTCCGGCGAACCCGCGGCGTCGAAAAACTTTGTCACCGCCGCGCGCGCGGAGATGGTCAGCAAACTCTCAGCCACGGACGCGGACCATTACGCCTTCACCGCAGGCTTGGATCTCTCGTTCCTCGGCATGGCCCGCTATCTCCGCAAGCGCGCGCAGGCCTCTGCTTCCACGGATTCACCCGCCGCATAACTTTCGAAAAGACTGTGTGGCGACAAAATGGTTTGCTTTGGCGAGGGCTTCCGCAGCGCAGCCACGCGTCCGTCCGGGCGTAGGAAAAAATGTTTGTAACGACGTTTACGACGAAGACTGCGAAGAGGATATTTCCGGCGCGTCCTCTTCCGCTTCCGAAGACTCGGCGTGGGCATCCGTAGAATTCGTCTCCGCGGAATGTGGCTCAAGGATTGTTTCCGCCGGAACGGTTTCGGGCGAAACCATTTCAGTGTGCGCTTCGTGCTGCGCCGTTTTTGGAGCAGACTCGGCCATAGGCGCCGGTGCATTGGTGGGCGCTTCGGCGACCGCAGGCTCTTCTTCAGATAACCGTGCTGACAGCACTTCCACCAGCAAATCCACCAGCTTCTTGGCGCCGCCGCCATCCGCGTCTTTATCCGGATTGTACTGCGCTACATCCAGCGCCAGCAGATTCTTGTGCCGCATGATGGCCTGCAAAATCGTGCGCGCCTCGTCAAACCGCAGTCCGCCATCGCCCGGAACATTCACGCTCGAGAACTCCGCCGCGTCCAGCACATCGGTATCGATATGGAGCACAAACTCCCGCGTATCTGCGTGTACCTGCCGCAACGCTTCCTGCGCCGATTTCTGCGCGCCTTTGACTTGCATATCCTGCAGGTACATGCGACGCATCGGCGAACCCGCCAGAAAATCCTGCTCACCGGGATCGACGCGCTGGAGACCCAACAGCAGCACATCCGGCTCGCGCACGATCGCGCCGTCGCCCCAGAAACGCACCATCTCTGGCGCGCCCTTGCCGATAATGTTCGCCACCACCATGCCGTCGATGCGTCCGGAAGGCGTGGTCGCCGGGGTGTTCAAGTCCGCGTCGCGGTCCAGCCACATAAGATTAAGGTTTTTGTAATACCGGCGCGCGCCCGTGAGCAAGCCGATGACCTGCGCGCAATCGCCACCCAGCACCAACACCAGCGCGCCGCTCTTCACCGCCACTTCCGCGCGCAGCTTCAAATCCGCTAGACCAGCCACGATCGCCGGAAGATTGCGTGCCCGGCGATGCTCTTCGTCATCGGCAAAGAGCCGCGGAGCGCAATCGCCGTGATCGATCACCTCGAACCCGGCGTTCTGCAGCTTTTCGACCAGCCCTGCGGCACGCAGCGCTGCCGGCGCCTTCTCGCTCCCCGCCAGAAACGCGGCGGCACTCGAGGGCGCGCCAATCAGGGCAATCTTCTTCGGCTGACGGACGATTTTGACCGCCAAAATAGTGCTCCTTAGTTTTCTTGCTTCCCCATCACCGCCGACGGGAGCAGCTTACGGCCCTCGCCTCACCGCTTGTGGCGGTCCCCTGACGACCCGAACAGTTCACAGCAACTCGCCGTGTCCGGCTGTTGCAAAAAAAGTCTAGCGGCGCGGCGCTGGCGCGATCGTGGCCAGTTCCGGCGGCAGTGTAAAGCGCACGTCCTCGCGAATCAGATCAAGATCCCGCTGATCGGTATAACCGAGCGCAGCCAGCCGCTCGCTAACTTGTTCGACCAGCACCTCGGGGGCAGATGCGCCCGCCGTCAACCCCACACGGGACACCCCTTCGAGCCAACTCGGGTCGATGTCCGTGGCGGCATCAATCAGCTTGGAAGCTACGCCGCGCCGTTTTGCCACTTCCACAAGGCGGTTGGAGTTCGAACTGTTCTGCGAACCGACCACCAAAATCAAATCCACGTCTTGCGCCACCTGCTCCACCGCTTCCTGGCGATTCTGCGTGGCGTAACAAATATCGTCGCTCTTCGGGCCCACAATGCGCGGAAATTTCTGTCGCAGCCGGGCCACAATTTCCTGCGTATCGTAGAGGCTTAGGGTGGTCTGCGTGAGGAACGCCAACTTGTCCGGGTCGTCCACTTCCAGCGCATCTACCGCGGCGATGGAATCCACGACGATGGTGCGGTCGGGCGCCTCGCCGGAGGTGCCCACAATCTCCTGATGGTCCTTGTGACCGATCAGAATGATGGTGCGGGCCTCGCGAGCAAATTTCAGCGCCTCCAGGTGCACTTTCGTCACCAGGGGGCAGGTGGCATCGATCACTTTCAGCGACCGCGCCTTAGCTTCTTCCCGCACCGTTGGGGGCACGCCGTGGGCGCTGAAGACCAGCACCGCGCCATGCGGAACATCGTCGATGGACTCCACAAAAATCGCCCCGCGCCGCCGCAATTGCTCCACAACATACGTGTTATGAACGATTTCGTGGTGTACGTAGACGGGCGCGCCATAGGCCTCCAGCGCCAGTTCCACGATATCCACGGCGCGCACTACCCCGGCGCAGAAACCCCGGGGCCGCACCCTCAGCAAGACCTTTTCGTTAGTCGCAGTCGCCATCTTTGTCCTATGTTGCTGAATTCAAACAACTCTATCATACCCCGCGCGGTATCGCAGCGACGCAAGATTTCCAAAGGCCATCAACGTAATGCTCTGGGTAATGACTGGCGCTGAAAACCGGTCCTCCGAAAGATGGCGAACCCGCGGCGTCCACGATAAAATTGTACCGTCAGAACACGTTAGGGCGCCATTCTTGTCTTAGTAGAAGCAGAGCCCTTTTCGGACCCTGCCAAGTGGCTGCCCACGGTCTTGAAATCCGCAGAGCTGACGCTCCTTTGCGTTCGCGGAACGTTGTACCGAGGCACCGCCGGAGAAGCAACGTGCCAACATTGGACCCCAACCCCGCCAACCGCCGCCGAAGCGAACGCGTGATATTGCAAGTGCCCGTCACCGTGCTCACGGAAACGCACGAGCGCGAACAGGTGCAGGAACAGACGCAGACGCTGGTGGTAAACGCCCATGGTGGTTTGCTGAAGCTGAAGATGGAAGTGCTCGCTGGCCAGCCGTTGGTGCTGGTCAACAGCAAAGGCCAGCAGGAACAATGTCACGTAGTGCGGATCGACCAGCCCAGCCCCGATTATTTCGCTGTGGCGTTTCAGTTTGATGAGCCCGCGCCACTGTTCTGGCCGGTCACGTTTCCGCCTGCGGACTGGGGCGCGAAACGCTGAGAAGCCGCGCAACGTCATAAAGTTTGCCGCGCTCGCGAGGTTCATTCCGGCCTTCCTTTCACCAAAGCGCGAACCTTCGCGAGGCGTCGCACACAACTTTTTCGTGGTGCGCGGGTTCTAAGTAAGTGGGCAAACTATAGTCGTGCGGGAGGCTGGATTCATGCGGGTAGGACGGTTTTTGCAGGGCAGCAAACTGCCGCTGGCAGCGGCGGCGATCATTCTAAGTACGGTGGTTTTGGCGGGCTGCGATGAACGCATCATCACCTTTCGCGACCGCAGCGTACCCATTCCCAAGCATGCGACTTGGGCCTGGCGGCCAGCGCCATTGCGCCCAGCGCCCGCGGCGAGTAGCGCGCCCGTCAACAGTGATAATCGGCCGGTAACTTCTCGCGACGAAATCGGCCCGCAATATGGCGGACCTGCCCGCGGACCGCAGGGCGGACCTCCGGCGTTTGTGCGCGAGCCGGACAGTTACACCGAGACAGTGCGTCAAGAAGCCCGTGAGGCCATCGAACGGCAAATGGCCGACAAAGGATTTGTGAAAGTAGAAGATCCGGGCGCCGCGGATTTCCTCGTCGACTATCACGTCGCGCTGCGCGGGCGTAACGTTACCGTGGCCCGCGGTTACGGCGGGTATCCCGGACTGGTCTGCGGACCCTTCGGCTGCTGGAATTCCTGGGGCTGGGGACCGCCGGACATTCACTACGAAAACATTCAGTTCCGCGAAGGCATGTTTGTCTTCGACTTCGTGAAGCGTAATACCAATCAACCGGCGTATCGCGCCACCGGGTATGAACCGGTGCATCGCGGCCCGCTTACGCAGGACAACGTGAACGATATGATTCATGCGCTGCTGAAGAGCCTGAAGGGCAAGTAGTTCCAGAGCCGCTCTTCCGAAATTAGTGAATCTTCTCAAAGAAGCCTTCCTGCGCAAGCTGGAAGGCTTCTTCATTTTCCCCCTCGCGTGGCTGGGCATTACCGGCTCAGCCGCCGCGCACATGTTTTCGGCGAAGCTGGTAGAATCACGGCAATTGCGCCGCGGTGGTTCCCGGGCGCAAAAACTGCCGCCATTGATGATCAGCGTCCCAGCGATGATCTTCCGCCCATGATCGGACAAACCATTGCCCATTACCGCATCACCGACAAATTGGGCGCCGGCGGAATGGGTGTGGTCTACCAGGCCACCGACCTCAAGCTCGAGCGCACTGTAGCGCTGAAATTCCTTCCGCAGGATAGCACCATCAACGAACAGGAAAAAGAAAGGCTGCGGCGCGAAGCGCGGGCGGCTTCGTCGCTGGATCACGCGAACATCGGCGTCATCTACGGACTCGAAGAGAGCGCCGATGGACAGACGTTCATCGTGATGGGCTATTACGAAGGCGAGACGCTGGCGCACAAAATCGCGCGCGGGCTGCTGCCCGTGAACGAGTCCGTAAATATCGCCATGCAGATTGCGTCGGGGCTGGGCTCGGCGCACGCCCGCAACATCGTGCACCGGGACATCAAGCCCTCGAACATCATCATCACGCGGGAAAATGTGGTAAAAATCGTGGACTTCGGCTTGGCGCGCATTGCCGCCACGGTGAGCGCCACGCAGAGCATGAGCACCACGGGCACGCTCCCGTACATGGCCCCGGAGCAGATCCTGGGCGAAGCGATCGATCAGCGTTCGGATGTCTGGGCGCTGGGCGTGATCCTGGTGCAAATGCTCACCGGCAGCCATCCCTTCCTGCGGCCCAATCCTGGCGCCATGACGTTTGCGATTTTGAACCAGGCGCCGGCGGCCATTGACGCGGTGATTCCGCTGCTCCAGCCGATCGTGCTGCGCGCGCTCTCCAAGCAACCGGCGCATCGTTATGCCGGCGGGCGCGAAATCCTGGGCGATCTGGAGGCGGCGCGTGTACAACTGTCCGGTCCGGTGACGTTCGCCGAACCGGCGACCGCCACGCACGCGATGGATCGCCAGGAATTGCAGGAGTACCTGGTACATGCCGCGACGCCGCGCTGGAAAGGCCCGACCGAGGGAGTCGCCACGGCTAGCGGGAAGCAATCGGTAGAAGCCGTTCGTGGCACGTCGCGCGGATGGCATTATGCCGGGCTGGCCGCCTTGCTGATTGCCACGGTAGTCGCTGGCGTATGGTTCTTCTCGGTGAGCGCG
>Ga0181531_10000754_pt1 | contig 21315 bp, 17 predicted proteins | sample PEATcosm2014_Bin_38_FD_119743 | JGI IMG/M metagenome (GOLD analysis project Ga0181531, IMG submission 119743) | Peatland microbial communities from MTU Mesocosm Facility, Houghton, MI, USA - PEATcosm2014_Bin11_10_metaG | ecosystem: Environmental > Terrestrial > Soil > Wetlands > Peat | place... | reverse complement strand
CCGGTGCAACCGGCTCAACTGGTAACACAGGTGCCACAGGTAACACGGGTAACACAGGCGCAACCGGATCAACTGGTAATACTGGTGCGACTGGATCTACTGGCGTAACTGGTAATACAGGTCCTACTGGATCTACTGGTGCTACTGGTAATACTGGTTCAACTGGTGCAACGGGTGTAACTGGTAACACAGGCGCAACTGGCGATACCGGAGCAACTGGATCTACTGGTGCAACGGGTGTAACTGGTAACACAGGTTCTACGGGGTCAACCGGCACAACTGGCGCTACAGGTAACACAGGCTCTACAGGTGCGACTGGATCTACTGGCGCCACTGGTAACACAGGCGCAACAGGGTCAACTGGTTCTACCGGTGCAACTGGTGTAACTGGTTCAACTGGTGCTACGGGATCTACTGGATCAACTGGTGCAACGGGTGTAACTGGTAACACAGGCGCGACTGGTTCAACTGGCGTAACCGGATCCACCGGCTCAACTGGATCTACTGGTAATACTGGTGCAACCGGATCCACTGGCGTGACTGGCTCAACCGGCGCTACTGGATCAACTGGCGCACAAGGCAATACTGGTGCTACAGGCTCTACTGGAGCAACGGGTAATACTGGATCAACTGGTAATACAGGTTCTACCGGTGCCACTGGCGCAACGGGTGTAACAGGTACTACAGGTGCGACCGGATCTACTGGTAACACAGGCTCTACTGGATCGACCGGCACAACTGGCTCAACAGGCCCTACTGGATCTACTGGCACAACTGGCGCAACGGGCGCAACGGGCGCTACTGGAACAACCGGCAATACTGGTAACACAGGTTCTACCGGCGCTACTGGTAATACAGGGGCAACTGGCACAACCGGAGCCACTGGAGTAACTGGATCTACCGGTTCTACTGGCGCTACCGGATCTACCGGCGCTACGGGTGCTACTGGCGCGACTGGATCTACAGGTAATACAGGCTCAACCGGTGCAACCGGATCTACTGGCGTAACAGGCTCTACTGGATCGACCGGCACAACTGGCTCAACAGGCCCAACTGGATCGACTGGCTCAACCGGTGCAACTGGCGCCACGGGTGCCACTGGTGCTACTGGACCAGCTGGTGCAACCGGTGCTACTGGTCCGTGTTGTCCTGGAGCAACTGGCGCAACTGGACCTACCGGGTCTACCGGCGCTACCGGTGCTACTGGTCCTCAAGGTATTCAAGGTAATACTGGTGCCACAGGCGCAACCGGCAGAACTGGCTCTACAGGACCTACTGGCGCGACAGGTAATACAGGCTCAACCGGTGCCACTGGCGCTACGGGGGCTACCGGATCAACTGGAGCAACGGGCCCTCAAGGCCCTCCTGGTCCAGCACTCAGCGGCGTTTTATTTGCTTTTGCAACGGGCACTCAAACCGCAGCCGTTGCAAATACGTATCAATTAGTAGCATTCGATAAAGTGCCTATTGGTGATCAATGGACTCCATTAGGACCAGCTGGTGCCTACACCGGGTTTTCGCTCAATACCTCCACCCCCGGAACTTATCTGATTACCTATTCCGGCAACGTCACCTTGAATAATGCAGGAGCAATACTCACCCCCGGCTTCGCAACGTTAAACACAACATTGAATGGATCAGAAATTATAGGAAGTCAGGCCGGCATAGAAATTCCTGAGTCAAGCCATAATGAAAGAATAGGAAATACTTTCTTAGTAAATCTGAACACAACAGAAATCCTTGCATTTAAATTTGCTTCTTCACTTGCCGGAGGGCCGACTGTTGGCGCGCAATTAACGCCTGTACTGGCTAATGCTGCTGGTACTACCACTTGGACGCCATCAGGAACACCAACATCATTCAGTGCAAGTATAACGCGTATTAAATAGAGGGAACTTTATGACATTCAATCTAATTGCTACGCATCGAATGAAATTAATAGTGCTTATATGCTCACTAAGTGCGCTCTATACATCTTTTGTTTTGGCAAGTGGCCAACTTGATGTAACGTTCGGAAGCTCTGGACTGAGAACCACCCCTGTCAGCAGACAAGATTTTTTAAAAGCGATCGCTATTGATGCTAGTGACAACATACTCATCACTGGCCAAACGCAAACAACCGCTCCCACAATATTTATTGCGCGATACACTTCTCTTGGCACACTTGACGTCACTTATAATATTGGTGGGTCAACACCTGGCACCCAAAACTTGCTTGTAGGAACCCAATCACAAGCAAATGATATCGCTATAGATTCAAATGGCAAAGCTCTTGTGGCTGGCTTTGCAATTCAAAGCCAAACAAATATATTGCTTGCACGATTTACTACCGCCGGCATTCTTGACACCACATTTAATACCACAGGATATGTAACATACTCTATAGGTGTGGGAGCCACTCTAGAAGGAATTGGTACACAAAGTACTGGCAACATCATCGTTGCAGGCTCTGCAGTGATCGATGGCATACCCAATTTTATGCTTGCGCGTTTCACTTCCACTGGCAGCCTTGACACTACTTTTGGATCTAACGGCATAACGCTCACACAAGTTGGCGTCATTAATATTATTAGCGCAATGGCTATTCAATCGAATGATCAAATAGTTGTCATAGGAACCGCAGATGATAATTTAACGATCGCGCGCTACAACGCTGATGGATCTATCGATACGTCATTTGGTAGCTCTGGAATATTCCAACCCAATATAGATCCTTCAGTAATCGGCTATGATGTTGCGCTTGATTCAAGCGGGAATATTGCAATTGCTGCAAGCATAATACAATCCAATGTTAGGCAGGCAATGGTTATCAGATTAACGTCGAGCGGAGCATTAGATACCACCTTCAATAGCACCGGTTATGTAATCACCTCAATCGTGTATGGCGCAGAATATTATGGCATAACCATTCAATCAAATAACGATATCATTGCAGCCGGCTATACTGTAGGCCCCCTGTCAAATGAATTAGCTATTGCACGCTATCTTACTAATGGCACCCTTGATGCCACGTATGGCACCAGCGGCTTCACGGTCACTAATTTCAGCGCTGATACCTTTGTCTATGATGTGCAGCTTCAATCAACTCAGAATGCTATCACAGCAGGCATCACAAGCGGAACCTTTTTCTTGCAACGTTATTTGTCTTAAAACTCTCGCTGTTCCGATCAAAAACTTGCGCATACCATGTAAAAACGATAGCCTGGAAGCACACAAAAACTTCCAGGCTTTTCTTACCTAAGGGACGGTATGTACACGCAATACACTCAAACGTGGCTTGAGCTTTCTCGCGCAGGAATCGAACATAACATTGCAGCATATAAAGAACGCATTGGTGAGCAAACCATGCTCGGCGTTGTCGTCAAAAGCAATGCATATGGTCATGGCCTGCTGCAAGTGGCAAGTATCTGCGAAACTAATCCGAACGTCTCCTATCTTTGTACCGCCAATGCACTTGAAGCAATTGCGCTGCGCCAAGCGGGCATCACAAAGCCTATCGTCGCGCTCTATTTTCTAAATACCGATCCGGAGCATGTTATTCTGCATAATATTGATATCGTCATTTACGATTATGAAACGGCCGCACTGCTCAATGCGCTCGCGCAAAAGCACAACAAAAAAGCAAATGTGCACATCAAAATTGATACGGGACTTTCCCGCTTTGGATTATTCGCGCATGAAGCGGCAGAGATTATCACCCGCATCGCGCAGTTGCCCCACGTTACTATGCGCGGTATCACGACGCACTTTGCGCAATCGGATAAAGAAGATCAAACCTTCACACGCCAACAGCTCGGGCTTTTTATCAATCTCATTACCGCGCTCGAACAACAAGGCATTCACATTCCGATTAAACATACTTCAAATTCAACCGCCGTACTTGGCATTCCTGATGCATATCATAATCTTGTGCGCGTCGGCGCCGGCATTTATGGTATATTGCCCAAACATATTCTTGAACGCCATGCCGCAACCATTACTCTCAAACAACCACTAACGTGGAAAACGCGCATCATCTACACCAAAACAATTCCTGCTGGTGCAACGGTGAGCTATGATCGCCTATTTACCGCAGAGCGCGATACCACGATCGGCATAATCCCGGTTGGTTATTATGAAGGTTATGATCGCAAATTGAGCAATAATGGTCACGTGCTCGTCGCGGCTGACAACATCACGCGCAATCAACATCTGCTTGCCCCCGTACTTGGCCGCGTGAGCATGAACATGACGATCATCGACATTACGGACGTCCCGCATGCACGCGTTGGCGATGAAGTAATTTTGATGGGTGATTATGATGGCGTCCGCGCCTCCGATCTTGCTGCTCGTATCGGCAGCACCAATCCTCGTGAGATTACCACGCGCCTGCCTACCCAAATTCCGTGTGTGGTGGTATAGTCAGAAAAATTAAAAAAGAGAGTCGTTTATGAATAAAAAATGGTTGTTGCTCATCATAGCAACACACATCCCACTGAGCCATGCCTATCCGATCGTCTATAACATGCGTGTGCGCCGCGCATTCCATGTTCCTTTTGATATCAAAAAGAAATCTTTCACGCTGCTCTCCGCGCTTCCAATCTATTTTGGCCGCAGGAGCCATATCGTTACCGAGACGCCCGCGGTTGACGTGCATGAAAATAGAAATGTGGTTGGGTCATTGTTTAACGTGCGCTACTTGCCATCACTCAACTGGTGGGTTGAACTCACTACCGGATTAGAAAATGATCGCAGCTCATTTGAAGGATCGGATTCATTTTCCGCATCACGCACCGGCTTTGATGACTTTCTATTTACTGGCGGCTATCGCCATTTTCTGGGTGATCGCACGCAATTAATTTTCTATGGATTGGCAGGATTGCCTGCTGGCACAACGGTCAGAAAAGATGATCGCTATGGCCCGCTCGTTGGTTCACGTTTTTATGGCGCAGGATTTGGTACCGAAGCGTCATATGCTTTTATAGAAGAGAAAAAACAAACGCTCTCTGCAATCATTCAACAACGATTTGTGCATTTTTTCAGCCGCAATTGGTTTCCGGTGTTGCCTGCATGCGATACCATTGTTCCCGGTAACTTCACCGATCTTTTAGTAGCACTCCAGTATCGCAGACAAGTAACTGCTTATGAAGCGGGCGTGGATTTCACGTTCTTTACCAACCAAGGGGTGAAAACTCCTGCGGCAATGGTGAGTACCGCTAACTTCACCCGCTATGCAGGATATATAAACGTATTGCATCTTATCCGCAGCACCGTTCAAGAAGGCCGCAAGCCAATCGTAATTGGCGGCGGTGTGAACGTGAGTGGGACTAAAGTATTTCATGCAAAAACATATAGCGTGTGGCTTGGCGTAACGATCGTGTTCTAGCCCGCTGAACAGCGCTCCTTCCATACATTATTCTCATTCTATTGATTTTACGCCTCTACCTGCCTAGCATATGCATGTAATATATTTTTATTGTAACCACTTACCTAAAGGATCGGTTAATGAAAAACATAATGATAAAAGCATTTCTCTTACTTTCGTTATTAGCGCCATACTACGCAATCAGGGCAGAAATCTCTCAAAGCGATAGCGAATTACACGAGCTTAATGCACAACTCAATAATTCATTGGTGTATATCGATGAAGAAGTAGGGCAAAGCATAGTTTATTTAGAAGATGCATTGCCAAATCATGCATGGTCCTCAAGTTTTAGAAACTTATGCAAAGATATCCGCAATGAAGGAACTGTAGTAACGTATGACTTTATCAGTCACACACTCAATGAATGTTTTGCAGCCTCCACCAAACTATCAGAAATCGATGCATATGCCGTTCGCTCCACACTCGTAAACTACATACATAAACTGGTAGATGGCAAGGCGCACATCACCGCTCTAGAGGATGAATCGGACAATGATAATGCGGCTGACACACGCGGTTGCTGCAAAAAAAAGAAACCTAAAAAAATCTGCAGTCTCTGCGTAGCACAATGCTTGAGTGCTGGCGCGTTAAGTGTAAAAGGCAACGCGACTATTGGCGGCACTTTAATAGTTGGCGGCGTGAATTTTAACACCCTATCTGGCATCGCTGGTGCACCTGGCGTGGCAGGCGCGATTGGCGCAGCCGGTGCAGCAGGCGCTCCTGGAACCATGGGCGTACCGGGCATTCCGGGTATCGGTGGCGTTTTAGGATGGGGATATATTTATAATCTTGGCCAGCTTACAAACGGAAACGGAAAAGCAATAGACCCACAGGCTTTAGTTCCTTTTGACACTGCTGGTCCATTAAATGGAATCACATACACTCCTGGAAGCGGCACAATTAACGTTACCAGTGCAGGCACCTATCTCATCAACTTTTCGGTATCAGGTACCGAATCAAACCAATTTGCAATAGCAGTAAATGGTTCACCAAACGCATCTACTATATATGGCGCTGGTGCAGGCACCGAGCAAAACAATGGTCAAGCCATTATAACCCTCGCAGCAAATGATGTTATTACCCTCATAAACCACACCTCTGCTACAGCAGTTCAATTATTTGCTACTCCTCCAATCGGAGGAACCGCGGCAGCAATTAACGCTTCTATAGTTATCCTACGCATTGCTTAATTATTTCTCCATCGTTAAGAATAAAGGAGTGTGTATGTACACGTTCACAAAACGATTACTCTCTGCATCGCTGATCTGCTCATTACTGATCAGCACTGTACGTGCTGAACCGGAAGCACAATTTTCAGCTGCTGAACTTGAAATGCTTGAAACCTATCATGAAATTACGTTCGTATATGTTCCCGATGCAGTGCGTGACTCATTCGCACGCATAGCTGCTGATGGTTGCCACCGTTCGCGTGAGCTTTGCACTATGCTTGGGCAAGATTTGCATATTGCTCGCCAGGATATCGTAGTACCCGCAACGGCATCTGCTATTGATATGCTTAAGAATCAACATGATACTGATTGCGCAAAAGCATTAGAATGCCTTTCATCGTATAAAACAGCTCTTGAATCTGGGGATGCAATTATCCACGTGACTTTTGAGGAATCAGATGAGGATGCATCTGCTGATTCGCGCGGATGCTGTAAGAAAAAGAAAATCAAAACATACTGCAGCCTCTGCGTCAAAGAATGCTTAAGCGCTGGCGCATTAAATGTATCAGGTAATGTAACCATTGGTGGCACCTTAATAGTGGGCGGCGTTAATTATGGCCCGTTAGCCGGCATTGCTGGCGCACCTGGCATAGCGGGAGCAATCGGCGCAGCCGGAGCTATGGGAGCCCCTGGTACCATGGGCGTACCGGGTATTCCTGGCGTCGGCGGCTTTCTTGCGTGGAGTTATATTTATGCTCTTACTACTTCTGGGACAGTAGCGATTTATAATGGCACCAATCTAGATCCTGCTTCAGTTCCTTTTGACTCTAATGGTCCTTTAAATGGCGTCACTCATACCCCGGTCAATACTTCTCCCACGGGAGCTGTAATTGGTATTGTAAGCGCAGGATTGTATGCCATTACGTTCTCAGTATCAGGCACTCAACCAAATCAATTTGCACTCTTTGTAAATGGCGTTGCATCTGCATCAACGATATATGGCGCAGGTTCTGGCACTATACAAAACGTTGGCAAAACTATTTTGGCGCTCAATGCGGGAGATACTCTTCGCGTGGTGAACAATGCGTCAGCTTCAGCTGTTGCTCTCGCTCAGCAAGGTGGCACCGCAAGTAACGTTTATGCATCTATACTGATCGTCCGTATCGCTTAATTATAGTGCATTCTCAACTAACGCCGCAGGCGCCAAGGAAACCTCCTTGGCGCCTGCTTTTTTTAGGAATATATTTATGAACCATAGAATAATTATCATCTTATTTCTGCTTACATCATTATCACCATTGCATGCGGCGCGCGCGCAAATAATCCATAATGGGGTAGATTTACATGATCCTGATCTCTCATTCCATGATTCCTTGGTCTACATCGATAGCGATACCAGAGAGAGTATTCTTGCATTGGAATATCTATTACCCAACCATCAATGGTCCTTCAATTTTAAACTGCTGTGTCACGATATCCGCAATGAAGGAACGACCACAACCTTTGATCATGCATGCACTGTGATGCATGAATGCCTTAAAGCATGCAACGCTTTTCCAGGCCACCAAATGCATATTATAAAAACACATCTAGAAGAGTACGCGTACCGATTGCGCATAAAAAGAGCGCACATCAATGCTTTTGAAGATGACGATTTTGAAAATAATGAATCAGATAATCAGTTAACCGCTGAAACCCGCGGCTGTTGCAAAAAAGATAAAGTTAAAAAGATCTGCAAATTATGCGTTGCGTGTTTGACGATAAATGGCCGGCTCATGGTGAATGGTATCGAATATAGTAATTTAAATGCACTTGCGAATGCACTGCGGGGTGCTGGCCTCGTAGGCACCGTTGGTCCCGCTGGCCCTGCCGGCGCAATGGGCCCTATGGGTCCCGCTGGTTCCTCAACTGGTTCTATTGGCGCAACGGGTAATACTGGGGCTATGGGTAATACCGGAGCAACCGGCCCGTGTTGTCCCGGTGCAACTGGTGCTACAGGTGCAACTGGAGCCGTTGGTAACACGGGTGCTATCGGCAATACTGGCGCGACTGGACCTACTGGTCCACAAGGCATTCAAGGTAATACCGGTGCAACCGGCAATACGGGAGCAACTGGATCTACAGGCGCAACAGGAAGCATCGGAGCTACCGGCAATACTGGATCTACTGGGAACACAGGCGCAACAGGCGCGACTGGATCAACAGGCTCTACAGGTAGCGCGGGCGCTACGGGCACAACTGGAAACACTGGTGCAACCGGCAATACTGGATCTACTGGGAACACAGGCGCAACTGGCGCGACTGGAAACACTGGTGCAACCGGCGCAACTGGTAATACTGGCTCAACAGGCGCAACGGGAAGCACAGGACCGACAGGAAATACGGGCGCAACCGGCAATACGGGAGCAACTGGATCTACAGGCGCAACTGGCGCAACAGGAAGCATCGGAGCTACCGGCGCAACTGGTGCAATGGGAGCCACGGGCGCGACAGGCATTTTAGGATATGGTTATATCTATAACATTAGCGCACAAGTAGTACCTTTGGAAACTGCTGTTAATTTTGATTTTAGTGGACCCTTATCTGGCGTTACTCATGCACCCAGCGCTGCTGCGATCAACGTTGTGAACGCAGGCACCTATTTCATTACTTTTTCTGTGTCAGGCACTGAGCCAAATCAATTTACAATATTTGTAAATGGTGCTCCCGCTGCATCGGCAATATATGGTTCAGGCGCAGGCACTCAGCAAAATACGGGCTTTGTAATTCTAACTCTCAGCGCAGGCGACACAATTACCCTTGTAAATCATACTTCTGCCGCGGCGGTTACTCTTGCTGCAGCCCCTCCAATCGGAGGTACCGCAGCCGCCGTTAACGCATCAGTCACTATTCTACAAGTAGCCTAATAACATTCTCAGCTAACACCGCAGGCGCCAAGTAACTCCCTTGGCGCCTGTTTTATTTTTGTTGCATTCACGCAACAACTTTTTTTATGCTCTCATTCGGTATAACTTGTATCCCCCTATAAGGAGAAAATATGGACGGCGGATTACTCAATTGGTCTCTTATCTTTTTAGTGCTTGCCATTATAGCGGCAATCTTTGGCTTTGGCGGTCTCGCTCAAGAAAGTGCTGGCATTGCAAAAATTTTGTTCTTCGTGTTTATCATTATTTACGTTGCAGTATTCTTGATGAATCGCATGGGGTAATCCTTCGAGACGGCCGTACCGGCCTCCTCAGGATGAGATGAATCACAACAATAGATGAATCTGGTACAAAAAAACCTCCGATTTTCGTCGGAGGTTTTTTATTATCTGTGGTACGCATGTACCGACCGCTCATCCTGAGGAGTGCCGGAACGGCCGTCTCGAAGGGCTACACCACTTTATAAATACGATGCTTGCCAACTTTGATAGTCATACCCGATTTCCAGCTAATTTCTGCTTTGAAATCGGTAATGAGTTCATCATTAATCCGCACTGCATTGCCTTCAATCAAGCGCCGTGCTTCAGATGACGTTTTGACTGCATCAATAGCTCTGAGTAAATCGATAATTAAAATTGGATTAGCAACTCCATCCAAAGAAATTTCCTGCGCTTGCGAGTAATCCTTCTTTTGGAACACCGCTTCAAATTGCGCGAAAGCCGCATCAGCTTCAGCAGGTGACCAGAATTTAGCAACGATATCACGCGCCATATTCTTTTTCAGCTCCATCGGATGCAAGGTGCCGCCCGCAACGCGCTCTTCCATCACGCTCATTTCTTGCTGATCTTTATTGAGCAAGAGGCGCATATAACGCCACATCAACACATCGGAGATTGACATTAATTTGCCAAATGCTTGATCAGCTGATTCGGAAAGCCCAATAGTATTGCCCAAAGATTTGGACATTTTTTGCTGCCCATCAAGCCCTTCAAGAATTGGCATCGTCATAATAACTTGCGCCGGCTGACCATATTGTTCTTGCAAGAAACGGCCCATCAAAAGATTGAATGTTTGATCGGTGCCGCCCAGTTCAACGTCTGCTTTTAACGCAACCGAATCATACCCTTGAAAGAGTGGATAAAGCAGTTCATGAAAACCGATTGGCTGATTTGCTTCAATACGATTTTTAAAATCTTCGCGTTCGGTTAAACGCGCGAGCGTTACTTTGGCACAAAGCTGCACCATATCTTTTGACGTCAATGGATCGAGCAGTTCGGAGTTATAACGAACCGTGATCTTTTTTGGATCAAGAATTTTGCTTACTTGATCGAAGTAGGTTTGCGTATTGCGTTTGATTTCTTCTTCGGTCAATGGCGGGCGCGTTTTAGAGCGGCCGGTTGGATCGCCAATGCGTGCGGTGAAATCACCAATTAGGAAGATCACCTCATGCCCCGCATCTTGAAATTCTTTTAACTTTGAAAGCACGACTGCATGACCAAGATGTAAATCAGGAGATGTAGGATCCATCCCGAGTTTGATTTTTAACTTTTTGCCCGATTCTAATTTTTTCTCAAGTTCGCCTTCAGGCAAAACTTGCACGGTATTTTTTGCTAGTGGATGTGCCATATTATCTGATTCCAATTAAATGAAGAATTAACGTACTCAAGTAACCGACCCCTAAAAATAAGGCCTCATATAACAAGTTACCGAAAATAATGTATATAAAAAGTGGCCCGAATAAAAAGAACAGCTGCACGGTAGGATTGTAAAACGAAGTTCTGTGCGAAGCCAGCCAGACAATATAGGTTGCGCTATTTTGCACGATGCTAATAATCATAAGGAACATTGAAAAATTGAGTGTGGAGACGAGCAGATATTGCAACGCAACGACCATAGATGGTGGCTGTGTCCCTGCCACCAGCAGCTGTTTATAACTATATCCCCACGCCATAGCGATGACTGCCGCAAGAACGGCAATAAAAAACCCGAGAATTGCATCTGAAAAGAGCGCCAACAGTCGACGCGGTATCTCAAAACGTCCCTGAATGTTATTCAAATAAATAGGTATGTTAACACCCCAACCCACACCAAACAGGAACAAAACCGTAAACCCGATCATATCGACATGCGTAAACGGATCAAGAGTCAGGAAACCAAGCATTTCTGGCGTATCGTCACCCATTTTTTTAGCAACCCATGCCCGAAAGCAACCCAAAACGGGCACAAGCCAAAAATAGGTCATGAGCGCCGTAATTATTCCGATCAATCGACGGACAACGTCCAACGTTAAAAACATAGACTACCAAGGTAAAAGAGTTTGTAGATGTATGTATTTCAGTGTAGGTAAAAAGGACTAAGCGGTCAATGTGCTTATACCTACCACGTTTATCCCTGATTATTTTTTAAGCGCCCATTTTCGCTCAAGAATTTTTAGATAACCAGAAACCGCTACAACAGCCTTGGCGCCATCAGCCGAAAACTGCTCCTTTCCATATCCGCCTCCTTCCTCCCAGATTGTCGCTCCAGCTCGAGCATCAATGATTCGATGCCCGTTTTCCATTCTAAGGAAAATCGAGCGATTGTCAGGCGAAAAAAGCATTGAAAGTAATGGCACGATGCTTATTCGATGAGTAATCGTTCCACTATTGTTTTCAAGATCGGCTATACCAATAAAGTGACATTTTGGCGCTTCACCCATGCGAACCGAACGCCATGATACTGGCTCGTCATTACATTGAGATCTATCAAGCCCCCACGCACCAAATGCAAGCCTTTTACCGTCTGGCGATATTGCCACTCGCTCTAAATCCCAAAGACTATTTTTATCTATGCACGTAATATCTGCAACGTTAACAGGTTTAAACGGCTTGATAGTCAATAGAGCAGCGCCACTCTCTAGATCATGCACTCTGATTTCATCCTTCGCCGCGAAACCCACCACGTCTGATGCATTGGTAATAATAGCCATCTTATCATTTGAGGCTGCTGCGTTTTGCATCAAAAAATAAATGCTGCATTTCTTTATTATGCTTTTTACGCATCTAAGCGAATCCCCCTCTAAAGCGCTATCTTGATATATTACATCAGGCAAATCTGTGTAACCCTTCACATCAACTCGCTGTGCGCATCCATTATCTGGATCCAAATAGCCTCCTCTTGGTAATAGCGCATATAATACTGAATTTCTTAGAAAGCATGCGATCGGATCTTTCCGTAATTTGATGTTATGTTTTATTGTGCCAGTCGTATAATCAACGATCTTAACTCGCGCCCCTTCGTCATTATCATGCGCACTATGAACAACAATTATTCCTTCGTCATCGGGAGTAAATGCTAGAAATTCAACACTATGATTGCCTAGATCTGAATATTTTTTTCGCCGTGCCAAATCAAGCACCTCAAATCCCGTTTTTGCCCACGGGCTATACTGGCCTTCTCTAAATATAGATCCAAGAACTGCCTTATCCCCATCTGAAGAAAACGCTGCATGGGTAAGCTCTATGTTAGACTCACCATAATCATGCGCCGATGAAGCCTTCTCGTCTGTTAACGCCATGATCTTTACTGATTTGCTCGCAAGACTCAAAACCTGCCTGTTATCCGGAGAAATTGTTACAAACGAAACACCTGGATGCTCATACCTCAATTTCGTTTCATAGGTATATTCTTTAGATGATTCATCCAATTCTTCCTCGAGCTGTATATGGTTCTCTCGGCCAAAGCAGCATCCAAAGCAGCATTTCAATAAATCCATTGCGTACATATTGTTCATACTAATAATCAATCCAGCCGCCATAACAAATATCCGTTTCATAGTCCGCCTCTTTACCGTAAGTATGCATAAAGCTTTAACGTCCCCAACTATACAAAAAAGGACTCTCTATTACGACAATCCTTTTGACAGGCCACTCGATGAGGCCAGGCCCGCCGCAATGTAGCTAGGGCCTAATCGATCTTTGACCACGGTCCTACATCTGTTACACTAATAACCATAAAGCTTTAAATCAAAGACCTTTTTGAGAAAAATCCATGGATAAACGATTCGACCATACGGCCGCCCAAGAGCAGGCTCAAGCCCTCTGGGAAAAAGAACAAACCTATATTACCGCCAATAATCCGGGACCGCTTTTTAGCGTGGATACACCACCCCCAACGGTCTCTGGCTCTCTGCATATTGGCCATATCTTCTCTTACTCTCAAACTGATGTCGTTGTCCGCTATAAACGCATGAGCGGATGCTCCGCCTACTATCCATTTGGGTTCGACGATAACGGCCTTCCTACTGAACGGTATGTCGAGAAGAAAATAGGCAAAAGCGCCCATCAATTCTCGCGCTCTGAATTTATAAAGTTGTGCCTCGATGAAACCCATGAGGCAGAAGAGCAATTTAAAGCATTATGGCAGCGCATGGGGCTTTCTGCTGACTGGAATAAATGTTACTCAACCATTTCAGATCGCGCTCGCGCTATTTCTCAAGAATCATTCATTCGGCTCTATAAAAAAGGCTTTATTTATCGTAAACAAGAGCCTGCGCTTTTCTGCACTACATGCCAAACCTCCGTTGCACAAGCTGAGCTTGATGATGTAGAAAAAGATTCTTTCTTTAACGATATCGTTTTTAAAGATCACAAGGGTAACGATCTTCTGATTGGTACCACCCGCCCAGAACTTCTTTCATCGTGTGTTGCACTCTTTTATCATCCTGATGATGTGCGCTATCAACATTTAAAGGGCACCAGAGCAATTGTTCCTATCTTTGAATATGAAGTGCCAGTATTTGCCGATGAGGCCGTAAATCCTGAAAAGGGAACTGGCCTGGTAATGTGCTGCACTTTTGGTGATAAAACCGATATAGAATGGTACAAAAAATATACGCTGCCCTACAAAGAATCGATCCTGCCATATGGTAAATGGGCAGATAATACCGGCGTTCTTGCCGGCCTTAAAGTTGAAGCTGCACGCCAAACAATCATAGAAGTACTCAAAGAAAAGAATCTTTTAGTTCGCCAGCGGCCCATCAAGCATTCAGTGAATGTTCATGAACGCTGCAAAAAAGAGATCGAATATCTTGAAGTGCCGCAATGGTTCTTAAATATTATGGATCATAAGGCAAAACTTCTTGCGCTCGCTGATCAGATTAATTGGTATCCTGCGTTTATGAAATCTCGTTATAAAAACTGGGTTGAAAATATCGGTTGGGATTGGGGCCTTTCTCGCCAACGCTTTTTTGGCATTCCATTTCCGGCATGGCATTGCATGAGCTGCAAAGCAATTTTGCTTGCTGATATCAGCCAATTGCCAATCGATCCGCAAGAAACCCAATATCCGGGCAAAACATGTCCAGAATGCAAAAGCTCTGATTTAAAACCAGATACTGACGTTATGGATACGTGGAACACTTCCTCTCTCACGCCATACATTTGCGCTTCATATTTTTATGGGGATATGAAATCGCCCTTTGAAGATCCACGCATACAAGAATTTATGCCGATGGGCATGCGCCCTCAGGGTCATGACATTATTCGTACTTGGGGCTTCTATACGATTGTGAAAGTGTGGATGCATCAGGATGATATTCCATGGCGCAACATTATGGTGACCGGTCACGTTCTAAGCGATAGCAAAGAAAAACTCTCCAAATCAAAAGGCCAAAAAGCGATCACGCCCGATGAATTGCTGGAACAATATCCGGCAGATGCCATTCGTTTCTGGGCTGCATCAGGCACACTCGGGCAAGATACTGCATACTCAGAGCAACAGCTCAAAATTGGCATACGATTAATCACCAAGTTATGGAATGCGTTCATCTTTACTAAAGATCATCTTATCTCCGTTCATCCTGAGGCCAAAGGATCGAAGGATGATCCCAAGGCTCAAGCTCCTGAAAAGTTGGGTGTTTGCAATGAATGGATTCTTGACTCTGCAACCAAAGCGCTCGCTTCCTATGAATCCTATTTCAAAAACTATGACTATAGCTTAGCGCTCAACAGTGCTGAACAGTTTTTCTGGAATGATTTCTGCGATAACTATCTAGAGATCATTAAGGATCAATTATTCAATCCGCATCTTTATGATAAAGAAGAAGTTGAAGCAACACGCTATACGCTTTACACCGTTGGGCTTCGAATCCTACAACTTTATGCACCATTCTTGCCATTCGTAACTGAAACGATTTACCAAGAGCTTTATAAAAAATCGTGGAATGTCGGCTCATTACATCAAACGCGCTTTGATTCGCTCCAAACAAACGCATACGAAGCAAGTGCTGCCACCATGCGCTCAATTATTGAGATCATCGCCATGGTACGCAAACTCAAAACTGAAAAGCAGCTTTCGCTCAAGGCTGATTTAAACAACCTCGTGATTTATACCACCGATGCCGCGCTTCATGCCGCACTCAAGCATCATGAACAGCTCATCAAGGGGTCAACGCGCGCGCAAGCAATCGCCTATGAAACAAGTGACCGAAATACAAGCGGGCTCGAGCAAGAGGGTGAAATCTGGAATGCACATGTTGCTCTAACCAGTGAACCTGTCACGCCAAAGTCATCACGAAAGGATGACGTAGGCGAATGATAAATTTTAAAAACAGTCAGCACAGCATAAAGATTGACGCTGCGCAGCTCAAAAAAGATGTGCAAACATTCTTATCTGCGCTTGGGTATGAAGATTTCGATCTGGGCATCTGGATAACTACCGATGCCACCATTAAAAAATATAATCGAGAATATCGGCACAAGGATAAACCAACCGATATTCTCTCATTTCCTTACCATGATACGCTCAAAGCAGGCCAACGCATCAAAGTCCAAGAATCAGAGGATGAAAATTTGGGCGACCTCATTATTTCCGCTGCATACGTCAAAAAAGATGCTGCACGTTTAGGAATCAGCTTTGAACGCCGCATGCGCCGCCTCTTGGTGCACGGTATCTGCCATTTACTTGGCTATGATCATATGAAAAATGCTGACTATAAAGTTATGCTCGCCAAAGAGCGCGAACTTCTTGAAAATGCATTTGGCAAGAAAGAAGCGGCTGCGATTTTGGTTGGTGAATAAGCGCCTATTTATTGCATTATAAAGCGCAATGGATAAACTATTTGCATGATTTTATTAATGTAAAAATATCATTTAGGGAACTCAAAATGAAAATGATCCAACTTTTAATACTTGCGGGAATGTTTCCTGCACCACTTTTTGGCATGCATCATTCAGCTATTGCGGCAATAGTACAAAATCAACACTCTTCTTCTTCGAATCAACCTCAAAATTCTTCATCCGGCCATTACAGCCCAGCAGATATGGCGCGAGTTCAGCGCATGATAGAACAAGATGAGAGAGAGGTTCAGCAGGAGGCTCAATGGAGAAATATAGAGGAGAGTATGACAAGAGAGGATCGAGAAGCTAATCGAATTGAAAATTCACAGAACAATTATTTTAACTATGATAATTATTTTGATAAAAATATGATGCAACCAACGCAGAAAGTAGCGCTGCAAGCAGCGGCAGCAAAGGCGGCGCAGATAACAAATGCCCAACGTATTGACAAATGCCTTGATCAGACGTGGCTTGGATGCATGAGTGTTATAACGTGTGGTCTATATAAAACTTCAAAAAAGAGTAATGTAATCCATCCTGCACCTAATAATACTTTGGCATTCCATCAGTAACCCGCTACACTAATCCGCAAAAAAATTGACCGTGATAGACGATAGGAAAATACCACCTATCACTTTTACATGGATGCCTTATGTTTAAACAATTTCTAATCTCAAGTCTCATTGCAATCACTTGTACACCATTGAACGCATACACCGATGCGTGTCGCAGCACTCATATTCCTTTACCAATAGGTTTTATAAATCTCACAGAATGCATTAATAATGGTATGTCCATCAGGCATACACTGGCAGAGTCAGAATCGATGCAGTGGATAATCACCATACCGCATGGCATAGTGGTTGGAGATGGTGGCATAGTTACCAATGATGGATTGATTTTTGAGGACACAGAAACCTATCAAAAAGATCAGCAAAATCTACTGGTTGGATATAGAAATCTTGCAGATGATCCGAGCGATTTTTTTGATGGGAAACTGGTTGTGATCACATCCCCAGGGCAAGAAAATTGGTATCACTGGCTTTTGCAAGTGTTGCCACGGCTTAAAATAATAGCCGAATCAGGCATTACATATGATAAAATATATGTCAGTTCGATACCATATGCATGGCAACAAGAATCATTGCGCATCGTTCTTGAAAAACTCAATATTCCCCTCAGCGCGATACTGACTGCCCAAGGAGATTCTATTATTCAAGCTAAAGAACTAATTGTGCCGTCCGTACCTTTCGTACCTTCAAAAGATCGCCGAACTCTCCCTAATTGGCTCACTACTTTTATTCATGATTGTTTTTTATCAGATACTCACCTTGATACCCCGCAAAAAATATATATCGCGCGCTCAAATGCAGCCATTCGCCGCATCAGCAACGAAGAAAAATTGGCACAACTTTTGAAAGAAAAAGGCTTTGCAATCGTACATCTTGAAAAAATGCCTATTTTTGAACAAGCACATTATTTTAACCAAGCATCCATTATCATTGGTCCACATGGCTCTGGCTTTGCAAATTTGATATTCAGCAAACCAAACACCTCTATAATTGAGATTGATCACGGCTTAATTGGCCAAGAACAACGAAGCTTTTATAAGCGCATGAGCAAGCTGATGAATTGTAACTATTATCCTTTTTATGTCGATGAAACTACCGAAGAACATCTTGAGGCCGATCTTTTAGTCGACATTAATGCTTTTGCTCAATTTCTTGATGCGTTCCGCAAGACGGCTAACTAACCATCCTTTTTATTTTGATTTAATCGTTATCTCAAGCCTTGGATTCTCAGGATCATCCGTGAGGGCAACATCCTCTCTTCTGAGAGAGCTGCCGATTTTATCTGCAGGAATCGTGATATGCAGAGATTTTATTTGGCTCAAATATTCTGTTGAGCCAGAACTCGTTAGGCGCTTGATAATGCAATCTACGCCAACGTCACGACTGCTAAGGCTGCACTGTAATAGCAAAGCAACTTGATACTGCTTTGATGAACTTTCGCACGTGGTAGTATCTTTTTGCTTCCAACCAAGCAAGCTTTGTTCAACACCTACTGTTTCAGTATAAAAACGATCAAGCAGCTCTACGCTTTCAACCCCAATGAAATTTTTAGTTTTTTTTGATTCATGAAATTTCACCGTCGCAGTAATTTGCACGTTACTGGGCACCTCTTCAAACATCGCCTTCGTCGTCTTTTGTGCTGCTTTGAGCAAGTCATTCATTCCATGCAATGTTGAAGAACAAGCTAGAATTATAACTAACATTCGTTTCATAAGGATCCCTTTTTTTGATATTGGATATTTTAATCATAGGGATGATAATCAGGTATCTGCGCTAAACACAAAGATAATTTAAAAAATATCATAAAAGCCGATTTTTAGAGCCAGAGAGAGCAACACTGATTTAAAGCTATATTTTGCTTTCTGAGCGCTAAAACTATAAACTAAGCCACGACAAAACAGTAAAAAATACCTTGTATTCACCCTTTTTTCGTAGAAAGCATCCTTATGTTCAAAAAACAATGTGTTATTGTGGCACTTATTTCAATCAATGCGGCAACATTTGCTATGAATGAAGAACCGTCAAGGCCGATCCCGCAGGGTACCAATATCAATTCAAATGACACCACGGTTAATACACAACAAGTGTTCATGCAGAGCACTGGGCAAAACACCTATCACACGCATCAACAACCAACCTTTATCCCTCAAAAAATGAGCGATAATCCTCTCTTTAATGCAGCGGGAATCGTCGCAAAAGCGGCGGCGGAAGGGGCTGTGCAAGGAGTGTTTCAAGGCGTAGGGCAAGGGGTAGGGCAAGTATTGGGTGGTATCGTGGCACAACAACTAACATCGATGCTAAACTCCGAGGAAAGAAATGCTCTCCAAATACTGAGCGAGAATCAGAAAATTGAAAACTTATCAGAGCTGAGAGATCGAGTTAATAATTATAATATTCACGCTAGTGATGATGAGGAATTAACAAAGATTGCGTATGCATTGCGCATAGAATATGCCCAAGCATTACTTACGTTTATCAAAAGACAAAAAAGCGAAGAAATTTGTATGATTACACCTCTGTTGCATAAAGTTCAAGAAGAAGTGAACGCATTCGCGGCAGATACAAAAGGTACTGAAGATCAATCACTTATAAATCTTCGTAAGCAAATCCAACAAAATTACGGCCTATTGCTTCACAAACAACTCCAATATGAAAAAGAATCTTCTAAGCCTATAATCGTAATCCCTGCGCGTGAAATGCGTAAAACGCGATAAATCCCCATCTACCGTAATATTCATCCCTTTTTACACACAATACTGGCGTATCAAATGCGCTTTGATATATTGTTTTTAAAAAGGGGACTCTATGAAAAAACTAATAGTTACAGCACTCTGTGCAAGCGTATCATGCTATGGCATTGATAATATCTTCGAAAGATCAATCAACATATTTACCCGCGATGTTTACTACCGTTATTATTTAATTCAACGATGTGAAGAGCCGGTAATGTTGCTTATCAATAATCCAAGCATTTGGAAAACGATAGACCTTCATCATCTTGATGTGGCATTTCTTGAAAATGATATCGTTATAGAAAAAGCCACAGTCATACAAAAAACTCATATCATCCAACCATTTCTGGATCTTTGGCATCAAATAAAATCTCATCGTCACGTTGATGACGCATCGTTTCATAAAAACTTTGTGATGTTTCTTTTCATGCTTTATAAATCACTTGAACAGCCCTCAAGCCAAAAGGCAACTGCGCCACCGCCCGCTTCTTACTCAATAGAAAAAATGCTCAGCAGTATCGATAAACATATTGATAAAATCCGCCCATCTAAACTGAATAATCATAAATCTGACTCAGCACTGCACGAGCTCCACCCGGTATCTACCGATGATATCGCGCTCAACTATTATCTTATTCAGCGTCTTGATAAACCAATCAAACTGCTCTCTACGATGCATGAGGATATCACCTCCTCAAATGGTGGATGGCTTGATCATGCGATGTGCAATATCGGCGTTAACTTTTCCCATGAACGCATCAATTACTGCTTCAATCAAATGGCGACACGTAAAAATTTGGAACCTTTTTTGCACACATGGCAAGAATTTAGGCGGTTCAGACACGTTGGTGATACTCATTTTTTAAAAGAGATGCTTATGATGTTATTTGCAGTGTATAAGGATCTATTGTTTGCCAAACTCACTGAAGAGTCTGAAGAATTTATAACCTCAGAAATAAATACCATTCTTGATTTATATGAACATGTCAATGAATTGCCCCTCGATGATATTCTGCATGCCATTGATTTAACCACTGACAAATTATTGCTCCTGCAGAGCCTGGATAAAAAGGCAAAACAGAGCTGGGGCCAACAATATCCTCTGCTATTTCATACACTGCTCGCCCTGCCTGTTGCATACTTCATTATCAAAACATGCACCGTATAATTCTATGAAAGGTTCTTCATGGTACGTTCTTATATATGGCTTTTTTTGATAACAACCTCCATATCGCATTGCGAAGGTCTCTTGCAATCTGAACAGAGCATCGACAATGCCACGATTAATCGTGGCACTTATCTCACGTTTCGCCGTTATTATTTTATATCACGCCTTGAAAAAACGATGCGATTGCTGCTTAAAATACAATCTGCTCACCGCCAACCTTTTCGTAATTTCCGATCCGATATTTTTGAT
>Ga0181531_10000753_pt1 | contig 21317 bp, 15 predicted proteins | sample PEATcosm2014_Bin_38_FD_119743 | JGI IMG/M metagenome (GOLD analysis project Ga0181531, IMG submission 119743) | Peatland microbial communities from MTU Mesocosm Facility, Houghton, MI, USA - PEATcosm2014_Bin11_10_metaG | ecosystem: Environmental > Terrestrial > Soil > Wetlands > Peat | place... | reverse complement strand
TCCCCGCAAAAACCAATACCGGCCGCTCATTCGTCAAAAAGTAGCTTTGATCGCCCCCGACGCCCATCTCGACGGTGTGCCCGGACGTCGCATCCTGAATCCGCCGCAGATCGATTAATAGGGCCACGAAGAGTCGATTGTAGGTCCAGGGATTGGTCCCGATCACATAACCGCCCGCTCCCGCGTAGAACATCGATACGACCAGCACGGGGACGACCAGCAGATGGCGCATCGTCAATCGAGGCGCTGCTTCCGTCGGCTCCTTCGAATTTCCGATCGACCAGGCGCGCGCCACCAGCCACATGAGGATCGGCACCAGCGGCATAAGATGGTGGGACCCCGCCCCCTCTTTCGACGCGAACGGCAAAGTGATCAGCATCGCCCCTCCCAGGCCCGCCGCCGTCCAATACCATTCACGAACCGCGCGCGCCTCGGACGCACCCTTGGACCAGATTGATGGAAAGCCCAGGATCAATAAAAGCCCCGCCATCCAGCCGGCGAAGCTGAGCGTATTGCGCAATTCAATGGCGCTCAGTGGATGGTGCGAGACCTCCCGCACCCAAGCCAGGTAATTTTCCAGCGAAATCGCCGGCAGCAGAAAGGGCGCCGCCGCCGCCGCGATGGATACCGCGACCGCCAGCGCCGCCGGGCCCGCGCGGCGATAGCGCAGAATAAACGCCGTGCCGATCGGCAGATAATACGCCGCCGCCGTGAATTTCAGGTTGATGCAAATTCCGGCGCTGATCCCCACCAGCGCCGCCGCGGCCCAGGGATTGACCAGCGTCAACGCCAAAAGGCCGAGCGACACCATGAAAACTTCATGACTGTCCGCGCGGCACCAAAACGATTGCGTGCCAAACGTGTAATACAGCGCCGTCGCCAGCCCGGTGCAGGCCAGCGCCGTCCACCACGTTCCAATTCGTTTCAGCGCCCACAGCAGCAGCGCCACCCCCGCCAGCGCGGACACCGCGCCGCTGAGCTTGGCCGCGAATATCGACGGCCCCATCAGCCAGTAATACGCGTCCACCGATAGGTAAGTGAACGGACCATACACCATCGTGTACTGCACGGCAGCGCCGGGAGGCTGATAGATCGGGACCCCGTTCATCAGCAAATATCCCACCGCCGCCACTTGCGGCTCGATGTGATCGTCGAATTGCGGAGCCCGGCAGTTGCTCACCACGACCTGGGCGTACAACAGAATTCCCGCACCCGAGACGATCGCCAACGCCCAGCGGTATCCCGCGCGGCGGCGCAGCCGTGGAGCGAAGCTGGCCGCCAATAGCGCCGGCACGAGCAAAATCGCCACCGACCATGCCGGATTGCCCGCGACCCAATTGATGAGATTCGTCATCCAGATGGCCGGCATCGTCGTCAATGCCATGTCGTGCTCCGGGGAATTGTGTACCTCCCATAAATATCGAAATAAGCCGACCTGAAACGCAACTGATAATGATCGCGAAACGCCCCAACAAACTCCGCCGAAAAGACCGCGGGATGCGGCGTAAACCCGCTGCGCAAACTGAACGGCGCATCCCCTTTGGGAATCAGAACAAAATCCGCCAACCCCGAGCGGCACAAATCCGCCGTCGCCGCCGGCAGCGATTGCCGCGCCTTGGCGACGTCCATCGCCGAGGCGGGATCCAGATGGTACGGATTGCCCGCGAACACCAACACCGGCCGCGCGAAAGTCACCGGATACGTCCGATTGCCCCCCACGCCCATTTCGATCGTGCGGCCCGGCAGCTCATCCATGATCAGCCCCAGGTCCGCGACAATCGCCCGATTGGTCGGCTCTCCCTGGCGAATGTAATTGGTAATGCTGAAACAAGCGTCCGCCGAAAAAATCAGCGCGACAATCAATACCGGCACGATCAACCAATGGCGCAACCGCCATCGAGGCGGCGACTCGCCCGCCGGCGCCATCGACCAACTCCGCGCCACCAGCCAAACCAGCATCGGCGTCAGCGGAATCAGATGGTGACGCCCGGCCCCCTGTTTGCCCGCGATCGGCAGTGTCAGGGCGATCGCCGCCACCAGCGCCGCCGCCGTCCAGCACCATTGGCGAATCGCGCTCGCCTCGCCGCGCGGCGTCGACGCGATCGGAGCCATACCCAGAACCAGCAAGATTCCGAGCATCCACCCCGCACATTGAAGCGAGTCGAGAAGCTCGCCCCAACTCAGCGGATGACTTTCCACGGACTGGAGCCAGGCGAAGTAATTCGTCAGTGAAATTTCCGGCAGCAAAAACGGCCCCGCCGCCGTGGCGATGGCCAGCGCTAACGCGAATCCCGCCGCCCCTGGACGGCGATAGCGCAGAATAAACGCCGTCCCGATCGGCAAAAAATACGCCGCCGCCGTTAATTTCAAATTCACGCCGACCCCGGCGCTGATGCCGATCAGGATTGCCGCGATCCACGGATTGGCCAGCGTCAGCGCGAAGATGGAGAGCGCGACCAAAAAACAATCATGACCATCCGGCCGGCACCAGAACGATTGCACTCCGAAGCTGACGTAGATTGTTGCCGCCAGCGCCACGCAGGGGAGCGCCACTCGCCAATTTCCGTCGCGTTTGAGCGCGGCCAGAAGTATCGCCAGGCTCGCCAAACTGGAGACGCACCCCGTCAATTTTGCGGCGAAAATCGACGGCCCCAGCGCCCCGTAATGCGCCGCCGCCCAGATGTAGGTAAACGGCCCGTACACAAGCGAATATTGAGGCGCGCTTTCCAGCGGCAGATAAATCGGTTGTCCGCGCAGTAATAAATAGCTGACCGCCGCCACCTGCGGCTCGACGTGGTCCAAAAACTGCGGCGCGCGGCAATACGTTACGACGACATCCGCATAGAGCAAAATTCCCAGCACGGAAATCGCCGCCAGCGCCCAATAATAAAACCGGTGTAATTTCAGACCGCGGAACAACCAACCGATGAGCAAAGCGGGCACAATCAAAACCGCGGCCGACCAGCCCGGATTGAGGACGACGAGGTTGATGAGGGAAGTGGTCCAGGTAGGCGGGATCGACGCCAGGCTCATGCCATTGCCCCTTCAGTTCCGGTGGATGCTGGCGAATGTGTGGCTGCCGCTTGTGCTGGGCAGGCGGGCAAGATACATCATCGCGCAGCCACGGTCCAGACGGGACTTGACTGGGATTGCCTTTGGAAACCATGCCAACTGCTACGACCGTCCCACGCGGCACGGAGGCTCATAACGCCGGCCTGGCCGCGCTGGCGGGGATGACCTGTTTTCTTGCGGCTTTGCAAGTCGGCGCCATCGCGTGCAGCCTGGCGCGAATGTCGATCACGCGCGTGACGGCGTGCGCGATCCTGGTCATCGCCGCCGCCGCGGGAATGACCCTGCGGCGAAATCTGGCCCGATCGCACGCGGACGAAATCGATCCGATGGCGCGGCGCGCGACCTGGGTGCTGGCGTGCGTCGCGGGCGTCGCGTATACGGCCATCATCGTCACGTCAGTCGGATTGCCCGAACCGTCCGCCGACGGCAACCTCTATCACATGCCCGCCATCGAAATCTGGATGACTCAGCGGCGCATTCACTGGGTCGATCCCGGCTATCCAATGGCCAGTTGGATCAACGGCTTTCCCAAAGGCGTCGAAACCGTCGGCTACATCCTCGCGGTCGCGATTCATGCCCGACTGGCGCGATTGGCGAACTTGCCGTTTTTGATTCTGGGCGCGCTGGGCATCCGGCAGATCGCCGGGCAACTGGGGGCGAATTCCGGCTGGGCACGCCTGGCTGGCATCGCCTGGCTGCTGATTCCCATCAACCTGTTTCAAGCTTCAATGATTTATGTGGATAGCGGTTTCGCATCGTGCATCATCGCCCTGATCGCCCTCGCCGCCGCCAGCACCCAAATGGCGCGCGATGGGGGAAAGGGATGGAAACCGATCAGCATCGCGCTCGGCTGCGCCATGGGACTTTGCATCGCGGGAAAAGGCAACGGATTCATGGTGGTCAGTACAACCGCGGCGATTATCCTGATCGTGACGCGCTTGGCGCGTCGTAAGACCCGCGCGGCCGTATCGGCCGTGGTACTGGCGCTGATCCTGGGGATTTTAGTCGGCGGTTACTGGCCGATTCGTAACCTTTATTTCGGCGGAAGCCCGTTATATCCGGTTGGTTTGAAACTGGCCGGCCATGTGATATTCCCGGGCGAATCGGCGGCGGTCACGATCCGCGCCGGTTCGATGACGCCACCCGAACTTCGAGGCGTGCCGACGTTCGCCGCGGTGCTCTACACCTGGTCGCAAATCGGCCACGCCGGTTTACGCTGGCCCAAAACTATTTACGGCTACGACAACCGCCTCGGCGGCCTGGGTTGGATCTGGCTGGGCGGATGCGTCCCAGCAATTCTGTGGTCGTGGTGGCAGACGCTAAAATCGCGCCAATACTCCGCGATTATACTGGTCACTCTGGTCGTGGCGGTGAATTTCGCGCTGTGGCCGTTGCCCTGGTGGTCGCGGTATGTGGTGTGGATTTACGCACTCGGCTTGCCGTGCCTGGCCTTGTCGCTTACCGCGCTGGCGAGTTCGCCACGGCGCGAAAATGCGGCCATCGGAAAGGCGTGGGCGTATGCGGCGCTGAGCGTGCTGGTTGTCGAAGCAGTGCTATCGACGCGCGCGAGTCTGCTGGGTAATCGGGATTATCGGCGCATGCCCCGCGCCGGCTTGGCCAGTGAAGCCGCCAGCGCGGGATTTTATGCCGGGGCGTTGAATTCCGATGCGCCGATCGCTTTGGATTCGGCCCTGACGGGAGACCAGTTGGAAACGGCCGGGCCGTTATTGCAGCCGCCGGGGCGGCGAAAAGTGCTGCCCTTCGCTCGGCCGGCAACCGCCGCGGCGTTGGACGCGGCCTTCGCGGCGGGCGTCGGATTTGTGATTTTGCACGACTCGGCGGATATTGAGGGGGAGCAACAAGGATCGACCTATACCGCCATGAACGTCGGCGCATTTACCATCGTCGCTCCCAGAAGTGCGCCCGGCTATTTGGATGGGGGTGGCAAGCCATGACCGCCGTCGAACCGGTGCGGACCAACTCGATCCCGGCGCTGTGCGTCGATCTGGACGGCACGCTGCTGCGCACCGATTCGCTGATTGAATCCATCCTCGATTTCGCCAAGCGGCATCCGCTGTTGCTGCCGTGTTTGCCGTTTTGGGCGATGGAGGGGCGGGCGCAATTCAAGCGGCGATTGGCGGGCTACGTCACGCTCGACGCCGCGACGTTTCCCTATCACCGGCAGCTTTTGGAATACCTGCGCGAGCAGCACGCCGCCGGGCGGAAATTGGTTCTGGCGACGGGCGCGGACGAATCGATCGCCCGGGCGGTGGCGGAGCATCTGGGGATTTTCGATGAGGTGATCGCCAGCGATGGGGTTCACAATTACAGCGGCCGCGCCAAGCGCCAGGAGCTGGCGCGCCGATTCGGCGATAAAGGGTACGACTACGCCGGCAATTCCCGGGTCGATCTGGAAGTTTGGGCCGACTGCCATGCCGTGCTGCCCGTGGCCTGCTCGGCTTCGGTGGAGCGGCGCGCCTCGGAACTGGCGCCGATCGTCAAAACCTTCCCCAGCGAAAGTTCGCCGGCGGCGCTGATCAAGGCCATGCGCATCCACCAGTGGGTGAAAAACATCATCATTTTTCTGCCGCTGATCGCGTCGCATCGGCTCGGCCAGTGGGCGTCGTTTTCGGCGGCGTCGGTCGCGTTCGTTTGTTTCAGCTTTTGCGCTTCCGGAGCGTATTTGCTCAACGATCTGCTCGATTTATCCGACGACCGGCGGCACGAATCGAAGCGCAACCGTCCGTTCGCCTCCGGCCGCGCGCCGCTGGCGCCGGCGCTACCGCTGATCGGCCTGCTGGTCGCGGCGGCCTTCGTGATGGCGCTGAGCTTGCCCCGGTCGTTCACCGTCGTTTTAGCGGTCTATTTTGCGATGACGCTGAGCTATTCGCTCTATTTTCGCCGCAAGCAATTGGTCGACGTTTTTGTGCTGGCGGCGCTTTATACCATCCGCATGATCGCGGGCCACGCGGCGGCGAGCGTCAAATATTCAACCTGGCTCCTGGGATTCTGCATGTTCATTTTCCTGAGCCTGGCGATGGCGAAACGCGCGGCGGAGGTTTACGAATATCGCCGGCGCGAAAAACCCGACGCGCGCGGACGCGGGTACCGCGACAGCGATCTGGAGGTGCTCACCTCCACCGGTCTGGCCAGCGGCGCCATGGCGGTGCTGATCCTGGCCGTCTACATCACCAGCCCGGATGTCACCATCCTCTACAAATCGCCCATGCTTTTGCTGCTGGTTTGTCCGCTGATTTTTTATTGGATCGTCCGCGTCTGGCTGCTGGTGCTGCGCGGACACATGCGCGGCGACCCGGTTTTGTTTGCCCTGACCGACCGCGTCAGCTACTATGTCGCCATCCTGTCGGCGATCATTGTGGTCGTTGCAACCAAGACCTCTTATCCTTAACTGAGGTGATTGCTTGGGCCTCGTCGGCAGAATCCGCACCGCGCTGTGTAACGCGCTGTTGACCGAATGGTCCCGCGACGCCTCCGAAGCCCAAACCCGCGCCGCCGGACAATTCGTTTCCAATCAACTGTCGCGCCTTTCCGGATATTTAAAGCGGCCGATGGCGCTGGTGACGCTGGTGTTCGATACCACCGCGCTGTTTCGCTTCGGCCGGCGATTCCACAACCTGCCGCCGGATAAACAGCGCCGACATATCGCCGCGTGGCGAAACGGCAAACTGGGCGTGCAGCGCGATCTGATCAAGGTGCACGAAAGCCTGGTGGTTTTCGCGTTTGAAAGCGCCGCCTCGGCAAATCCGCGCCAGGGCGCCGCCTCGGCCCCGGCGCCCAAGCGGCAGAAATATGTGGTGATCGGGTCGGGACCGGGGGGGTCGGTCATGGCGGCGCTGCTCGCCGAGGCGGGGCGCGATGTTTTGCTGATTGAGGAAGGCCCATTTTTACCGCTCGATTCCTGCCAGCCGTTTTCGCTGGATGAAATGGTGCAGAAGTATCGCAACGGCGGTCTGACGGTCGCCATGGGGAAGCCGAAAATTGCGTATGTCGAGGGGCGCTGCGTCGGCGGGGGGAGCGAAATCAACAGCGGGCTGTACCACCGAACGCCGCCGGAAATTCTCCAGCAGTGGCGAAAAGATTTCGGCATTTATCAGATGTCCGACGCGGAGTTGCTGCCGTATTTCGAGGCCAACGAGCGCGATCTGCACGTCACGACCATGCCCGGCCCGGCACCGCTGATTTCGCGAAAGTTGCAGGAGGGAGCGGACCGGCTCGGTTGGAAATGCCAGGAGGTCCCCCGCTGGTTTGATTACGACGGCACGACCGACGCGGCGGGTTCGCCGCTGGGATTGCGAAGGTCGATGACGCGCTCGTTTATCCCGCGGGCCCTGGCCGCGGGGTGCAAAATTCAAAGCGATACGCGAATCCAGGCGATCGTGCGCCGGGGAGAATGCTGGACGCTCCAGGGGCGTGCCCGCGGCGCGACGTTCGAGATGGACGCCGACTCGGTCGTGCTCAGTTGCGGCGCCATTCATACGCCGAATTTACTTTTGGCCAGCGGATTCTCGACCAACATCGGGCGGACGCTGCAGTGCCATCCGACGATCAAATTGGCCGCGGAATTCGACGAGGAAATCAACACGGAAATCCCCGGCGTGGGCGTGCATCAGGTGAAACAATTTTCGCCCGACTATAGCTTCGGCTGCTCGATCAGTTCGCAGGCGTATCTGGCGCTGTCGCTGCAGGACCACCGGATTTCGCGCGAGGAATTGCAAAAACACCGGCTCAATATGGGCGTCTATTATTCGATGATCGTCGGCAGCGGACGCGGGACGGTCGGCCGCATCCCGCATTTTGCCGATCCCGTGGTCGGATACCGCCTGACGGACGACGATCTGCGGAAACTATCCGATTCGCTGGGCCAACTTGGATTGCTCCTGCTCGAAGCGGGCGCGATTCGGCTTTTCCCCAGCATCGTGGGCAGCCCGGTCGTGCACAGCAAGGACGACCTGAGCCAAATCCCGCAGTGGCTCAATCGCTCCAGCGCGAATCTGATGACCATCCATCTATTTTCGTCCTGCCCGATGGGGGAAAATCGCGATCGGTGCGCGGCCGATTCGTTCGGTAAAGTTCACGGGGCGCCCGATCTGTATATATGCGACGCCAGCCTGCTTCCCACGGCGCCGGGCGTTAATCCCCAAGGGTCGATCATGGCGGTCGCGCGTCGCAACGCGATGAAAATACTCGGTACACTATAACAATCATGATGAACCTCGGAACGCAAAACGTCCTCGTCACCGGCGCTGCCGGGTGGATCGGTACCGCGCTGGTCAACGCCCTGATTCACGGCAGCCCGGACTCGCCCGCGCTGGCGACGCCTGATCCTCATTTGAAAATCCGCGCGCTGCTGCTGCCGGGCGACGACGATGAAAAACTGCGCAAAATGTCCGATCGCGTGGAGATCGTCCGGGGCGACGTTCGCAACGCGGCCGATTGCGATAAATTTTGCGCGCCGGGCGGGGGCGGAGTGGTGTTTCATCTGGCGGGAATTATCCATCCGCAGCGCGTGCGCGAGTTTTACGACATCAATGTGACCGGGTCGGGCCATGTGCTGGAGGCGGCGGCGCGGGCCAAAGTCCGGCGCGTGGTGGTGATGAGTTCGAATTCACCGTGCGGGAATAATCCGAATCGCGACGATCTGTTCGACGAGCAATCGCCGTATCACCCGTATCGGAATTACGGGCGATCGAAAATGCTTTTGGAATTGAAGGCCAGGGAGTTTCACAAGGCCGGGCTGGTGGAGACGTCGATCATTCGCGCGCCGTGGTTTTACGGGCCGTTTCAGCCGCCGCGGCAGACTTTGTTCTTCAATATGATCCGCGACGGCAAGGGGCCGATCGTCGGCGATGGAAATAACCGGCGGTCGATGGCGTATGTGGAAAATCTCGCGCAGGGGCTGCTGCTGGCGGCGGCGGCGCCGGCCGCGGGGGGGAAAATCTACTGGATCGCGGATCGATATCCGTACACCATGAACCAGATTATCGACACGGTTGAAAAACTATTGGAGACGGAATTCGGACAGAAGTGCGCCCACAAGCGGATGAAGCTGCCGGGCGTCGCCGCGGAAATCGCGGGAGTGGCGGATGCGATGATTCAGCAGCTCGGCGGATACAATCAGAAAATTCACGTCTTGTCGGAGATGAACAAGACGATCGCCTGCCGGGTGGATCGCGCGGTCGCGGAATTGGGCTACAATCCGGCGGTCGATCTGGAAGAGGGCATGCGCCGCAGCCTCCGCTGGGTGCGCGAGCAGGGAATGATATGAAACATCTGATCACCGGCGGGTCGGGATTTTTGGGCAATCTGGTCGCCCTGGAACTGTTTCGCCGGGGGGAATCGGTGCGAATCCTGGATATCTGGGAGGACCCCAATCGCCCGCGCGATATTGAATATATTCAGTGCGATATCCGGGACCGCGAGGGGGTTCGCCGGGCGCTGGAGGGCGTGGACATCGTGCATCACAACGTGGCGCTGGTGCCGCTGACTAAAAGTGGGAAAAAATTCTGGGAAGTGAACGTGGACGGCACGCGCATCGCCGCGGAGGAAGCGGTGCGAGCGGGCGTGCGCAGCTTCATTCACATGAGTTCCAGCGCGATTTTTGGCGTGCCCAAGACGGTGCCGATCATGGCGGATACGCCGCCGACCCCGGCGGAAATTTACGGGCGCGGCAAATGGGCCGGCGAACAGGCCGTCCGCGAAGTGTGCGGGAAGGGAAAACTCGATCTGGTCGTCATCCGGCCCAGGACCGTTTTGGGCGAAGGCCGGCTGGGAATTTTTCAAATTCTGTTCAATTGGATTCGCGAAAATCGCGCGATTTACATCATCGGATCGGGAAACAACCGCTTACAATTCATCCACGCGCGCGATTTGATGGACGCGTACATGCTGGCGCTGGATGTGGGCAAGCCGGGCGTTTACAACGTCGGCACCGATCAGTTCGGCACGCTGCGCAATTCCCTGGAAACATTGATTCAACACGCCGGGTCCACGTCCAAAGTGAAAAGCCTTCCGGAACGGCTGACGGTTTCGACCCTGCAATTTCTCGATTGGCTGCATTTGAGCCCGCTGGCTCCGTACCATTACCTGACCTACCACAAGCCGTACTATTTCGACGTGAAACCGCTGCTGGATTTGGGGTGGAAGCCGGCTTATTCCAACGACCGGATGCTGGCGGAGAGTTACGATTGGTTCTGCAAAAACGGCCAATCGCTGGCGCGCGACGACGGCGCTTCACCGCACCGCAAGGCGGTGGCTGAGGGAATTTTGCGGATCGTGCGGAAATTTTCGTGAGCCTTATGGCGCGGGGACGTCGATGCGATAAACGCGAATCGCGGGGTTGGTGAACGCGTGCAGGACCAGATCGGGATCGCTGCGCCAGACCAGCGGATAATGGTGGAATAAATCGTCGAACCAGAGCAATCGCGCGGCCAACCAATCGGGGGAATCCGGCGGACCAACGACCTCCGGCGCGAAAAAGCGCTCGTAGGCGATGTCCGCCACGGCGACGTAGGAATAGCCCTGGGCGCGCAGCCACCGAATCGAATGCAAATCCGGCCCGCTGCGCACGACGGTGACGGTCACGTGATTGCCGATGGTTCGGGTCACCGGCAAGCGGTGGAAATTCTCCTGGGTCAAAAGTCCGACGTAAAAATCGGCGGCGATGCGCGTGTTGGGGGGCAGATTGGCGATCGCCCAGGCGCGGAAGCGATCGCGGCTATCGTTGCCGAATTGACGAGTGGCCGAGGCGCAGCGCGGAATGCCGATCGACAAAATGGCGGCGGTGAAGATGCCGGCGATCAACGCCCGCTGGCCGGATTGGTCGGGGAATTCGCCGATGAGCCAAATCGCCGCCAGCGCGGCCGTGATGTGGCACATCAATACGACCGGCAACAGATATCGCTGAAAGGGAATGACGGAAAACGAAAGCAGGATCAGGAACGCCGGCCCGATGGCCAGGGCGATGACGTCCCAGGCGGTTCGGCGCTGCCAGGTGTAGATCAGGATCGGAACCGCCAGGACGGCGAAGACCAGAATCCACCAGGTGGTCTCGGCGGGGAGAGTGCGGATGAAAAATGTGTTCGGCTGATGCATGGTCAGGCCGAAATGATCGCTGAGGCTGTGATCCACTTCGTGCTCGAAGGCGCCTTTGAAGTCGGAAAAATGCTGCATTCCGCGATAATTGACGGCGGCGGCAAAAAGCGCGAAGCAGACGAGCATGACGAAGGCTCTGCCGAAGCGATGGCCTCGCGCCGACAGAACGGCCGCCAGACCGGCGATCAGGAAGGTGAGGCCGACGTATTTGGCGGAGGCCGCGATCGCGCAGGCGAATCCGACGAAGACCGCCGACGCCCAGGCGGCGCGGCGCGATTGGGCGCCCGTGACGCAGCGCGTCGCCAGGAGCACGAGCATGAGGCCCATCGCCAGCCCGGCGTCCTCCTTGAAATAATGGGCGTAAACCAGGAGCGAGGAGCAGCAGAGCAGCGAGATTCCGACGAGCGCTTCGCCGAGCAGTCCGGCGCAGAGGAACCCGACGCCGCAGGCGGCGGCGACGGCGGCGGCGGCGAAGACCGCCGAGACGTCGCGGCCCACTTCGGCGACGGCCTGCGTGTTGCGGGGCGTGCCGCCCCAATCGACGGCGCGCTGCGTGCATTCCAGCAGCAATTGCGGATGCAAAAAATTCCGGTACCCGTCGGCGGAGAGAATCTGCTCGGTTTTGGTCGGCTCGTCGGGGTGATATCCGAATGGGAAGTCGTTATGGCGGGTATTGAGCGCGAGGCTCACGGCAAACGCCGCCGCCGCGAAAAGCAGGGCGATCCAGCGCCGCCGGCCAAGCGTCCCCTGGTTCATGGAGTGGCTTGTGCGAAGACCATGGATCGCGCGAACCGGTCCGCCAGTTTCGCGCCGACGGGATTGTCCAATTCGACGATTTCCTGCTGAACGCGAACGACGCGTTCGTCCATGGCGGGATGGGTGCTCATGATCGACCCGCCGCCCGCCATGCCCTGTAATTTGGATAAGCGCTCGAGGAACGCGAGATAGCTGTGCGGGTCGTAACCGGCGGCGGTCATGATTTTGACGCCCTCCTCATCGGCGGCGAACTCCTGCGGCTGGGAATAGCCCTTTTCGGTAATGGCCTGGATTCCGACGTCGGTCAGTTGCGAAAATTGCGCCGCCGTGCTGGAAGCCGCCAGGGCGTCGCTGAGGGCCGCGCTCTGCTCGGCGGTTTTGACCTGGGCGAGTCCGTCGTGATGGCAGACGTGCCCGATCTCATGGGCGAGCACGCCGGCGAGTTCCGCTTCGTCCTGCATTTTTTCCAGCGCGCCGCGGGTGACGAAGATGTAACCGTTGGGTCCGGAAAAGGCGTTGACGTCTTCGGTGTTCAAGACGCCGAAGACGTAATTTCCGCCGGGGTTGGGGGACGCGCTGGCGACGGTGAGGCCGACCAGGGTCACGTAGGTTTCGACGCGCTGGTTTTGATAGACGCCGTAGCGGTTGGTGAGGACGGCGCCGGTGGCCTGGCCCATGGCGTCTTCGTCTTTTTCGCTCAGCGCCAGGGCGTTGGCTTCGTGGCCGCCGGCTTTGATGAGCGCGCCGGTGGAACCGCCGAACAGGTTTCCGAGACTATCGGCGCTGAATGGGCTGCCCGCGCCGCACCCGGCGGCCAGGAGCATCAACGCTGAAAAAATCCAGGTGCGTCTCATGATCCATTCTCTATTGGGCGTTTGGCGCGTCCGGTCCGACTTTGCCCTCGGCGGTGAAGGCCTCCCATAATTTCGGATCGAAATGTTTTCGGAAATCGATGAGCCGATTCATGGGGCCGGGATCGATATTTTTGCTGGCGGCGTATTGATCGGCCTCGGGCGCCAAGCCCTTGGCGGCGGCGCCGCTGCTGAGACTGGACGCGTCCGATCCCGCGCCCAAACTGGCGAGCAGATTTCCGCCGCCGCTGACCTTGTCGGGCGAGACCGAGCCGTCATAGACATAACCCTGCTGAGAGCCGGCCTGCACTTTGATCCAATGCCCCTCGCGGTCGACGACGGTCAGTTCCGTGCCTTTTTCGACGGTGACGATCACCGGATAGACGGCCCCTTTGCCGGTGCGGATTTGCACGACTTCGCTTTTGATCCAGACTTCGTCGGCGGCCGCGCCGGCGGCGAGCAATGCGCCGGTCGCCAACAAGACCAGCCATGACGCTTTGCGCCTCTGGTTCATAAACCCATGGTTCATTGGTTATTTTTCCTTGGCCTCGTAAACGCCGTCCCAATCCGGCGGCGGAGGTTTACCGCGAAGGGCGCTAATCCGCGCCAACAGCGCTTGGGTGGCTCCATCATCCGCGAAACGGGAGGCAAGCTCAAGCAATTCCCGCTCGGCGTCGTCCCAGCGCTGCTCCTGGTAATGCGCCAGCGCCGATTCGTATCCCGCGGCGAGCGATTCCAGATCGGCGGCGGCGGGTTTGGCGGCGATTAATTCAAAAACCGCCATGGGCTGCTTTTTGCCTTTAACGCGGAGCACATCGATTTTCCGCAACAGGAATTGGTCGCGGACCAGGTCGGCGGTCGAGTGGGCCAGAAGGATTCGGGTTCCGTAAAGTTTGTTGGCGCCCTCGAGGCGGCTGGCGAGATTCACGCCGTCGCCCAGGGCGGTGTAATTAAATAGATGCGACGAGCCGACGAATCCGACGGCGGCGTCGGTGGTATTGATCCCGATGCGGGTGAAAAGTTTGGCCGCGCCCATCTTTCGCAATTCGTCGCGGATCGCGTTTTCGCGCTGGGCGATGGCGAGGGCCGCCCGGCAGGCGCGGACGGCGTGATCCTCCTGGGGGAGGGGCGCGTTCCAAAAACACATGATGGCGTCGCCGATGTATTTATCGAGAGTGCCGCCTTGCAATAAAACCTGATCGGACATTTCGCCGAGATAGCGGTTGAGCAGCTCGCCGAGTTTTTGAATTTCCATCGACTCGCTCATCGCCGTGAAATCCGCCAGGTCGGTGAAAAGGAGTGTGACGCGGGTGCGGACGGTGCCGAGGGCCAATCGGTGCGGGTCGCGCGCCAGTTCCTCGGCGACGGCGGGCGAGACCACTTTGGAAAGGGCCTTGAGCATGAATTTGCGCTGGCGGTCCTCGGCGAAATAGGTCCAACCGAAGGCGGCGATCGCCGCGGTGGCGACCGCGACGAGGGGCGCGGTGGGGGCGAGCCAGCGGATTTGCGGCTGGATGAAAAGTTCGGCCGCGACGGCGACGATTCCGCCGGCGGCTAGGAGAGGACCGAGCATTTTCAGGCTCGCGGGGCGCGGGAAGATGACCATCACGGCGGTGAGCGCCGCCGCCAGGAGTGCCGCGGCGATTTGATCGGTGGTGGAGACGGGATGAACCGCCTGGCCGGTGAGCAGATTGGTGATGGCGGTCGCCTGGACTTCGACGCCGGGATATTCGGCCGACAGCGGCGAGGATTTCAGGTCGTAGGTTCCGGCGGTGATAGCGCCGATCAGGACGATTTTGTTGCGGAACCAGTCGGGGGAGATGCCCGCCTGTTTTTCGGAGCCGGGCTGAAGAGCGACCGCCAGAACGTGCGCGGCGGAAACGAAACGGAACGTGGATTTGCCGTCCGGCGTGACGTGCGGGCCGTAATAGTGAAGTAAAAATGGCTGGTCCGTGGGCAATTTGGCGGTTTGGCCGGAGGCGGTCACGGTCTGGGCCGCGAGGCTTGGGCGGCCGTAGACCCGCGGGGAATAGGTGCGGTAGATGACGTCGCTGCCGACATTGACCGCGCCGAAATCGGGGCGCGACGTGGGCGGAGCGAAATGGTCCCAGGTCCCGTCGGGATGGGTCAGGGAGCCGAGAACCACCGGGACCTTGAGACCTGCGAGAATGGAGGCGAAATTGTCGTCGTCGCCGGTGCTGTTTTGGTAGACGCTGGTCTGATCGAAGATCAAATCGAGGGCGACGGTTTTGGCTCCGGATTGCTGTAAATATTGGGCGATATGGCCCCAGAATTCGCGCGGCCAGGGCCAGCCGAAGTGCATCGATTGATCGACGGCGGCGAGGCTTTTATCGTCGACGGCGACGATGACGACGGGGCCGTCCCATTGGCTGTCCGGCGGCCGGAGGTGGTAAAAGGCGTCGTAAAAGGCGTTGTCGGCTCGGAGGGCGACGTCGCGGAGGAGCGGGGCGCGGGCGGCGAGAAGCGCCGCCAGCCATGCCCCGGCCACGATCCCCAGGCAGACCGCCAATCGTTTCAATAACCGGTGCACGATGGGGCTAGTGTAACCGCAGCGCTTGGGGAGTTGGAAAGCGGGAAGCGAATCGGTAAGAATCCGGTTGCATTTTATGCTGAGCAGCCTGCCATTTATCCTCGCCGAGACGACCGAGCAGGAATTTCACTTCGAGCTGCACAACTGGATTCCGACGGTCACGGAATTGATCCGGGCGACGGCGACGGGGGTGGGAATTTTTTCCATCGGGCTGCTGGTTTACGTCTGGCTGCGGAAATACATCGCGCGCACGAAATTGACGGCGGCGGCGCTGGTGCTGATCTCGGCGCTGGCGATTTATTTCGGGTTCGTCGCGGGCAAGCCGCTGCGGCTGCTGGACACCAAGGATTACGCGGCGATCTGGATCACCCGCTTTTTCTTCGGGGCGATTTTGTTTTCGGCGCTGCGCGCGCTGGATCGATTGCTGATCGTTCCGGTGCTGACGCGCGGCGGGCGCGTGCCGGTGCAGCGGTTCATCCATCAGATCATCAATATCGTGATCGCCTTGTTCTCGGTCATGTGGTTTGGGTCCTGGGCGTTCGGGTGGAATATCCAGGCGCTTTTGGCCGGTTCGGCGGTGGTGTCGATCGTGCTGGGCCTGGCGCTGCAGGAGACGCTGGGGAATTTTTTCAGCGGCCTGGTGATGCAAGCCGCCAGTCCGTTTGCGCTGGGGGACTGGATCATCTGCGCCGGCGTCGAAGGGCGCGTCGTGGACATGACCTGGCGGGCGGTGACGATTCATACGCTGGAAGACAATTACGTGATCCTCCCCAACGGGACGGTGGCGACGGCGCAGATCGTCAATTTCAATACGCCGACGACGGCGACGGCGCGCGAGGTTCAGGTGGGGCTGCATTACGATCATCCGCCGCTGCAGGCGATTGCGCTGCTGAAGGCGACGGCGCTGGAGACGGCCGGGGTTTCGGCGACGCCGGAGCCGTATGTTTTTCTGGATAACTTCGACGATTCGGCGATCACGTATGCGGTGAAATTTTGGATCACGGAGCCGGCGGCTCACCGGAAAGTGGAAACCATGGTGCGGACCAATATCTGGTACCGCGTGAAAGAGAAAGGGTTCTCGATTCCGTTCCCGACGCGCACGGTGGAGCATATTCAACTCGACCAAAAGCAGCAGGCGCAAACCGCCAGCGCGACGGAGCAGCGCTATCTGGCCCTGAAAGATTTGTGGCTATTCGCGCCGCTCTCGGAGGAGGAGAAGCGCAAATTAGCCGCCAGCGCCGGGGATTTGTATCTGGCGCATGGGCAGGTTTTATTTCGTCAGGGTGATGCGGGGGACAGTTTGTATGTGATCCGCAACGGGGAGGTGGATGTGCTGGTGAAACAGGCCGGCGGCGCCGAGGCGAAAGTGGCGACGCTGGGGCCGGGGAATTTTTTTGGGGAGATGGCGGCGCTGACCGGCGAGCCGCGGTCGGCGACGATTCGCGCCACCGGCGAATTGTCGTGCGTGAGAATCAGCAAGGCGGATTTGAGCGCGATCTTCGCGGCCGATCCGTCGATCATGACGAAGATCAGCCAGTTGCACGCGGAGCGGTATGCTCAGCTCAAGGCCCGACAACAGGCGGCGCCCGATGCGGGGGCGCATGCGGAGGCCGTCAAGACGGAGCAGACGACATTTCTGGGGCGGATGGCGCGATTTTTCGGGATGAAGTCGCAAGACGCTTCCCATTAACCGGGCGGCGGACCCGTTTGCGGCCGAGGGCGTCGGTCTGGGTGAGGACGCGCGATTCGCGATTGATGTCGAAGAGCGCGGCGGCATGGCCGTTGGCGGGCTTTTGCTTCAGGGCGTGCGCCAGACGTTTGCGGGCGAAAGAGACGTACTGCTGGCTCTGGTCGATCCCGATAAAATTTCGTCCGTGCAGGGCGGCCGAGAGGCAGGTGGTGCCGCTGCCGTTGAAGGGATCGAGGACCAGGTCGCCGGGTTTGCTGCTGGCGAGGATGATGCGGTTGAGGACGGCCAGCGGCATCTGGCAGCCGTGCCAGCCTTCGCGCTCGCTGAAGGTGCCGCAGACGCGGCTGACGTTCCAGGTGTCGGATTCGGCGGCGAAATAATCGACCGGCGCTTCCTGCGGGCGCAAAAACCAGACGTCGTCGGGCAACTTGCCCTTGGGATTGGCGCGCTTGTCGTCGTAGGTTGTCTGGCGGGCGCTGGCGACGCGGACGGCGTCGGGATTGAACGTGAAATTTTTGGGGTCTTTCGTGAAATATAAAATGTGCGTGTGGCTTTTGGCGAACTTTTGTTTGGTCTGCTGGCCGAAGGTGTAGTGCCAGATGATCCAGTTGCGCAGGTGGAATCCGATCTGGCGGCGGGCGATGACGCAGAGATCGGCGGCGTATTCGTCGCCGATCGCCAGGTAAAAGGATCCCGACGGTTTGAGGGCGCGGTGGACCGCCCGCATCCAGGTGTCGCTGAATTTAAGATAATCGTCGCATTGGCGCTTGTCGTCGTAATTGTGATATCGATAGCCGATGTTGAAGGGAGGATCGGCGAAGACCAGATCGATCCAACCCTCCTCCTGACGATTGAGCTGATTGATGCAGTTGCCCTTGATGATGGCATTTAGCGGCAGCATGGGGCGGACATTTTACAACGTTGGCGCGCCGCCGCCACGGGGTGGCGTGAATTATCGACAGCGTCGCGCGGCGGCGTCTATAATCGGCGGAATCGTGGCTGAAAACATTGATCGAGCCGTGCTGCGGGTCCTGGACGCCAACGCCAACCGCGCCCGCGAGGCCTTGCGGGTTTTGGAGGATGGCGCGCGGTTCGTGCTTAATTCGGAGGAGTTGTGCGGGGAGCTGAAGCGGGTGCGGCATGAATTGACGGATATTTTGCGTCCCTGGCTGGAGGAGGCGATGCTCCAGCGGGATACGCCGGGGGATGTGGGGACGGGCATTTCGACGGAATCGGAGCGGAAGCGCGGCGATGTGGAGGCCGTCGCCGTCGCGGCGGGGAAACGGCTGGGGGAGGCGCTGCGGTCGATCGAGGAATTTTTAAAAACGGTCGATTCCGCGGCGGCCGGTAAAATCGAATCGCTTCGATATCGTTTTTACGAAATCGAGCGGCGGCTGGCGCTGGCGATGCGACCGGCGCAGCGATTTGCGGGCGTGCGGCTGTATGTGCTGATCACCGAATCGATTTGCCGAATCCCGTGGCTGGAAGCGGCCGAGGCGGCCATCGACGGGGGAGCGGATTGCCTGCAACTGCGCGAAAAGGATTTGCCGGGGGGTGAATTGCTGAAGCGGGCGCGGCAACTGGCGGAATTGTGCCGGCGGCGCGGCGTGATTTCGATCATCAACGACCGGCCGGATATCGCGGCGCTGTCGGATGCCGATGGGGTTCATCTGGGGCAGGAGGACCTGCCCGCCGCCGAGGCGCGGAAAATCCTGGGGAATCGTAAAATCATCGGCGTCAGCACGCATCATCCGGATCAGGCGGCCGCGGCGGCGCGGGACGGGGCGGATTACATTGGAGTGGGACCGATATTTAAAAGTGCCACTAAACCCCGCGATTTTGTGGCGGGATTGGAGTATGCTGCGGCGGTCGCTGCGGACCGGCGAATCGCGATATCGAAGGTCGCCATTGCCGGGATCGGCCCGGAAAACCTGGAAAAAGTGCTGGCGACGGGAATACGGGCGGTGGCGGTGAGTGGCGCGATCGTCGGAGCCGCGGATGTTTGCGCGGCGGCGAAAAAAATGAAGGAAATGCTGAATGCGGAATGATGAATGCTGATTTCAATTCATCACTCATCATTCATCATTCGGCAATCCGAAAAAAAGGACAAGGATGTCCAGTTCCGCGATACCTATTAGTGGGGCGAGTTCACGCGATCGCAGTTCGAGCGCGTTTATCAGCCATGCGCGGCTGATTTCGGTGCTGACGCTTTTGAGCCGCATTCTGGGGATGCTGCGGGAAAGCGTGATCGCGACGTATTTCGGGGCGGGGGTTGTTTCGTCGGCTTTTACCGTCGCGTTCAAGGTTCCCAATCTGTTTCGAAAACTGCTGGGGGAGGGGGCGATATCGGCGGCGTTTATTCCGCTCTATGCGCAAGCGCTGAAGGCGGGGGATGTCAAGGACGCCAATCGATTCGCGGCGGCCAGCGTCAATCTGCTGACGGGTATTTTGCTGGGGCTCACGATTCTGGGCGAGGCGGGGCTTTGGGCTGTGGCTCATTTTATTGAGCTTCGGAGCCAGGATTTACTGGTGGTGCGATTCACGGCGATCATGCTGCCGTATGTGCTGCTGGTCTGTTTGACGGGGTTTTTGAGCGGGATTTTGCAGGTGCACAAGCGGTTTGCGCTGCCGGCGCTGACGCCGGTGTTGCTGAATGTCATTCATATCGCGGTGATCGTGATTGGGGCGAGGGCATTTTATGTGGCGGGGGCGAACGAATCGCAGCAGATGGCGGCGCAGACCCGGCTGGCTTACTGGCTGGCGGGTTTTGTGCTGGTCGCGGGGGTTGGCCAGGTGGCCATGCTGATGCCGGCGCTGCGGGCGGTGGGATTTGGATTTGCCTCGGCCAGCGCGTTCTGGACGCCGCGCGTGAAAAAGATGCTCACGCTCTCGCTTCCGGTGGCGCTGAGCGCGGGAGTGTTGCAGGTTTCGGTCATCGTCGATACGGCGATAACGGTTTTTCTGACCCGGGGGCAAAATCCGGCGGATCGACTGCGATTCTTCGGGCATTCGTGGGCGTATCCGCTGGCGCTGGGAGCGGTGCCGCGATTGAACTGGGCGCAGTTTTTGTATCAGTTTCCGCTGGGCGTGTTCGCCACGGCGCTGGCCACGGCGATTTTCCCCGGGCTCAGCGGCGACGCGTTTGATGCGGACCGGGAGAAATTCAACCGCGTGCTGCGGCAGGGGATTATTTTCACGTTGTTCGAAGCGATCCCCGCCAGCGCGGGATTGGTGCTGGTGCGTTACCCGGTTATTCGGGTGCTGTTTCAGCACGGCAATTTCACGGCGGTCGATACGCGATGGGTGGCTCTGTCGACAGTGTTTTACGCCTCGGCGATCTGGGCGTTTAGTTTGCAGCAGGTGTTGAATCGCGCTTATTACGCGCTGCACGACACGATGACGCCGTTTATGCTCTCGATCGTGACCATCGTGGTGAACACAGTCGTCGAGGTTCCGCTCTGTTTTACGAGGTTGGGCGAAGCGGGAATGGCCGTGGGCACCCTGGCGAGTTTTGGCGTGCAGGCGGTGGTCATGCTTTGGATTTTGGACCGCAAAACCGGAGGGCTGGGACTGCGGGCGATTTCGGAATCGGGCGCGCGAATGCTGGCGGCTTGCGGGTGCATGATCGCGGCGTGCTTGGTCGCGCAGCGGACGCCCATTTTTCCGCATTCGGGGGGACTTCTGGCGAGTCTGGAACAATTGGCGATTTTATTGCCGATCGGCGCGGCCAGCTACGCGGCGGCCTGCTGGGCTTTGGGAGTGAGAATCCGAAACGCGCGGTGACCGGCGCTCATTCCATTATTTTGGCGAATCCCGCCAGGGCCCCGGCGGTGATCACCATTCCCAGGACGATCAGGACGAAGAGCCCGGCCGCCTCGTAGGGGACTTGGGACATATCTTTGCAGCGGATCGATTTGTAGACGATCGCCACCGCCGCGCTCAGCGGCAGCAGCAGGAGCGGCCACGCCCAGGCACTGGCCCAAATGGGGAGCGGATCCAAAAACGGAGAATAGTCGGCAAGGATGTTCATGCGGTTTGAGCCTTGGTCAGGTCGGCGCGGAACGCGGCGTCGATGATGGCGAGCAGATTGAGCATTCCCGCGACGGCGGTGTAAAGGGTGCCGATTTCCCAGGAGCGCGCGTGAGAAATGGCGACGGTTTGTACGGGAGTATCGGAAGCGGCGGCGGCCTGGGCGGTTGGGCGGGCGGCGTGGATGGAGATGGAGGAGGCCGCCACGGCGATGGGGCCGCATAAAATCTGGCACACGAACCAGGGGCGGTCGCTG
>Ga0181531_10000752_pt1 | contig 21331 bp, 13 predicted proteins | sample PEATcosm2014_Bin_38_FD_119743 | JGI IMG/M metagenome (GOLD analysis project Ga0181531, IMG submission 119743) | Peatland microbial communities from MTU Mesocosm Facility, Houghton, MI, USA - PEATcosm2014_Bin11_10_metaG | ecosystem: Environmental > Terrestrial > Soil > Wetlands > Peat | place... | reverse complement strand
GTCCCTACCGTCAGGACGTCCGCGGCCGGAACTTGCGCCGTCAATTGCGTGGCGCTCACGAACGTCGTTGTCAAATCAGCGCCATTCCATTGCGCCACCGAAGTGCTGATGAACGTCGTTCCCGTCAGGGTCATGGTGAACGCAGCAGAACCGGCTGCCGCCGAGTTCGGCGTTATCGCCGTCAACACCGGCACCGGTACCGTGATCGTGAACGTCAGCGTCGTCACCGAAATCCCGCCTCCTGGCAGCGGGTTGGATACCTGTACTCCGGCCGACCCGGAGCTCAATAGGTCACTGCTCAGGATCGTGGCCGTCAACTGTGTGCTGCTGACGAATGTGGTGGTCCGTGCTGTGCTATTCCACAGCACCGTTGACCCACTCACAAAGCTGCTGCCATTTACCGTTAGCGTGAAGGTCGCGCTCCCTCCCACTGCTGAAGTTGGCGACATCGACGAAATCACCGGCAAAGGATTGTTGATCGTGAACGTCAACGCGCCCGAAGTGCCCCCGCCCAGCGCCGGATTGAACACCGTCACTGAGGCTGTGCCGCTATTAACCACATCGCCGGCAGGAACCGACGCCGTCAATTGGGTCGCGCTGACAAATGTCGTCGTCAGCGCCACTCCATTCCAATTCACCACCGAATTGCTCACAAATCCGCTGCCATTCACCGTCAGCGTAAACGTCGCGTCGCCGGCCGTCGCAAACGTCGGCGCCAGCGATGTCGCCACTGGAACCGGATTGCTGGCCGCGATTACTTCCGTCAGTACGCTCGACGTGCCTCCGCTGAAATTTCCGTCTCCGCTGTAGACCGCGGTGATCGAGTGCGATCCCAGCGTCAACGCAGACGTCGTAAGTGTCGCCCCGCCTGCAACCAACGCCCCCGGTCCCAGCGATGTCGCGCCATCGAAGAACGTAACCGTCCCCGTAATGGTTCCTGCGGTATTACCGCTAACGTTCGCCGTGAACGTCACCGCCTGTCCAACCGCCGCCGGGTTGTTATCCACCGTCAGGTCTGTGGTCGTGCCTGGCAGAATCACCGTGAATACTTCCGCGGCGATTTGCCCCACCAGTTGCTGGGTGATCCCCGTGGAATGCGATTCCTCTCCGTCGGTCGCATACGCGTAGACCACGTGCGTCCCCTGTCGTAGCGGTGCAGTAACCGTCGCGCTGAAATCTCCCGATCCCGGCGTAGCCGCAATCCACGGCCCTTCCCACGTGTCCACCTGGTAATACACATTAGTTACCAGGCCTGACGGTGTTACCGGAGACGCTGGCTTGCTGACAAACAGTGGTCTGACGCTACTGTGAACCGTGTCGGGAACCGGATTCGGAGCGAAACTGTTCGCCGCCGTAAAGGTGAACGTCGGAGTTGCGGTGGTCACATTCCCGGGTATCGGATCAATGGACGTTACCAGCGGTATCGGCTGCACCCGCTCCTCGGAAATCTCCGTCACCGTGCCGTCCCCCAGGTTGGTCACATAAATATTGTTGGTCGCCAGGTTGATCGCCAATGCATTCGAAATCGACCCGGGCGTGACCGTCGAGGTCGTATTTGTCGCCCCGTCAATCACCGTCACCGTATTCGTGAAAGAATTCGGCACATATATCTTGTTGGTTACCGGGTTTACCGCGATGGACGTCCGGTTCGCCTGCGAACTGGTCCCCACCGCCACCACCGCGCTCACCGTGTCCGTGGCTCCATCAATCACCGAGACCGTGTGGTCCCCGAGGTTGGTCACGTAAATCTTGTTAGTCACCGGGTTGATGGCCAGATTATTGGGAATCGATCCGATCAACGTACTGATGGTCGTCGTGGCGTTCGTGGATCCGTCAATTACCGTCACCGTATTCGAAAACGAGTTTGGCACATAAATTTTGTTCGTCGCTGGATTCACGGAGATAGACGTTCCATTCGTCTGCGAACTGCTCCCCACCGTCACCACCGCGGCGACCGTGTTTGTGTTCCCGTCAATCACCGATACCGTCGCACTCGCCATATTCGTCACATAAATCTTGTTGGTCACCGGGTTGATGGCCACCGCGTTGGGAGTCGTTCCGATCCCGGTCGTGATCGTCGTGGTGCTGTCGTCACTTCCATCAATCACCGTCACCGTGTTCGAAAACGAATTGGTCGCATAAATCTTGTTTGTCACTGGGTTCACCGCAATCGACGTGCGGTTCCTCTGCGAGCTGGATCCCACCGTTACCACGTCGCTTACCGTGTCCGTGGACCCATCAATCACCGACACCGTTGCGCTCGCCAGGTTGGTCACGTAGATCTTGTTGGTCACCACATTCACCGCGGCATTGTTGGGGGTGGTCCCAATCAAACTGCTGATTGTCGTCGTCCCATTGGTTACCCCGTCGATCACTGTCACCGTGTTCGAAAACGAATTCGGCACATAAATCTTGTTGCTCGCCGGATTCGCCGCGATCGACGACCCATTCGCCTGCGAACTGTTGCCCACCGTCACCGTGGCCGTCAGGTCCGTGGTCCCGTCAAATATCGTCACGTCGTTGCTGCTTTGATCCGCCGCGTACACCTGGTTGGTCACCGGGTTAACTGCCAGGCTCACCGGGAAAGCTCCCACCGCGAACGGAACTGTAACGATGCTCGCCGTGGTATTCACCGTTCCGTCTATCACTGACAGCGTCCCGCCGCCTGCTCCACTGGTGTGATTGGCGACGTAAATCTGATTGGTCGTGGGATTCACTGCCACGGAAACGGGTGCCGTTCCAACCGTAATCGTCGTGGTGCTGTTTAAGACTCCATCGATTACCGTCACGGTGTTGTCGTTGTGATTGGCGACGTAAATCTGATTGCTCACCGGGTTCACTGTCAGGACTCGCGGTTGCAGCCCCGTTGCAATGGTGATGTTTGAAGCCGTCGTATTGATGCCTCCGTTGATTATCGTCACGGTATTGCTTCCCGAATTCGCCACGTAAATCAGATTGCTCGCCGCATTCACTCCAATCGACAGCGGATTCGTTCCCACCGCCACATTGGCAACCACGCTTTGCGGGCTACCCGCTCCATCGATCACCGACACCGTGGAGCTTGCGTTGTTCACCACGTAAATCAGGTTGGTCACCGGATTCACACCGATCACCTGCGGATTCGTTCCGGTAGCCAGCGTCGCGACGACCGTATTGCTCGACCCGTCAATCACCGAAACATTGTTGGAGACCTGGTTCCCCACATAAATCATGTTCGTGATCGAATTAACCGCCAGCGCAATCGGCGTGGTGCCCACTATGATCGGCGGGCCCGCAATGTTCGTAGCTCCGTCAATCACCGTTACCGTGTTGGCGCTTGTGTCCGCCACATAGATCATGTTGGTTGTCGTATTAACCGCGATCGCTCCGGGACTCGCCACCGTTACCGTCGAAATCACTGCCCCCGTGGCTCCGTCGATCACCTTCACTGCGGCGTCTTGAAAGCTCGCCACATAAATCCGGTTTGTTACCGGGTTCAACACCACGGGAACAGGATTCGTCCCCGCTGCCACGGTCGTCAGCGCGCGCTGCGAATAGCTGCTCACCGGCCATGCCGCCAATAGCAATGCCACGCACGCAGCCAGCGCCACATGCCTCATCGCCAGCCACCCGCTGCATGTTTTGCCCAGCCCGCTTACGCCGGCGCTCTCAAAATCGCTTGGCGCTAGCTCGCCTGTAAACGTCCGAGCTTCTGTTGCGCGCGGAGGATTCGTGCCTTTTGCCAACATAGACTGGTGACTCCTTCGCAGTGTTCGAGTTCAGACCACCGTCGAGTTCAGGGCGGTTCGGCCTTTTCACTTGTCCGGTATTCAGATCCGGTATCCAGACGACGGCGGCCGTTCGTGGCGCTACGTGACGCCGCTTACCGTTTCAGAAGAAAACTACGCCACCTCAAGCTGCTCTAATCTCCGCTCTTAGCGCGCGATCTTCAGGTCGCGAACCATCGCGAGGTTCTAGGTGACACGGCTTGCTTCAACTACCTAGCACTCTGTCGGCCAATGCGGTCGCCGCTAATTCACCACATTTTCTGCATTTCCGAAGCCCGCAACTCGGTCTTTATCGGCATTCCCTCCCAATCTGTCCGGATTCCGAACGAACAAGGAATGTTGGAACGACGTTTTCGGCGAGCTCTACGGTTCGGTGGTAGAAACACGCATCGCAAAGGATTTCATGGAAGTCCCGGTTTGGCTTAAGGGCGGCGGAGATTGTGAATTTCGCTGAGAGCCAAGCTCAATCTGGTCCGCGATTCGACTTTGGGATGAGGCCGCAAAGCCTGTGGCTTTCCTGCTTTTTTGGGCTTTAGCGTGAATATGTACACTGCTTACAGCCATTTAGTTCAGTTCAGGGCTCATCGCTCCCCTCCTGAACATCACGAATACAAACAATAAGACCTCCAATAAGACTTCATTGGAGGCCGCGATGCGCCCTGAACTGAACTAAAGGCGGGAGAAAAGGAAGGTGCGTAAGGAGCGTTTGGGTACACACCGGGTACACAAAAAGATACAAAAATAGTAACTCCTTGAAAATATGATGGTTTAGTATGGCGGAGAGGGTGGGATTCGAACCCACGGTAGGGGTTAACCTACACACGCTTTCCAAGCGTGCGCCTTAAACCGCTCGGCCACCTCTCCAGCGATGCAATCAACCTTTCCAATTTAGCAGAAACTCACCGGTTACGCACATTGCCTGGAACGATTCGTGTTAGCTGCCGTGAGGCAGCAACGAGCGGAATTGAGCAACCAGTTCCGGCGTTCCTCAGATGCGGCATGAATGAGCAAACGAAATCCGGACGCCAATCTTTCCGCGTGGTTGCCTACCCGCTCCACGTTCTGCGGTCCCTCTGATACAATTATTTGCGCTGTTCCGGGATCGTCTAATCGGTAGGACATCAGCCTTTGAAGCTGAGTATCGTGGTTCGAGTCCACGTCCCGGAACCAATTTTTTTCTGCGCCCGCGCGGCTTACCCTCAGCTACTCCCGTAAAAGACTTCTGCGAGTTTCCGAGGCTCTGCTCTCCACCTCAGAAGCTCTCACTGCCTTGCAAGGCCTGATTCGCTCAAAAGTTCGTGCCGGCTCCATTGGACGCGGACGGTGCGCTGATAATCGTTCGAATAAAAGTGGCCTCCTCCTGCGAATACGGCTGTCCGTCCTGGCGAAATATCTCGTGGAACCACACCGCAGGCTGGCGGTCCGTATACGGCTGCTTCCAGGAGTCCCACGGCAAATACGTCTGCGTTTTCCCCGCCACAAGCCCCCAGTTAATCGCCCCTACGTGATATTTTTTTGCAATCGGCAGCGTTCCTTGAAATGTGCTCCCGTTTCCTCGCGCCATGTACTCCGTGCAAATAATCGGCCGCCGGTACTGCTGCAGCGACACGACGCGCTGCTCGAAAAGGTCCGGTTTTTCGTAGCTGTGAAACGAAACGACATCGGAAAGATCCAGCTGAATCACCGACATCGGACTGAGCTTTTCTGCAGACGACCAATCATCCCCCGCCCAGACCCCGCTCGTCAGCGGCTGCGTCGCACCGGCTTGGCGCGCCCATGCAAAAGCCTTCGGAAGCAGCGCAAGAACGAGCTCCACTTTATTCGGCGGCTCCTCGGTCCCGTAGCTTCCATCATTGGTGTTGTCCGGTTCGTTCCAGATATCCCAACCCAGAATTCTTTTGTCGTTGGCAAATGCTCCCACAACTCCTTGCACATAGGCCTTGAGGCGCGAATATTGCGCCGGATCGCTAAGCGCTGCGGCGCCGGGACTTTGCAACCAGCCCGAATTGTGGACGCCAGGTTTCGGCGCGTGCTGTTTGCCGAGCTTGGGATTGGGATCCCATACGGAGTCGAAAAGCACGAACAGCGGCCTGATTTTGTGTTTCTGAGCGATGGTCAGAAAAGTGTCAAGCCGCTTTTTAAAGCCTTCGGGATCCTGCTGCCAGAGCAAATCGTGGAGGAACACGCGCATGGTGTTTAACCCGAGCGATTGCGCCCAGCCAAGTTCTTTGTCGATTCGTTCGGGGTCAAAAGTCGCGGCCTGCCACATTTCCAGTTCGTTGATCGCGCCGGAAGGAATGTAATTGCTTCCAACCAGCCAGGGCTGCTGCGCGTACCAGTCCTTGGCTGCCTGCTCTGTCCAGCGGGGTTTCTGTCCCCTCGAAGGAAGCGCGATACTCAAAATAAGAAACAGGCTTAAGAACAGGCGTTTCATGGTTTTCATTCTCCGCGTTTCTTCTTCGGTTGATTACTTGGCCCTTGCGCACAAACTTTTCTAAAAGTGATTTTCAGGCAAGCGGAACGCAGGTCCTCTTCTCAAAATGCCCCTGCCTTTTGCAATTGAGCCTTCATGCCCGCCCAACTCTGTCTGGTCGATTCTTCCGGAGTACCCGCGCCGCGCCAATGTGTTTCCAGACTCACGGCAAGTTGATAGCCGTCGCGTTTCAAGGCCGCAAATTGCCCCGTCCAATCAATGATGCCGCGCCCCATGGCCGCCCATTCGTATTCCCCGCCATCGGTTTTTTTCATCACGTCTTTGCAATGGCAGTGGCCGATGCGATTTTTCGGCAGCAACGCGTAGCCGCCCGGATAAGCTATTTCGCCGCGCGACGCAGCGTTGCCGGGATCCCAGTTCAGCATTAAATAAGGACTCTGTACTGCCGCAAGAACTTTGACGGCTTCCGAAGCCGTGGCACTGTTGCACGCGGGCTCATTTTCGAGCAGCAGCGTTATGCCTTTCTTCCCTGCCGCTCCCGCCGCTGCCAGCAACCTCTCATTCATTGCCGTGCGATAAGGACTCTGATCCTCGAGACGCCAAAAATCGAAACAACGCACCCGATCGGTCTGGAAGACTTTCGCAAGCTCGATGCTGCGTTCTAGGACTTCGTCCTGCTGATCGTACGTAAAGTCCGCGTGGAACTGATCGCCTACGGGACTGAATTTGGATTTTGGCGCGCCGGGCCAGTCCACTTTGAAAAGTGGGCTTGCGATGTCCGTCACGCGCAACTTGTATTTTTCAAGAACATGGCGCGCTTCCTCAACTTCCTTGGAATCGAGACGCAGCAGGTTTTTGTTCCACATGCCGCGCAACTCGATCCAGCCGAGGCCAAACTCGCCGGCAATCACTTCGCAGGCGCGGCCAAAGTCCTGGCCAAGTTCGTCATTAATCACGGCAATCCGGAAGGTCGAGCTCATACCGTCAGACCTAATGTTTCTTCGACGTATTTTTTATTGATGATCGCCGATTCCTTCGGCGTTCGCGATTTGTCCGGCACCGCGTCCAGCTCCACAATTCCCCACCCGCGAAAATTTATTTTGCGGAGCGCATCGAGCACCGCCGGAAGATTAACCGAGCCCCTCCCAAGCTCCACGAAACGATACGAATCTTTCGCGCCTGCCGTGGCGGGGAGCTTCTCAACATCCTTGAGGTGCAGGAAAAGCAGCCGATCACTGTATTGCGCAATCGCATGGGCCGGATCGCCTCCACCTTGAAAATAGTGCGCAACATCCAGCTCCAGTTTCAAATAGCGCGGATCTGCCGCCGCTATGATTTGTTCCACGCCGTCCGGAGTTTCTCCCATGGCGCCCATGTGATTGTGATAGCCAAGTTGCACGCCGACGTCGGCGACGCGCTTTCCCAATTCCGTCAACAAATATCCCAGGCGTTTGTAGTCGGCCGCCGTGACGTCGCGGCCTTTGGGCCGTTCATCGATAATTTGAAGATAAAGTCCTCCGGCGTCGCGAAGGAATTTCGCGTTCTCCACGTGCTTCGCCAGTTGCTCGGACTCTGCGGCCGGATCGAGGCTGATATTCCCACTGGAAAGCGCAACCATTTTGAGCTGATGTTTGTCCAGTACTTCGCGCAAGGCAGCGCCGCTGCCAAACTCCTCTACTCCGTTGGAGCGCACCTGAATTCCGTGAAACCCCACAGCCGAAATGTCTTCAATCGCCTGGCGATCGTTTCCACCCCAGGTGATGGCGGCGTAGCCGAGATGAATCTCGAACGGCGCCGGCGACAGCGGCGTATCGAAGTAAGACAAGTCCGCTGGCGGATAGAGGCGCTCGCGACCAGCCAGCAGCGCTTCGGGCATAGCCGCGGCGGCAGCCAAAGCGCCCAGGCTCGCCAGAAATTCACGCCGACCTTCTTGATATCTCATTGACGATCTCCCGGTCTTCCCACGCGGACAAGATACCCCAAGCAAGCCCTTCTGGACAGCTTTCCAAGCGAAAATTTTCACGCCATCGCTTGACCAGAAAATGACGCGAAAGTGCCGCTTGGGCACCGACCAGGGGATGAACAATTGCCAGCCCGTTCCCGCGCCCTTATGATGCATCGAGACAGGGCGGACGTAAGCCCAGGTTCGTTCCATCTTTCGTCTGTTTCGTCGAGGGATCATTTCGAGGTCTTGATGTCCCAGGAAACGCAGCCAAATCCGAAGCACATCAATCCCTGGATCATCGCCATTTCCGTGATGCTGAGCACTTTCATGGAGGTGCTGGACACGACCGTTGTAAACGTTTCGCTCCCGCACATTGCCGGAAGTCTCTCCGTTACCGTGGAAGAAGCCACCTGGACACTGACTTCCTATCTCGTCGCCAACGCCATCATCCTGCCGCTCACCGGCTGGCTCTCTAACTATTTCGGCCGCAAAAACATGCTGATGTTTTCCGTTGTCGGCTTCACCATCGCATCCTTTATGTGCGGCCTCGCACCGAGTCTTCCTTTTCTGGTTGTATGTCGGATTATTCAGGGAGCTTGCGGTGGCGGCTTGCAGCCAATCTCGCAAGCTATCCTACTCGAATCTTTCCCACCCGAAGATCGCGGCAAAGCTATGGGCTTCTGGGGGCTCGGCATCGTTGTCGCTCCGATGCTCGGACCCGTTCTCGGCGGCTGGCTCACCGACAGCCATTCCTGGCGCTGGGTCTTTTATATCAACGTCCCCATCGGCATCATCTCCATCATCATGACCTCGCTTTTCATCTTCGACCCGCATTACATCCGGCGCGCGTCGCAGAAAATCGATTACTGGGGCATTGGAATGCTCGCGGTCGGAATTGCCACGCTGCAAATCGTTCTGGACAAGGGCCAGGAAAAAGACTGGTTCGGCACCGGCTGGATCACCGCACTTGCCGTAATTTCCGGCGTCATTTTTTTCGCGTTTCTTGCTTACGAGCTGCACATCAAGGAACCAGTCATCAACCTTCGTGTCTTCACCAATCGCACGTACTCCACCGGCGTCTTCTTGATGTCGCTGCTCGGCGTCGGCCTCTACGGAACCACCGTGCTCATCCCGCTTATTCTTCAAACGCTTCTCGGCTATCCGGCTATCAAAGCTGGCTTAGCGATGTCTCCGCGCGGGCTTGGCTCGTTCATTGGCATGCCGGTGGTCGGCCTGATTATGATGAAGTTCGATCCGCGCAAAATGCTTACCCTGGGAATTATTGTCTGCGGGTTCACGCTATTTCAGCTCTCGCGTCTGAGCCTGGACGTGGGTTTCTGGGATTTTTTCTGGCCGCAATTCCTGATGGGTTTGTCGCTGGGCCTGGTTTTCGTTCCGCTAACCACCATCAGCATGGCCCCCATCAAGAAAGAAAACATGGGCAACGCCACCAGCCTCTTCAATCTCGTCCGCAACCTCGGCGGCAGCATTGGCATCTCCGCCGTCAGCACCATGCAGACGCGTTTTCAGCAGCGCAACATCAATCAACTAGGTGCGCACGTCACACCGTACAACCTAAGCGCGCGCAACATGATGCATTCGCTTCACGGCTTGTTCATGTCCGGAGGGTCGGACACCGTCACGGCAAACCACCAAGCCCGCGCCGCAATGTTCGGGATGGTCCAGCAACAAGCCAGCATGCTCGCGTACAACAGTATTTTTCTGATTCTGGCGGGGTTATTCGTGCTGATGCTTCCGTTCATTCTGCTGATGCGCAAGCCGCAAGCAAAGGGCGGCCCGATGTCCATGCACTAACGCGCAAGACCGCGCCTGTTCAGCCATGGATGGAGTAAGTTTTTTAGAATCAACACGTACAGGGTCCATCCACGTAAGTGCTGCGTTATTAAGGGATTGGGCTGCGCGGCCTCCCCCGTACATTTCTTGTAAGTGTTGCATTTAAAAGAATTAGCTGGACGTCGAAGCCCAGCCAAAATGCAAGCGCAGAGCCGCGATAAATCGCGTCTTCTTCCGCCCCGGAGGATTAAGTCTTGTGAATCGCGTAAACACACCCCTTCAGAGTTTCAAGTGCTGCCTTCGATTAATCTGAATGGAGTAAACGCCTTGCAATGGAATTGCGCGTCGGCAAACCCGCGGCCCTTGCCGGTTCCTTCTACGCCTCTGGGTCGTAGGGGATCGGTCCGGTCAAAGGTTCCATGATCTCTTCTGTCACGACCCCTGATTCCTTCTCCGCCGTCTTGTCCAGCTTTCGCTGAACTCGCTTTTCTTCCTTCATCTTGCGCTTTTCCATGCGCTTCATTTCTTTTTGCCGCTTTTGAAAAGTCGTTGTCATAGCGTCTCCTCGCAAACGCTGCCCGGCGCGGCTAAACCCAATCCGCCGCCGTCAAGCCACATTGCATCGCGGCCTGCACCCTGCCGCAATCAACTACCAGTTCAAGCAATAAATTACCAGCGCGGTTCGCGCGGCTGCCGTGCCGATTCGCGGTAATCCTCGTTCGAAAAACGATCCCGCCCCCCGCCTCCGCCTTTGCCTCGCCCACCACCGCCACCCGAGCCGCCATGCCCACCGTGCCCGCCAAAATTCCGGGGCCCCCGGGGAGGACCGCCTTCGCCCTTCGGCCGTGCTTCATTGACCTTCAGGTTTCGGCCGCCCAACTCTTTTCCATCGAGGCCGGCCATCGCTTTCGCCGCTTCCTCATCATTGGGCATTTCCACAAAGGCAAACCCGCGGGCCCTGCCGGTTTCCCGGTCCATGGCCATATGCACGCGCGTGACTTGCCCAAACGGCGTGAACAGTTCGCGCAGTTCGCCCTCGGTCGTTTGAAAATTCATGTTCCCAACAAACAAACTCTTCATCGCCATTCTCCCCTGAACTCTTCGAAGCACCATGAGTGCAGGATCTCGCCGAGCTCTCGCTCGCCGGACGCTACGATACATTGGCCTGAAATTGGCTGAATTCAATGGAGGGAGGGCCCAAGCGCGCGCCCTTCAGGGAGTTCAGGCAACCCTACTTCGGGAGTCTACCCGAAGACAATACCATACTTGCTCACGAAACCCGTCACGCTGATTTTGACTCAAAGAATCAGCGCCGCAAGCGCCAAGCCTCGCCGAACCGCTGCCTCTCGCAGGTTGCGTGCACGGGAACCACCGCGTCCGCGTGCTAGCTTTTCAAAAGCTCACTGATCGCGCGCCAGGCTTGATCAATCGCTACATCTGTATAAGCGCTCGCGCCCGCATCCGAATTGGCAATCGCAATTCGTCCAAACCGCGCCCGCCCAATCACCCACGGTTTCTCTTCTTCCTTCCAATCCGGATCAAAGAGCGAGTTTGGCGTGTACGCATACCCGTGGGCCCAGCGATTCACGGTAATTCCTTCAATGTCCCGCGCAGGATCGAATGCGGCTCCGCCGAGCATTCGCCCCAACTGATCCCGAATGTTGCGTTCGAACTTTTCAAAAGGCGTGGCCATCAATTCGATACGCCCTGCGCGAAACTGATCCCGCATGGGCAACCCGGGTTTGCATGGCGTGCGGAGCATGAACAAAACCATCGGCTCCTCGGGCTTGCTCGGAAAAGCGTATCCTCCGATGCTGACTGGAAAATCCAGTGCCGTGTACGTGTGATACCCGCCGGGCGCAACGATGTGATGCACGCCCAATTTTGCAAACGAACTCCAATTCCGCAGCGCTACGTGCGTATACACCAGCGGCGTTTTCACCAGATAAGACAGCGCTTCTTTTTGCTTTTGCGGCAAGTCCGGACAAATATAAGGAATCATTCCGTTGTAACAAGCCAAGACGCAGTTCTTCGCCGAGACCGATTGGAGCTTCTTCCCGCGCATGTAGGCGATTTCGACAATTTTTCCCCCACCGTTCCCGTCGCTCGCACCATTCTGCTGGACATGCACCACGGTGGAATTCAGCCGAATGCGTACCCGCGCACCATCCGAATCCAGCTTGCTGTAATCCGCCCGCGCCGTAACGACATCTTCCATCGAGTGTCCCGGCATGGCAGCTGGAATCAACGCACGCACGAGCAACCGCGCAACCGATGCGTTGCCATCTGGAAAATGAAAAATGTACGGCTCTTCTTTTTCATGCTCGCCGATGTCCAGGCCATCGAATCCAGGATAGGTGAACGAACCATAGTCGTCGCCCGATTCGAAACATCCGAGGGCGGGAACGGCGTCAATGCCCACGCCATATAAATCATGCGGAAACGTCCGAAAGAATGGCAATGCCTCGGGAACCACCTTGCAATACTTCGTCAAATAATCCGCATAGCTGATTTTCGAAAGTTTCTCGCGCTTCCCTTCTTTGGAAAGCCCGGGGAGGTAATCCACTTTCTGCGTATAGACCCGCGCAATGTCCCGCTTCACCGCATCGGAAAGCGGTGCTTTGGCCAAAAACTCCGCCCACGGCGTCGTGTTCATCCCCGTGATCAAACGATCTTCGCCAAAGGTCTCCTTGTCAAAAAACGCCGCGGTGCCCATCCTGGCGTAAAGTTTTTGATCGTAGTCCTTATAAAACCGCTTCGTATCGATTCCAATTTCCTTGATTAGCTCTCGCGCCACGCCGCTGTATTTGCCCGGACTCTCAAGCGATTGCGTTCCGCCATAACTCAGCACCAGACGGCCGCCAGCGCGAAACTCGTTGCGCTTGGCGTGTCCGCCGAAATCGTCGTGATTATCCAGAATCAAAATCTGCGCGTCGCGTCCAGCGTTATTCCGGTAAAAGTAAGCCACGGCCAACCCACTGATCCCCCCGCCTACAACGACCAAATCGTAAGTCTCACCCGTCTTCTCAGCCGATCCATCCGAATCCCAACTCTGCCCATCGCGCAAACGATGCGCGAACGTAAATGTCCCATCATGATTTCCGCGCATCCCCCCAAGCGCCGGCGGATAGTAGTCTGCCGCCTTTTCCGGAGCGTAATCATCCAAAGCAGCGGCCGCGAGCAAGGTATCCGCTCCAAATGCCGTGCCCGCCAACGCGCCTTTAACGCCAACGGCTACGCCATTCAAAAAATCGCGCCGCGTAATGGCGCGGTCCATTCCAAGCTCTCGATCCTTCCCCTTCGCAATCATTTTCAGTCAGATCTCCGATACATAGAATGCGGCGATTGTAGCGCAATGCGCTGTCAACAGGCGGACCTCTCCCTCCGTGTCCTCTGATAACTCCGAGCCTTCTGTGTAATGTTTTTCTTATTTTTACTGAAGAGAGCCGAGCCGCAGGAATACTAGAGTTCCCTCAAAGCTGTGGCCACGGGCAACCGTGCCGCCCGAATGGCCGGAAAAATCCCGCCAATCACGCCCATTGCCAGCGCAAACCCAATACCCATAATGAGCAGGTCCGGGGTAATCTTGAAAGCAAATGCGAGATTAGAGAAAGTCTGAAAATTGATCGTGCTCGTCGTCAAGCCGTTCAACTTCAGAACGGACAGACATCCAAGCGCGCCGCCAATAAACGAAATCAACAGCGCCTCAATCAGAAACGAAAACACCACCGAAGGCCCGCCAAAACCGAGCGCCCGCATAGTGGCAATTTCCCGTCCGCGATCTGCCACCGCCGAATACATCGTATTGAGCGCCCCGAAAATCGCTCCAATGGCCATGATCATGGCCACAAACCCGCCAAGCCGAGTGATCAGGGTGGTCATGCTCGTGGACTGCTTCGCGTAATAGTCAATCTCCCGCGTCACATCCAGGTTGACCCGAGGATCAGAAGTCAGGGAGTCCTTCAACTGGCTCAGCGCCGCCGGAGAAGTGAGATGAACGGTCACGGACTGGAAATTCGTGGCCGGTCGATTGTAAGCCTCGCTCAGCAAACGGGAATCGCCCCAAACTTCGGAATCAAACGAACTTCCTCCCGCGTCAAAAACCCCCACAACTTTCCACTTTACGCTTCCCAGCGTAATGGTATTGCCCAGCGTCAATCCGGAGTACGTGGTATTCGCGTTTTTACCCACCACCAATTCGGCAAGCCCCGCCTGGAACATGCGGCCCTGCACGATCTTCACTTGCTTGCGTATTTCCAGCACATTCGGCGAAACGCCGCGAAGTTCGACGTTCGCATCCGTCCCGGTAGTAACCAAAGGAATCGGCGCCATCAGCACGGCTTCCGGAGTCACCAGCGGTCCATCCGCCCCGCGCGCAATGCCCGGCGCATCTTGAATCACCTTCACGGCATCCAGCGACACTCCGCTGGTCATCTCCGAAGTCGCGCCGGCACGAACGATGAGCGCATTGTCTGGCGAGCCCGAAGACACCAGGGTGGCCTGAAATCCACGCGCCAGCGAAAGCATGGCCACGAAAACGCCTACGGTCCCGGCAATTCCGAGCACCGCAACGATGGTCGAAGTCCACCGCGCCCTCACGCTGCGTATGTTATAGACAATCGGAATCGCCATCTCAGACCCTCCGCAGCGCGTTCACAACGCGCATGCGCATCGCGCCAATTCCAGGAATCAACCCGCTCACCATTCCTACAAAAACCGCAAACACCAACCCGAGCGACAGCATGGCCTTCGAGAGAAGCAGCGGGGGCAGCAAGCCATTGAGCGCAACGCTAAGCACGGGAATGGCGGCCCAGGCCAGCAAAAGCCCAAGAAATCCCCCGAAAAGCGCAATCATCATCGCTTCGCCGAGAACAAGAAACAGAACGGAGCGGTCCGTTACTCCAATGGCTTTCAACACCGCGAGCTCACCCGTCCGTTCCCGCACGGAAATCGCCATGGTGTTTCCCGTTACCAGAAGCAGCGTGAAGAAGACCACGCTTCCAATGGAAACGATCAGGAACTGTATGTTGCCGAACTGCTTCGCAAAACTTGCCGCGAAAGCCGATTCCGTTTCCGTCTTGGTTTCGTAAGACGAGTTGGCGAACTGCGCGTCGATCGTCTTGGCTACACGCACCGCGTCATCCGGGCTGTCGAGCTTCAGGATGTACCAGCCCGCCGTACTCTTTACGGCCGCCGGAACGTTCTCGTCGAAATTTTTCCAGTGAAACCAGAACTGACTCTCGTCGCCGTCCGCCTTCTCGGTGCTGTAGATGCCGTCGAGATTGAACTCCCATGTTTTGGCGGCGCCGTAAAGAGAGTTCTTGATGGGGATTCGATCGCCGATTTTCCATCCAAAGCGCTTCGCGGTGCGCGCGCCGGCAATCGCTCCCTGCTGGTCCTTTACAAAAGTCTTCCACTGATCGTCCGGTACTTTAAACTCCGGATAAACCTGGCGGTGGTTGTCGACGTCAATGGCGAACTGCGGGAAGAAATTCTTCTCATCCTGGTAAACCCCGCCAAACCAGTGGTCCTGCGTGACATATTTTACGCCGGGAATCGCCCGCACTCTGTCCCCGTAGGAAATCGGCATCGTCTGAATCAAGCCGATGCGATTGATAATCACGAGCCTGTCCGCACCCGCGATGTCAATGCCACGATTGAATGCGCTTTGCACCACCGCCAGAAACGTGAAAAGCAGCAGCGCGATGGCGAAAGATCCGATGGTCAAAATCAGGCGAACCTTTTTGCGGAACAGGTTGGCAACAATCAGCCGCCAGAATTTCATGCCACGCCTCCGGCAACGACTCCTTGCTCGAGCTGCGAAGCCTCGACCAGCACGCCTTTATCGAGATGCAGCGTGGTGTGGGCCCTCGCGGCTACCATCGGATCGTGGGTCACCATCAGCACCGTCTTGCCATGCTTGCCAACAAGCTCTTCGATCAAGGCCATAATTTCGTCCGCGCTTTTGCGGTCCAGATCTCCGGTCGGCTCGTCGCACAGCAAAAAGGTTGGATCGGAGACAATCGCGCGTGCAATGGTTACGCGCTGTTCCTGGCCTCCGGAAAGCTGCCGCGGATAATGATTCATGCGCTCCCGCAAGCCCACCACGCTCAGCGCCGTCTCCACGTGATGGCGGCGCTCTGAACTCGAAAGCTTCGTCAGTAGCAGCGGCAGCTCGACGTTTTGAAACGCCGTCAGCACCGGAATGAGGTTGTACATCTGAAAGATGAAACCGACGTGCCGCGCGCGCCAGTGTGTCAGCTTGCTGCCCGACATGTGCGTGATTTCGTCGCCGTCCACGGTGATGCCGCCCGCGGAGGGTACGTCCAGCCCGCCGAGCAAATTGAGCAGGGTCGTTTTCCCGGAGCCGCTTGGCCCCATGAACGCCACGAAATCGCCCTTGTCCACATCGAGATTCAGCCTTTGCAGCACGTGAATCTCTTCGCCGCCGCGACGGTAGGTTTTCGTCAGACCGCGTACTTGAATAAGGCTCTTGCTGTCTCCCCGGCCATCCACTCGAATCATTTTGCCCGCTCCTATTTCTTGATCTCGACCGCTTGACCGTCCTGCATGTTCGCAGGCCCTTTCACCACTACCGAATCACCCGCCGCCAGCCCCGATAAAATCTCCGTTTGCGAACCCTGCGTGTTTCCGACCGACACCGCGCGGCGTTCCAGGTGATCGTTCTTCACCAGGAATACGATTTTCTTGCCGTTGTCATCGTGCAGAGCTTCATTCGGTAGCAATGCGGCTACGACCGGCGCTTTTGGATCCGCCTTCTTTACCGGCTCATCGCTCAAAAACGTCACCTTGATTCCCATGTCCGGCAAAATGCGCGGATCGAGCTTGTCGAACGAAATGCGGACCTTCACGGTAGCTTTCTGGCGGTCCGCCGTCGGAATCACCGTCCGCACGTGGCTCGGAATTTCCCAGTCCGGATATGCGTCCAGAATCGCGGTGACTTTCTGGCGATCTTTTACGCGGGCAATGTAAGACTCATTCACATCCACTTCAATCTCATTCGAATTCATGTCCACAATCGTCGCGATGCCCGTGCGCGTGAATCCGCCGCCCGCAGAAACCGGCGAAACCATCTCGCCGACTTGCGCATCTTTCGACACCACAATCCCGTCGTAGGGCGCATTGATCACACAGTTGTCCACGGCCTGCTGCGCCTCTCGAATCAGCATCTCCGAACCCAGCACCTGCTGCTTCGCAAGGTTGATCTTGGCCTTCAGGCTGTCCACATTCGTGCTCGCTGAGTCCAACTGTTCCTGCGATTGCACCGCCGCCTTATGCAGCTCTTCGGCCCGGCGCATTTCAATCTCAGCGAACTTCAGCTGCACCTGATAATCCGCAATGGCTGCCTGCGCGGAATCCCTGTTCGCTTTCGCCGTTTCCAACGCCTTTTTCACATCGGAATCATCAAGCGTCGCCAGCAACTGCCCTTCGTGAACGTGTGTGCCTTCATCAAAGAACACACCCGTCACGCGCCCCGTAATTTTCGCCGCAATCGTCGCGCGCCTGCGCGGCGTCACGTACCCGCTGGCATTCAATATCGCCGACCGGCCGCCCGCTTCGGGTTTCGTCGCCGTCACCACTTCGACGATCGGCGTTTGATCGCGAAACTTGAGGGTGGCTCCAACGCCTAATACGGCCACACCAAGCACCGCCGTCGCATAGGCGATCCACTTGCCCGCCTTGCCGCCCGACCGGTGCTTATCGTGGATTCGCAGCGAACCCAAATCCGCTTTTGGATGAATTTCCGTCGTCGCCATCAATGCCCTGCTCTCCATCCGGGTGGACCCTCACACGCATAACGAAATTTCGACTAGAAAAGTTACGGGCCAAACCAGGTTTTCTGCACTCTATTCTACCTTGCTTTGACGCGGCCAACCGAACCCGGTTGAATTGCCGCTCATCGAGGCCGTCCGTTTGTGTTCGTTCCGTACGATCTTGTTTCCCGGATTGCGGTGATTTTCGCGTTTCTGCTCTTGCTCCTGGTTGGCGTTGCGCCGCTTTGCGCTGCGCCGCCTCTCGGGTATACTTCTACTCTCGCCAATTATCTTAGTTTGTGAGATACTTAGCTGTCAAGATAAAATGACCTTTTTGGACAAATCCGCCAGGCCCGGCAAACGCGCTGCCCTCATCCAGAGAATCGGCATGGACCTCGGCCGCCAGATCAGCACCGCCTCCGTCTTCTTTCACCAGGCCATCGCCGCCAAACTAGGCCTCAATGTTACTGATACCAGATGCTTTGAACTGATGTCCCGTTATTCCCAGCCCCCCCTCACCGCGGGAGACCTCGCGCGTGCCACCGGCCTCACCACCGGCGCCGTGACGGGAATCCTCGACCGCCTCGAGAAAGCCAGCCTGGTGGAGCGCTTCCGCGATCCCAGCGACCGCCGCAAGGTTTTTGTACGCCCCCGCCCTGAAGCCCTTGAGCGATTCGGTCGACTTTACGCAAACCTGGGCGCAGCCGCCCTGAAGCACGCTGCCACCTTTTCGACAAAGGAGCTCAAGCTCATCGAACGCTACCTCGAAGGCAACCTCCAGATCCTCCGCGATCAATCCGCAAAGCTCTCCTAGATATTCAACCCGCGATATCGGGCCGGGCCATCGGTAAAGCATCCTGGATTGTCTGTTCACCACCGAGACGCAAAATCCCATTAGCGGACAACCGGACACTCTTGCTGCACTCCACCTTCCGGCTAACCGCCTGTCGCTCAATAGGTTACCGACCTGACCTTTCAGGCTAAGAAGATGCCCACTGTAACGTCTATATTTAGGCAGGAGCGTCCTCACATGACGAACTTCGGGAAAGACATGCAATACGCCATCCGAACCCTCACCAAGAACCCTGGCTTCGCCATCATCGGCATTATCACGCTTGCGCTCGGCATGGCTGTTAACACCACTCTTTTCAGCGTCGTCAACGGCTTCCTGCTTCGTCCCCTACCTGTGCCCCATCCTGAACAGATCACCGTTCTTGCTCTTCAGCAGTCCGCCCTGCCCCGTCTAAACCGCTTCTCCTACCCCGATTACGAAGACATCCGCGATCAGTCCGACTCCTTCCGTGATGTCTTCGGGTATCGCCTCACTCTTGCAAGCATCACCGCCGATAAGAGGGGCGACCACTGCCTCGTCAGCCGCGTCACTAGCAACTATTTCTCCGCCCTCGGCGTGAATCCTGCCTATGGACGGCTCATCCTGCCGAGTGAAGGCCGCACTCCCGGCGCCGATCCCGTTATTGTTTTGGGATACGCGTATTGGCGCAAACGATTTGCCGGCGATCCGGAGATTGTCGGAAAGCAAGTCCTGGTCAACGAACATCCCTTGACGGTTGTTGGAGTTGCGTCCAAGGATTTTCACGGCACGTACTCTGTACTCGACATGGACGCCTACGTGCCCTTCAGCGCGGACGTCGACGATCCGACGGACAGTCCCGTTGAAAAGGATTGGACGAACCGCGTTTCCCGCACGTTCACGCTCCTCGCGAGACTCAAGCCGGGGGTAACCGTCCAGCAAGCGCAGGCCTCTCTCACGGTTCTCGCGAAGCGCATGGCCCAGCAGCATCCTGACACGGAACAAGGCCTGACGATCCAGATCTATCCGGAAAAGCTGGCGCGGCCTGATCCCGATCCGCAAAATCCTATTCCTGCCACAGCTATCGCCTTCATGGCTTTGGCCGGGCTGGTTCTTCTGGTTGCATGCTTCAACATTGCCAACGTGCTTCTGGTGCGCGCCACGGTTCGCCAGCGCGAGATGGCCATCCGCGCGGCCCTTGGCGCAGGCCAGGGCCGATTGGTTCGCCAGTATCTAACGGAGAGCTTGCTGCTTGCTTTTTTGGGCGGAGGCGCGGGACTTCTTCTGGGCACATGGGCCGCCGCCTTTCTTGGTTCGCTCAAGCTGGGGACAGACTTGCCCGTGCAATTCGATTTTCATCCTGATTTCCGCGTCTATCTCTTTTCGCTCGCTGCGGTTTTGCTGACAGGTCTCGTGGTTGGCATCATGCCCGCGCTTCGCGCCGCGCGCACCAATGTGATTTCCGTTTTGCGTGAGGGCGGCCGCGGCTCTTCGTCCGGTCCCAAACGGCAATGGGCAAGAAATTCGCTGGTTGCCGCGCAGGTGGCTGGCTCATTGGTGTTGCTGATTGTCGCGGGACTTTTTATTCGTAGTCTCGATAAAGCCCAGAAAATCAACCTCGGGTTCAATCCCGATCATGTTCTCAATCTTTCGGTCGACGTCGGACAGATTGACTATAAGGAGCAGCGCGGGCGCGAGTTCTTCCGCGAACTGGATAACCGCATTCGTACGCTTCCCGGCGTCGAGAATGTCGCCGAAGCTTTCACTGTTCCGCTGGGAGTCATTAGTTCTGGAGCCCGCGTGTGGATCAAGGATCATCCGCTCGAAGCTGGCCAACAGCCCGGGGATATGTCCTACAATCAGGTCACTCCGGGCTATTTCGACACCGTGCAGATGCCCATGCTCCGCGGCAGAAAATTCACGGATATGGATTCGGAAAAAGCGCCCAGCATAGCCATCATCAACCAAACCATGGCCCAGAAGTTCTGGCCCAATGAAGATGCGCTCGGCAGGCTTTTTAGCATTAAAAGCCCCACGGGCCCCTTCGTGGAAGTTGTTGGCATCGTGCAGGACGCTAAATACCAAAGCATCCTGGATGATCCACAGCCTTATTTCTACATGCCCTTGGAACAGGAATATCAGCCTCTAAGAACCATTCACGTGCGAACGACGGTTCCGCCGGAAACTCTGGCACTGCAAGTCGAAGCGCAAATCCAGGAACTCGCCCCGGGCCTTCCTGTCACGCAAGTGCAAACGATGAGCGATTCCCTGCAAGGTGCGAATGGTTTTTTCTTTTTCCGTTTCGGAGCGCAGTTGGCATCGGTCATGGGACTGCTTGGATTGGTTCTCGCCGTAGTTGGAATTTATAGCGTAGTCGCCTACGCCGCTGCCCAGCGTACGCAAGAAATCGGCATCCGCATCGCCATGGGAGCCGCTCCGCTCGACATCCTGAAAATGGTACTGCGCCAAGGCTTGGGAGTCGTCAGCATTGGCCTGGTTCTTGGACTGATCATCGCACTGGCCGGCACACGCTTAATGGCCAGCCTCTTTGTGGGCATCAAACCTACCGACCCCCTTACCTTTACCACGGTAGTCCTTTTGCTCACCGCCATCGCGCTCTTCGCCTGTTGGATCCCTGCGCGCCGCGCCACGCGTATCGACCCACTCGTCGCGCTGCGTTAAGAATAAACCATGGTTCTGCGAACCACAACGAACCATGAAAATAATCTAGAGAAAGAGGTATCTTGGAGCACCGTCAAGTGGACGAAGGCCGAGCTATTCTGGCGCGATTAGAGCCCGAGTACG
>Ga0181531_10000751_pt1 | contig 21350 bp, 22 predicted proteins | sample PEATcosm2014_Bin_38_FD_119743 | JGI IMG/M metagenome (GOLD analysis project Ga0181531, IMG submission 119743) | Peatland microbial communities from MTU Mesocosm Facility, Houghton, MI, USA - PEATcosm2014_Bin11_10_metaG | ecosystem: Environmental > Terrestrial > Soil > Wetlands > Peat | place... | reverse complement strand
TAAGATGATTTCTTTGTATCTTGAGCCGGATACGTAATATTCGTGCCATGCACCACTGCCCAGGGTGTCATGGTGTGCGGTTTGCTTGAGGTCATGCTATAAATATCTTCAACTTCTATATTTCTTGCCAATAATGCATCACCAACTAATGAGCGGTGGCAACGCCATGGAACTGCTTCACTGCACATGATCGCGACCGTTTTTTCATGAGCAATCTTGACCAATTCTTCGATTCCTTGTGTAAATTCGTTGGTTTGCATGTAATCCGCGTATCCGCGAAATGAAGCATTTTCCCATCCAGTATTGATCGAATCTGCGTGTGTGTGGCGTAATCCGCCTAAATTTTTTTGATGGCGATAACCAATATGATGATTGCGTAAAACGTGTGCAAGCTCTGGACCATTAAACTGAGGATTATGGCGTGATTTGGGTATCGTGCGAATATCGAGCAACTCGGTAATGCCATAGTGCTTGAGCAATGCGATAAACTCCTCAATCGGATGCGTTGAATGGCCGATGGTATATATGCGCAATCGTTTGCTCATAGTGAGAGATTCGTGATTTGAAGAATGAGAGTCCACCGGCTTTAATACCGGTGGACTCTATTAAAAACTATTTACGTTTTACGGTTCGTTTTTTAGGAGCAGTGCGTTTTTTTGTTACAGTTTTTTTAACGGTGCGTTTAACTGCTTTTTTTACCGTTTTTTTGGCGGTGCTTTTTTTAGCAGTAGATTTCTTGGCCACTCTTTTAGGAGCAGTGCGTTTTTTAGCGGTAGATTTCTTAGCAGTGCTCTTTTTAGCAGCAGCTTTTTTCACGGTAGATTTCTTGGCTGCTTTTTTAGGCGCAGTGCGTTTTTTAGGAGCTTTTTTAGCAGTCGTTTTTTTCATTTCGGCTTCATTTTCTTCTGGAGCAGCAGGAACTTTCAATCCTTTTTTGCGTGCTTGAGAGAGCGCTATCGCTACCGCTTGGTTTCTTTTTTTAACCTTTTTACCACTCTTACCGCTCGTAAGTTCACCTTCTTTGAATTCTTTCATAACTGTTTTAACTTTGCGTTGAACTTTTTTGCCATATTTTGCCATCATCAATCCTTTTTTTATACGGGTTATATATTATCTATATGAAAAATATCAAACAGAAAAATAGGGATCAATAAGTTACAATAAAAGTGGGATAAATGTGGTACATAAAGGAGACTATATTATCTTTTTTCTGAGATGCCCGTTTAGATTGTTATGATTTGATATCTATCGATGTTTGCGCAGATCAGGACCAATTGCGCGTGGCGTTTCTTTAACCACATCTCTTGCATCCTTATCATCACGCAAACCTTTATAACGCCCGACGCGTAGGCGGCCGGCATTTGTCCATTGGGCAAACTGAAATTCAGCGACTAATACTGGTTTTACCCAGTGTACGGTTTTGGTGGGGCCTTCATAATGAGCGAAGGGGCATGATGCGCGTTGTAAACGTTCTAATTTTTTGCCGAGCATAGTGAGCGTTTTCTCATCAAAGCCAGTGCCGACTTTGCCTGCGTAAACCAGATCGCCTTTCTTATTATAGTAACCAACCAAGATTGCGCCGAAATTGATACGCGATCCCTGAGGCTTGGTGTATCCGGCAATCACCAATTCTTGTTGCATGATACATTTGAATTTGAGCCAATCGCGCGAACGTTTGCCGACGTAGAGGCTGTCAATGCGTTTTGCGATCAATCCTTCCCAACGCAGATGGCATGCCTTTTTAAAATAGGTAAGTCCATTGCGCAGAATGTGGGGCGTATAAGAAATCAGCTTGTTATAAGAGAGTAAGTTTTTAAGGATTTTTTTGCGTGCGAGCAGGGGAAGTTTGCGCGTATCATAACCTTTGCAATACATGATATCAAATACGCAATACACAATCGGAATCTTTTTTCCTGATGCACTGGGGTCGCGCAGGTTAATGCGGCCTTGCAAAAGTTCAAAATCAGAGACGCCCTTTTTATTTTTGCTGACGATTTCGCCATCAATAATAAAGTTGTCGGCTTTTTGCGCCGTCAGCGCTTTGACGAGCTCAGGATAGTTTTTATTCATATTATTACGATTGCGCGATTTCAGGGTCACAACGCCATTTTTTTTAATTGCTATGCAGCGTTCGCCATCAAACTTATGTTCATAGAGCCAATCCTTATCTGAGAAATAATCTTTGGTGAGCGTTGCAAGCATAGGCGGTATAAAGGATGGTTGAGCAATTTTTTTCAGCGATGAGCGCAGGGCTGCTGGCAGAGTCAGCAGGGTATTTTTTTTCTCCATAAATCCTCTCATGAATAATGGTATGAACAGTATAGAGAGGTGATTATACAAAAATAAAGTATCGGTGCTATACTGGCCCCGTATATCTATAACCTCGTATATAAAATAAGGAGTATACGATGAAAATATCCCTCAAAACAGCCCTGCTGAGTGCAACGCTTTTGGTGAGCATGCAGCCCATGCTCAGAGCAGATGGTCAACTCTGTGAACAAAAGAAATGTATTGTGAAAAAAGATGTTGCCGAAGCATTACTTCATTTCGCGACGCATGGCGTTGCGTGCGTGGGTGGTCTAGGTATGATGTTCGGCGGTATAATGTTGGATGAAGCAGTAAAGCAAAAAACTGAGCTGGATACGAACATAGGGGCCGCCATGGGTACATTGGCTGGTCTTTGCACTATCTATAATATGCCACAATTGACCGATACTTACCTCTTAGGTAAAGATGCGATTCGTTCACGCGCGCAGAATGTTATAGTATTTTTAAGCCGGATGCTGGTTCCCTATATGGGCGTTTTTGTAGGAGAAATGTTCAACATTCGTCCACAAGATGTTCAAGCAGTGGCTGCTGTAGGGAATGTAGATTCACAAGCTGCCGCTCAGGCTCCGGTAGCTCAAGCTCCAGCAGATACATCAGCTGCGGCGCAAGCAAGTAATTAATGAATGTCTTGATTTGCCGATCGTTGATACAGCATAAAAGCCAGGTTAACACAGAAGGCAATTAAGAAATTGATGCATCTCTGATCGAATGATTGTGCAGGTGTATAACGAACGTAAGCGGGCTCACTCTTTAAATCAGGAGTGGGCTCGTTTGTTTGTATATCGGTAGATGCTTGAGCTATCTGCGCATGCTCTGGAACGGAATGGATATCCTGCGCATTGATATGAGGTACGCATAGGTATAAACCCATGAAGCCGGTAAAAATGATTTTTTTGATCATGATTGTTCCCTGAAAAACCTTATAGTGTTCAGTATAGGGCGATCTTTAATAAGTGCCAAGGACTTCTCATAGGGTAGGATATGCCCCAAAAAGGGGCTTTTTTGGACCCTTTTTGGGGCCCCTATTGGGAGGGGGGATTAAGGATAGAGCGATCTGGAGCGTCATTAGGGGGGCTTTTGTGCTCTTTTTTCTATCGTGATACACTGTATTTAAGGGGCAAAATGGCCCTATGCTCCTGAAAGAGCATGTCTACAAAATAAAAAAAGAGTCAGTAACTGAAGTAATGTTAACTATTATTCCATAGGAGGTTCATTATGGAAAAACAATTACTTAAACGACTTGCGCTTTCTGCGTTAGTCATTTCTTCTGTTGCACAAGCACGAGTTCAAAAAGATAACAAACCTGGCAAGCTTAAACATACGCAGAATGTTCAAGGTTATATCGTTCCAGTAGTGGCTGTGGGATTATGCATGCGCAATGAAATCAGCAATGCAGCATCTTCAGCAATGTCTACAGGATCTTCAGCAGCTAACACAGTTGCGTCATATACTTCAGCATGGGCTCCATCTCTATTGAATACAGCAGCTGATTACACATACCGTACGGAAAGAGCTCAACAAGCAGGTAATGCTATGGCACAAGCAGGTAACATTGCAGCAGATTGGACGTACAAACAAGCAACTGGTCTCTATAACTGGTCGGCAACAACAGCTGATTCTATGTACAATGGATTATCTACTCAAGATTGGTTTATAAACGTAAAAAACGCAGCTAACAAAGCAGCAGCTAAAGCAACAGAAACAGCGGCAGCAGTAAAAGCAGCGGCTCAAGCTACAACTGAAACTATAACTACTGATCTTACAAGCAAACACGTTGTTACAGCAGAAGAAGCAGCAGCAAGAGCAGCAGGCGCGTGGACATTAGAAAATGCACAAAAATCAGCATCTAATGCATGGATAAACAACATTTACTACACCCAGACTATGACAAAAGGTGCGGGTTATGCAGTAGCAGCAGGTTTAACAGCATACGCTGCATACCGTTTGTATAACCACGTATACAGCAAGCCAGCAACAACCAAGTAAGACTTACTGAATGGTTAAAAAACCAATGGGAGCTCGTGGGCAACCACGGGCTCTCTGACTAGAAAACGATAGGCGAAAAGATGAAAAAGATATTAATGGTTATTGCCGCCGCACTGATCGGAATTTGCGCATGGTGGTATGGAATTTTAACCGATGTTTTATGGTATGGCGTTGATATGATAAATGCAGTTGGATCTGCATTTATGGATTACATTATGCCGTCTCATCAAGGCATAAGATCCTATATCACTTCGGGTTATCTAACGACCAGACACTATCTGGGAAAAATTTTTGGATGGCAACCATTGAGTATATATGATTACATTCTCGATCGCGCCAAAGCGAATCCGCTTGAAGCATTTGGTGCTGTGGCGGTTGTGATGGTTGTCGCATGGCTTATTAGATTTAAATATCGCACACTCTATCGCTTCTATCACTGGTTACTCATTACGCGCAAAAAACGATAACGTTCTTTTGCAATATGTGAGACAGTGTGCCTGCAGTAAAATGCGGGCATTATTTTTTAATACATTTCTCCAATGCACTCAACGCAGCAACACGATCAGTATTGCTAAAAATTGCCGATGCCGCTGCAATCTGATCAGCGCCATGGTGCACCACGCGTGCAATATTGGAGGTGTTTATGCCACCATCAATACCGATCATAAAATTAAGATTGTGTTTTGCTCGAAATGCGGTCAACTCATCCAATTTCGCGATTGAATCAGGTATAAATTGTTGGCCTGCAAATCCGGGCTCTACCGACATAACTAAGACTTGGTAAATAGTGCGATCAATAAATTCGAATAATTGCGCCACGTTCGTTTTTGGTTTTATTGCGATACTCGGCAGCCAGTTTTTTTCTGTCAGTTTTTTGATGATCTCTTTTTTTTCAAACTTAGATTCAATGTGAAAAGAGTAGATTGTTTTTTCCGGAAGTTGCAATTGGTCAATGATGGCGATTGGATTATCAACCATCGCATGAACCCAAAGTTTTTTTTTGGTGATGCGTGCAATGGCGTGAATGGTATCAAAATCGAATGCCATATTGGGCACAAAATGATTATCCATAATATCGATGTGATAACCGGGAATGTGCGGATTGAGCATTGCAATATCCTGCTCAAGATTGAGGAGATTTGCGCACATTAAAGAAGGATAAATGGTTGCCATAGGAGGAGTTTCCTTTTTTTAGTCCGGCAGACCGGCATTTTTCATTGTTTTTCCTTATGATATACTGCTTTGATATCAAAAAACCAATAGTTTAGGGAACTTGGGGAATTGTGAGAAGCATTATGAGAAAAATTATCGTAGCCGCGCTCATCTTTGGAGCAGTCTTTTGCAGACAAACGCAGGCGATGTTCAGAGCTTGGGGCGACGATGAATCCGCGGAAGTCAATGAGCAGATGAATAGAGTCATCGATGAGCGTAATCTAGAAGAAGAAGAATATGCAACAGCGCCATCTACCAGGTCATCATCGCCAGTATTAGATAATAATATCCATCCTGTGGATCAATGCATTAATGGGTTAATCACCACACTAAAGACAGCGCGTCCAGTGCTCGATGGTATGTATGAAGCTGATGCATTAAATGTGCAAGCGATTACCCATTTTTATGATGTTTCTACTTCAACGTGGCGTTATCGTGGTCTTTATATAGGAGAGAATTTAGCAGTAACTGCGCATAACCCCAAGAGCTTTCTAGCACCTGCGGCACATCTTGCAGTTTCATTAATAAAAAATGTTCCTGTTATTGGGAGTCATTTAGCGCGACTGGAATCTACCAATAATAATAACAATAATAATAGCGAAAGTTCATCTCATCCAAGTGCTTCAAGCAACGTTACGCCGGTTTCAAATGCTGCTTATACACTGCGTAAGTTGAATCTGAATAAAGTGGTTATTGATATCATGAAAGAGTATGAATCAGTGGGAGATGAAATTTTAAAGAGGGCGCATAAGGTGATGTCAGAAAACGGAGATGATATTATTTCATTTATGGAAAATAATCGAGACACCATAAGCAATGTTGTGCGTACAGCAGTGCAATATGGAAACGATAATCGTGAAGAGATCCACCAAACCATAAAAATAGTTTCTGATGCATATAAAGAGTATGGAAACACGGTAAAAGACTATCTCAGTGAACATTCTGAAGAAATAAGGCAGCAGACTGAAAATGTGAAAACATTCTTTCCTGTGTTTATGGCAGGCATTCGTGCGGCATCTAAAGAGTACGCTCGGGTAAAGCATGATCAGATTCTATTCAAGACATTTCCTGATACTCTTGCGCGACGTAATGCTGAAGGACGCGAAGAAGGTATGACCGATTGGTTCAAATGAGCAGTTATACAACGGCTCTATAATCGGCTATAATTGGGATCATACAGATTTAATGCAGATGCCTCAGTCTGAGGCACACCAATAAAGGAATATTATGGCGGGGATACAGGTTCAAAAGGTAGGGATGATCATCTTAATGGAGCGAGATTTGGACGCAGCCATCTCTTTCTATCTCCGGCTAGGCCTAAGCCTCAAATTTCGAATGAAGGAAAAATGGGCTGAATTTGATATCAATGGGGTCAAATTAGGCCTCTGCCCAACGGCGCAAGATATGCAGGGCCGGCGCTCAGGGTTTGTCCTTGAAATAGCCGATGTCCGCCAGGCATATGAAGAGCTTAAAGGTGAGCTTACCTTCCTAGGCGAACCCGTTGAAGCCCTCCATGGGATTATGGTCAGTATCCAGGATCCAGGCGGGAACGTTTTCGATCTTTACCAGCCTACCCCTGAAAAAGTCTATGAATATGCCAAGACGGTAAAACAAGAGGATGAGGGATGTTGCGGGAAGCAAAGTTCTTGCAAAAAAAGTGAATACTAAGTCAAAAAAATGAACGATTTTGGCCGGCCTCGGTCAGGTTAAAATAAGGCAATAAGTAAGGGGCTTTTTTGAAAGCATGCTTAACTTATTTTTTAATAAATCTTAGTCTGGTGTTATAAGATAAACTGATTGAAGTTTTCAGGTTTTATTCTATACTGAATACAAGGTAGAGGGTAGGGTCTAGAAGCCTGTACAAGGCGCTCAAAAAACAATGAAATTCACACAAAAAATCCATTAAGGAGGAACTATGTTCGAAAATTTACGTCCTCTCGGCAATCGCGTGCTGATTAAGCGCGTGAAAAATGAGGAAAAAACAGCATCAGGGCTTTACATCCCTGATTCAGCCCAAGAAAAGGCTCAGCAAGGCGCGGTCCTTGCGGTCGGGCCAGGCGGACGGGATGCGGCAGGCAATGCAATCCCAATGCAAGTAAAAGCAGGTGATATGATCTACTTTGGCAAGTACAGTGGTACTGAAGCCGGAGATGATTATTTGATCCTTCGTGAAGATGAAATCTTAGGCGTGATTGAAAAAGTATAAGATTAAGGAGCTAGAACATGGCATCAAAGAAAAATATAACTTTTGGCGTAGACGCGCGCGAAAAGATTCGCAAAGGTATTGATACCTTAGCAAACGCCGTCAAAGTAACTCTCGGGCCCAAAGGCCGTAACGTTATTTTAGAACGTTCATTTGGCGCGCCATCGATCACTAAAGATGGTGTGACCGTCGCAAAAGAAATTACACTCGCTGATCCCATTGAAAACATGGGCGCTCAAAGCGTACGTGAAGTTGCAAGCAAAACAGCAGACATCGCGGGCGATGGCACCACCACAGCAACCGTGTTAGCGCAAGCATTATTCCGTGAAGGCAATAAGTATGTTGCTGCCGGCGCAAATCCAATGGAATTAAAGCGCGGTATCGATAAAGCGGTCAAAGCAGTTGTGGCAGACATTAAAGCACGCGCAAAGCTTGTGACTGAAAAGAAAGAAATTCAACAAGTAGCAACCATATCTGCAAATTCAGACAACGCAATCGGTGAACAAATTGCCGAAGCGATGGATCGGGTTGGACGCGATGGTGTGATCACCGTTGAAGAAGCAAAAGGTATGAATGACGAGTTGGAAGTCGTTGAAGGCATGCAATTCGATCGTGGCTATCTTTCTCCATACTTTGTAACCAATGCGGAAAAGATGGAAGCGGTTCTTGAAAATCCATTTGTGCTTGTCTTTGAAAAGAAGATTGCAAGCATGAAGAGCATGCTGCCTATTTTGGAGCAAGTTGCAAAATCTGGCCGCTCACTCTTGATTATTGCCGAAGATGTTGAAGGCGAAGCGCTTGCAACGTTGGTGGTGAACAAACTGCGCGGTACGTTAAACGTAGCAGCAGTAAAAGCTCCAGGCTTTGGCGATCGCCGTAAAGCAATGCTTGAAGACATCGCAATTTTGACCGGTGGTCATATAGTTTGCGAAGATCTTGGCATGAAGCTTGAAACGGTCAGTGCTGCGCAATTGGGTACTGCAAAACGTGCAATTTTAACCAAAGAAATCTGCATCATTATTGATGGTCATGGCGATCGAGAAGCAATCAATGGCCGTGTGATGCAAATCAAGGCTCAGATTGAAAATACCTCATCTGATTACGACAAAGAAAAACTACAAGAACGGTTGGCAAAACTTGCCGGCGGCGTTGCGGTAATCAAAGTCGGTGCTGCAACTGAAACTGAAATGAAAGAAAAGAAAGATCGTATTGAAGATGCGCTGAGCGCGACGCGTGCGGCCGTTGAAGAAGGTATTGTAGCAGGCGGTGGTGTTGCACTTATTCGTGCACAAACAGCGCTTGATGCATTAACCGATCTTGAAGCAGATGAAAAACTTGGCGTGGATATTGTGCGTCGAGCGCTGGAAGAGCCTCTGCGCATTATCGTTTCAAATGCTGGTTTTGAAGCTTCAGTGATCGTCAATAAAGTCAAAGAACTAGCAGGAAACATGGGCTTTGATGCAAAGCGTGGCGAATATGTTGATATGGTCAAAGAAGGGATCATCGATCCAGCGAAAGTGACTCGTTCAGCAATTCAACATGCAGCATCAATTTCAGGGCTTCTGCTGACTACTGAAGCAACGATCTGTGATATTCCAGAAGAAAAGAAAGAAGCACATGGTCCGGCAACCCCAGGAATGGGTGGCATGGGCGGCATGTACTAATTTCGGTAAGTAAAAAAAGTGCCCAGCATGCAAGTGCTGGGCACAAGTGCTATAAATAGTAGGGAAAAATATGATTCGTAAACAAGTGTTAATAATCAGTTTACTTGCTCTATCAGGAGCTGTAATACGCTCAGATGCACCTGCGCCAAAATATGAATTTTCAGGCGAGGAAGCGGTTAGCTGTCTGCTTAGAAATGGTAATTGCAGAGATTGCGATTTGCGCAATCTAGATTTACGTGAAGTAATAGCTGAGGTCAACCGTAAGTATCGTAGACGATGTATGTTTATGGATTTCTCTGGTTCGAACTTATCGGGTGCAAATCTATCTGGCGTAGATTTGAGCAATTCAACAATGTATGGTACAGACTTGTCTGGCGCAGATTTATCTGGTGCAAACTTATCTAATACATTGATGACAGGTGCAAATCTATCTGGTGCAAACTTAACTAAAGCAAACATGAACTATGCGGGCATGAAGGGTGTGAACTTAACGAATGCAAACATGTCATCTGCCATCATGGATGGCGCATGCTTAACTAACGCAGATTTATCTGGCGCAAATGTATCTGGTGCAAACATAGCAAAGGCTTGGGGTACTTATACAAAGTAACTCTCTCAATCAATAATTAAGCGGGCAAAAAAACTAACAAAGGATATCTGCAATGATTCGTAACCATCTATTAATAGTCACTCTCGTTACACTGTGCAGCGGAGCACATGCAAATATAGCAAAAGATACGAGTCGAGTTGCGGTTGGCGCTGGCATTGGTGCAGCAGGTTTTGCTGCGTTACAGGCGACGTTCAATGCAGCTATGGCATTCGTTTATCAAGATTCAAAACTTTTCCCAGGAATTGATTATAGACTTGTCCGTCTATCTGCTGTAATTGGTGGTACCGTGGGACTTTGGAAAACTACCTATGCTCGCACACTGCGTGCACAATGGAATATATGGTGGTCACGATCAAGCAAAGAGTTTATTGCTCTTACGATGAATGATTATGAAAGTGATGCGCAATTGGTGAATGCATTAGAGCGCTATTGCGTTGGACATACCTATCCATTGGTAGCGGCTAAGCGAGAATTATCATATATACTTGCACACATAAATGATGCGGCATGCTTGATTGAAGAAACGCTAGAAGATATCGCCGATGATTCGCTACGCGCTGAAGAATTGAATGATTGGTTGGATGAAATCTATACTATGCGTGCGCACATTGCGTATGCAGTGAATGCGATCGATAAAGATCCGCGCATACTCACTTTGATGGATGCGCAAAATAGAATAGATCAAACGGCTGCCCTATGGGCAGATGCCGTTGCACATGCTGCAGTGGCCACAACGTCCCGTAATATTAATATTGAAGCGACTGCAACAGCGACGACTACGGTTATTCGGTAAGATTAATAAGGCATACATAAACAAAAGAGCCTGGCATTGTAAGATGCCAGGCTCTTTCTTTTTTTAAAGTCTTGCGTTGCAAAGGAGTCTTGCGTTACAGTGTCTGCGCATCAGGGAATATGGCAAGGGTTTCATAGGTACCTTTATATGCAAAGGATAATAGTATGATAAAGCGTGTGCGATACATGTTGATGCTGTGTGTTGGATCTGTGATAGCCCCAATGGCACAAGCAAACAAAATTAAAAAGATTACGCGAGTATGGGTCCGGGATGCAGCAGCCACTTCAAGCCAATTAAACAATGCAGGATCAACGGGCACGATAGACCAAGATCTTATGAATATGGTTGCTGAGGTGATGTACGGTAAAACGACGGGTCAAGTAATCGATCAACTTGTCTATACCTATGGTAATGGCGAGCAAAATGTAATGTCCTTAGCGTCGATAGCGCAAATGCTTTCTCAACAACTTGGTTATCTAAATATTGCAATCACATCAGCGCAAGCAATTGTTGCGATATTACCACCAACATCTCCGCATTTAGTTGCAGCTAAATTAATGATCAATGAATTGAGCATGTTCATTACGTGTGTGCAAACGGTATTGGCGCAGGTACAACAAAATGCGCAATCAGCAGCAGCGCCAGCTCCTGCAGCTTCACCAGCGGTAACATCCACAGCTCCTACGGTTACAACGAGCGATACACCAGCCCCTGGTTCAGATGCAGCTCTTGCGAGTGCAGCAGTATCACTCTTTAGTGATGTTGCATCAGCTATTGCGGCATCTAATGCAGGTTCATCATCCAATGCGCCTGCCCCCTCTGCAACAACTTCAAGCACAACACCAGCTCCAGTTACTGGCGCAGACACTCATCATCATGAAGACAGTTGGTAATGCCCAGCTTTAATGAAAATCTTGTTATGATGCATTCACTTGCGTTAGAGTGTGAAAAAAGTGAAATAATATTTTCATAAAGGATGCCACTATGGATGGATGGAAAGCATTAGTAATGGTCGTTGCAATCGTAGCAGTCGCCGGCGTTGCGGTTTATGTATTCGACGAAATAAAAAAAGCAAAGATCATGCAAGCAAAAAGCGAAGCGGTTGGCAATATGGTAAGAACGGTGCCTGGCATGGTTTCTGATTTCATGCCCGGTCGTAGATAGATTTTTTCTCCAAAAGGCCCGCTGTTTTTTTAACGGCGGGTTTTTTTATTCTATCTCGTAAAAGACCATCTTCTTTAGTGCATGATGAAAACGAGTAGAATAACCCTGCGCCCTTCGATATGGGACGTACCGCCCCTACTCAGGGTGACCGGAATAATATTGAGCGACTGCGTGCAACGTAGCTGAAGACCTGGATAGGCGAAGCATGGGTATTTTCTTAGAAGTATTGTACCAACTCTTGACCCCGTTTTTCTATTTGTATTACGATGATATTAAAGAGGGCACGATGGAAAAGGGGAGAGTAGTATGGTGTGGAGGAAAAAAAGCATCGCCAGTTTTTGCGTTGTAGCAATTGCTGCCGTAGGACTTTGTATTGCCAATGAGCGGCGCCGCATTGCCGTTATTACGCAAAATAATAGTATTGCACGCAAAGCAGAATTGGATCTTGATGATTTACGCCGCCTTGGATTTTCAGAGCGTGATAATGCAGTACAGTCAGTATACGAACAACTCCAAGCCGCGCGCATGGGGATTGATACTGCCCATTCCAAATGGTGGATGATTTCGATTAAAACCGAAGAAAAAAAGGGTAAACAGGCTCGCTTAAATCGTCTAATCACCCTGAATAAAAAACTCCTTAAAAATTATCGCCAAGAACTTGCTGATATGCGTAGATTTGGCTTTCCAGAGAATGATCCTCGGGTTGTCTTTAGCCGGAATAAGGTGGCCCAAACCGTGGTCGAGCTGGCTCATTTGGACCGGGAGTATAAGCATGTGGCCAATAAGAAAGAATTTATGACCCAGAGGCAAATGGATCTGCTCAAGCAAATGATCGATCTCAACCGGGATTGCGTAGCCAATTACAAGGCAGAAATCGACGACTACCTGGCTCAGGGCTTGAACCTGAAAGATAAGCGCATTTGCGATATTCGAGCCAAAATTTCAGCAAAAATGGCCGAAAATGGCTTTCTTGAGCGGAAATTGCATCGCTAGATCTGGAGCGGCAAGAGCCAATTTTTAAGGCCATAGTATTGACTATCTGAAAAGTGACCTGCTAGGATGAAGTAGGAAGTATAGGTGTATCCTCCTACTATAAGGAAAGCTATATGCAAAAGAAGGATTGCGTAAAAGTATGTGCCCAGTGTTGTGCTGATTGTAAAGAAATGTGCATAACTGAGTGCGAACAGGCGTGTGAATACGGCCAAACGGAGCCAATCGAGCTTTGCAGCGGTGCATGCAATGAGTGTGCAGAGCGCTGTGAGAATGCTTGCCGTGAGTGTAAAGATTAATCAGGACTATTATTTAGGGACAAAACCATGGATAAAAGAGATTGTACATTGATATGCGGCACTTGCTGCGATGACTGTAAAAGTATTTGCGTGATGCAATGCCAAGATGCATGCGATCAGCATGAGTTATCCCCATCAGAAATATGCAATGGTTCATGCAATGAATGCTCTGCAAAATGCGAAAAAGCATGCGCTGAAAAAGAAAAAGACGAGTAATATCTCCGGTGATTTAGCATAAAAATGTTAAAAAGCCTCGAGCAGAAAATCGGGGCTGTTTATCATTTTCTATAATCATTATAGATCTTTATCGCTTCTTTGGCAGAAACATTCTCATACACCAGTGCTGCTATTGCATGTGCAAAAGCAGAAGCCTCTTTTTCAGATCGTTGGAAAATATTACGTCCGGTTGCGCAGCCGCGTGTGCCGGCTTTAAGTTGTGCATGAAGATCGTGCAGAAAATCGTCAGCATCCATTTTTTCACCGCCAGAACAAATAACGCCTGTGTTGCCAGCTGCAGCACTGGCACGTATAAGCTGTTTTGCATCAGCAGGCGGTTTTATTTTTACAAAATCGGCGCCCAATGCATTGGCAATGCCTGCAGCGCCCGCGAGTAATGTCGGATCGGTATCGTTTGCAATTGCTTTGCCTCGCAAATAAATCCAGATAACCGCAACCAATCCATGTTCGTGCGCTTGATGAATAATTTGAGCTGCTTGCGTGAGCATGATGTGTTCATATTCGCTGCCAAGATAGATGGTGTAACCAACGCCGCATATTGAAAGCTTACTTTGTTGTTTAAGCGCAACGACATCTGCAACCGACCATAATTGATTGCTCAGTGGTTCATGCTGTTTGGTTGGAACCAGATTGGTTTTACCATTCAATTTTACGATGTAGTTAATCTTTGGATAGGCTTTGCCATAACGAGCTATTAACCCAAAGTGAGCCGCAAATGCGCCAATCGGAGATTGTGATGCAATCTTAAATACGTGCTCTGCATCGCGCGCATCAGCATGAACGCCAGATCCTTGAAAATCGAGGTCGAGATGTTCAATTTTTTGATCCCCGGCGAATAAAAAGAGGCGATCGGTAGAATGGGTAATGGCGTTATAGTTATGGCTAAATTGTTTATGCGCAGCATGCGGCACGTCAGCGGGCACCAGGAGTGTATTTTTTTGAGACTTTTTTTTAACCATATGATCCTTTACGTGATAATTGCATCGTGAATTAATACTTTTTGTGCAACGTGTTCAAAGAGTGGTGCGGTGACGGTAGCGGCAAAGAGTCCCGGTTTTGAAGCTTCTTTAATGAAGGTCACCACCACGCGTTTATAACCATTTTTTTCTATAATACCGGCGCATGTATAAATGTTTTTCTCTGGGCGGTATTGGCCATCAATTAAGATGTTCGCAGTACCCGTTTTACTCAAGATCGTATAACCTTTAACTGCCGCTCGTTTGGTACTGCCGATGAGTGTTGTTTGTTCCAAAATATAGCGAATATCGCGCATTGATTCTGGGCTATAGAGTGCGTTTGCAGATGGTTTATGGCCAGCATCAAGCAGGAGTGTTGGTTTGATTGCATGGCCGTTATTAGCAATCAATCCAAAGGCGCAGCAAAGTTGTAAGAGCGTAGCGGTAATTTCATAACCATAAGAAAGTGAGATGATCGATTGTTTTGACCATTTTTTTGGCGGATTTACAAAACCTTTTTGCTCGCCGGGGAATTCGATATTAGTTTTTTTGCCAAAGCCCATTTTCGTATAGTGATCATATAATTTCGTGCCGACCCGTTTGGCAACAATTGCCGTACCAATGTTATTCGAGAATGCGATAACTTCTGCAAATGAGATAACGCCATCTTTAAAGGGGGTATTAATTTTGCGGCCATCAATGTAGGTGGTGTTAGTATTTTTACAATCGATTTTTTCATCAAGTGTAACCACTTTTTCATCAATCGCAGCTAATGCGGCAAATACTTTGATCACGGATCCTAGCTCATACGCCTCCGTAATGCATTTACTTTTCATGAATTCAGGATTGATCGCATCGCGGCCATTGGGGTCAAAGGTTGGATAGGATACCAGCGCCACAATTTCACCATTGAGCGGATTCATGACGATCACGGACCCTTCGCGTGCATTAAAGGCCTCGATTGTTTTTTGCAGCTCTTCTTGTACCAAAAATTGCAGATCACTATCGATTGAAAGATAGATTGGTGAACCAGTGGTTCCTGGCACCGTCGTTTCTTTCTTAAAATAGAAACGTCCGGAGCGCGCATCCTTTTCGAGCGTGAGGGTAGTGGGCGTTCCAGCGAGTTGCGCATTAAATTGCAGTTCTATGCCGGCAAGGCCGTGATTATCAATGTCGGTAATACCAATAATTTGCGCTGCGGCATCAAGAGGATAGAAGCGCGTTGGTTCATGGAGCAGCTGAATATCGGGCAGATTGCTTTTTGCGATGAGCGCAATCTGTTCATCAGAAAGTTTGCGTTTTACATACATAAATTTCGAATCATGGCTTTGCGCAAGCCGTTCAGCAGCATCAGGGAAATGTTTTTTTAAAAAACGTTTAACGCCGTCAGCATCCTTAAGATTATTCGGCACGATGAATGCGGAGATACTATCTTTGTTGAGGGCGAGGAATCTGGTTTTGGTGCGGTCATAAATGGCGGCGCGTGGGGGATTTTTGGTGATCGTCATGCTGTATTGTTTATCTCCCAAATTGGTAAAGAATTCATGCTGCCAAATCTGAATGCGGGATAGATTTATAATGATCGCCATATAAAGAAGCAGAAACGTAAGAAAGATGCAGACGATCCTGATTTTATAACTTTTCTTCATGATCGTTTAATCGCTTAATTTGGTTCAGTCTGAGCGTCTTCATCTGCTTTGCTTGGGCATATTGCTTGATCGAATTGCGATTTTTGAGCACCTGCAATTCTTGCGTGAGGCGCTGCCGTTCTTGTATTAAGGATTCGCGATCAAGTTCATTTTTTTGTTTGGTATAGGAAGCCTGAACGAACAAACTGTGTTTATAAATTTGTAGCACCATGCATAGCAGATGGACACCAATAAACAGCGGTATAATCGGCGATCGTTTCATACTTTACTCTTTCCCAATGATACACAATTTTCATGACTCTATCATGAGTGCTGTGTGTGAGGAAAGGGTTTATGCAATGTTTGACGCAAATTAGATCTTAGATGGCCATGCTCCCGTGTTCCTTTACCCCTTCGACACGTTCTTTGGCTCATTTCATTCACCTCAGAACACTCAGGGCGAACGGAACAGGATATCTTTCCCCGTTCGTTCTGAGTGATTTTTATTTTGTCCGAAGGATGAAATAAAAATTGTGTCGAAGGATAGGGGAATAAATAAACTTGTCGTTACCAATCGTACGTCATGCCAAAGTGTACTTCATGAGCAGATTCGCCCTTACGCGCATCCAACTTAAAGCCCCAGTCGATACGAACAGGAACCGGATTTAAAATACGGACGCCGGCGCCGACTGCATGACGATATGAGAATTTATTGTTAGCAAGGAATTGCACCGGAATATCGCGAGCGTATGGGTTATCCCAACCAGCACCGCCATCATAGAAGAAGAGGCCCTTCATAGAGAAGTCTGGCGTAATAGGGAATAGCAATTCAACGTTGATAAAGGCAGCTTTACGACCGCCAATTGGCGAGGTACGTACTTCATCTTCGCCAACTACTCTAAATTGAGGCCCGATTTCACCAAAGAGGAAACCACGCACGCTGGCAGGGCCACCAATGTTATAGAGTTCACGATATGGCACTGTTTTATCTTGAATGCGGCTCACAATACCAAGGTAACCATGCAATCTCAAGACGAGATCAATTTCATCGATGAGCGGTGTATACCAGTTACCTTCAAGATCGAATTTGCTAAAGCTTATGCGGCCGCCAAATGCAGGGAATCCAAATGATCCACGAGCCAACCAAGTATGCCCGCGGCTTGGATGCATAGGATGGTTTTTCTTATCTTGCCCCAGATTGATTGCAAGGAGTCCAAGCGTACCAGGACTGAATTCTTGTTCAATCACACGGCGATATGAGGCTTCAGCCACTACGCGTTGTTCTGGCGGTAAGAAGGTTGGCATCATAATTTGAATTTGGTTGATGTTGCCTTCATTTTGAATGTTTTCAAGGCCGCCATTAAAGCGGAGGAAAGTATCAGTGAAGATTGGATTGCGGGATGCAAACACCGTACCAAGCGTAAGAACGCCGCCAGTATTTTTCTGTGTGATTGGTCGGATAAAGCGCAGCTCGTCATAACCCAAACGTCTATGGTATGCATCAAGTGCGCCATAAATTGGTTTATCAAAGAGCCATGGTTGCGTTAAGTTGAAGGTCACGGTTTTTGCTTCACGAGCAAGGCTACCAGTGAGATTGAATTTCACACCGCTGCCAAAGAGGTTGGTATCGGTAATATTACCTTCGACTGATACGCCAGAGAGTGGATTTGAAAGGCTGGTTGGAGAACCACCAAAGCCGAGTTTCAAGTGAGCGTTACCAGTGCGCGCTTCTTTGAGCATCAATTCAAGATCTGCATTGTTATCATCAAGACGATTGATTTTCCAGTTTACGCCATCGCGTTGTTCAAAGTAGCCCATGCTTTCAACACGATTTTTTGACATATCCATACGCGTATTGGTAAGTAAATCACCTTCTTCGAGCGTAATGTTACGGCGAATGATTTTATCTTTTGTTTTTTGGTTGCCGCGGATTGAAATTTTATTAAGAAATACTTGTTTGCCGATATCAGCGTGGAATGCCAGACTCACTGTTTTATCATCATCGTTTGGAATGATGGATGGTTCAATGTGGGCGTAGATGTAGCCAAAATCACCCCATACGCGTTCCAATAATTTGATGGTGTTCAGAATTGCTTCACGAGAGTAGAGATCGCCGGCTTTGATAGGAATGATCGCTTCGAGGTATTGTTCGTCAATGATATCATTACCAGCAACAGTCACTTGTTTTACGGTATATTGATCGCCTTCTTTGATTTCGATATCCAAGTTAATATTACCGCTGTCATCAATATTGGTTTGAATATCGACTACTTTTGCATTCAAATAACCTTTGTTTTGATAATACTGCTCGATTGCTTGTTTATCGCCAAGTTCAACGCGATCAGGCATATAAAGTCCCGATTTATCGAGTGCGCCCAAAATCCAATCTTCACGAGAATACATTACGCCACGCAATGCTTTACCGCTCATAGTATGGTTTCCGGTGAAGTTGATGCGTTTGATCAATGATTGTTTGCGTTCGGTAATATCGAATATTGCCGTTGCATTGCCATCTTTATCAAATTCAAGGCGCGGGGCGACATCGGTTAAAAAATAACCTTTTTCGACGTAAATTTTTTTGATTTGTTGCGCATATGAAGCGAGCTCTTCTTGGTCAATTGCAGGAGCATCTTTAATGGTGACGGCTGTTTCGAACTCAGATTTTTTAACTTGAGAATTGCCGTTATAAACGACGTCAACCAGGACCGGCTTTTCGAGTACATCGATATAGAGAATGAGATCGTTTTCGCCTTCATCTTCAGCATAGATAGAGATATTTCTGAATCGCTTTAAATCATGGTAGAGGCGTAAGATCGTGGTGCGTGTTTTTCTTAAATCAAATGGTTCGCCAACACGATAGGGAATACGATCAAGAATAGCATCGGTCGGGACGTGAATATTGCCTTCAACGATGATTTCTTTGATGATGCGATTATTGGGATTGTGATAGACGACTTCTTCTTGCTCACCCTCTACCGCTTGCCCCTGATTTGCGTCTGCGGGTGCCGCGGTTTCTTCGGTTTCTGATTCAGTGGAATCTATGGCAATACTCATTGGTGAGTACAGCAACAGTGAGAAAATATAGATACTTATTATTAAGATTTTGCTCTTGCTAAAAGCTGCCATTGAGATGCTCCTGGGGTCGTAAGCAGTCGTCTGTATGCGCGATTCATTACTACTTTATATGGAGGTTAATCATACTAATTTTTTTGAAATAAGCCAGCGTAGTGTCACCAATTCCCTAAAATGGCAATCTATGGTACTCTAAGGCTAATAAGAAAATCACTGGTATCACGTTTATAGGCAGAGAAATTATGCTGTATTTAACCAATAGTTTAACGGGTAAAAAAGAAGAATTTAAACCGATAACTTCGGGGCGAGTTTTGATGTATGTCTGCGGGGTTACGCCATACGATAATGCGCACGTTGGGCATGGCCGTTGTTATATCACCTTTGATGTACTGTATCGGTTGTTGAAATTTCTGGGTTATGAGGTTGCATATTGCCGCAACTTTACCGATATCGATGATAAAATTCTCAATAAAGCAGAAAAAGAATTGGGCGATCGTCAGCGCTATGATGAAATCACCGCCCGCTACATAGCCTCCTATCATGCTGATATGCAAAAACTCAATTGCCAGGCACCAACGTATGAACCGCGCGTCACGGAAACAATCCCAGAAATAATCGATTTTATCGCCGGCCTTATCGAAAAAGGCAAGGCATATGCCGTTGATGGTGATGTCTATTTCCGCATTAATACATTCCCCGAATACGGCAAACTTTCAAAACATAAATTAGAAGATTTACATGCAGGCGAACGCGTTGAATTGAACAGCAAAAAAGAGCATCCGCTTGATTTTGCGCTCTGGAAATCAGAACCAGAAGGGACCTTCTGGAAAAGTCCGTGGGGTTTTGGCAGACCGGGTTGGCATATTGAATGTTCTGCAATGGCATCCAAATATCTTGCACCTCATATCGACATTCACGCGGGCGGCCTTGATCTGATGTTCCCGCATCATGAAAATGAAATTGCACAATCAGAAGGCCTTAACGGCGCGCCATTCTCTCGTTATTGGGTGCATAATGGATTTGTGCAGGTTAATAAAGAAAAGATGTCCAAATCATTAGGCAACTTTTTTACGTTAGAAGATGTCTTTAAGCAATTTGATCCGATGGTGGTGCGCTACTATATTCTGACGCATCAATATCGTACGCCGCTCGATTTCTCGTTCGATGATATGAAGGCAACGCAAAAAAGTTATGAACGGTTATGCCGCATCTTTGAGCCGGTAGAACCATTTACGCCATTTACGTATGAAGCAGCTCAACGTGCACCAATCATACAGGCAATGCTGACCTTTTTATGCGATGATTTCAATACGCCCGGCATGTTTGGAGTATTATTTGAGAAACTTCCTGAGATTCAAGCGGATCCCGTATTGATGTGCATGGTCAAAGCATTCTTGATCAATGTTCTGGGGCTTCGCATGGAACCATTAGCGCAAGCAGTGGTGGAGATTACTCCGCAAGTGCAAGCGTTAATGGATGAACGTGATAAGGCCCGAGCGGAGAAAAATTGGAAGCGAGCTGATGAGATTCGTGATCAATTGGTCAAGATGGGAATTGATCTGAAAGATAAGAAGTTATAAGAATGTGTTTCTGTTATTTGTTTGATTTATATGAATGTTAATCTTGTTTTGCAGTCTTTCGTAGTACCTATATGCCGTATCAATGCGGAAACTAAGAGTATTGATCGTTTGTTTGGAACGGCGTTTTTTACTTCTGTTCCAGGGGTTTTCATAACCGCAAGACATGTGTATCAAGAAGTTTCAGCACAAATACTTTCCTCCAATCGAGGCCAATATGGATTATGCGTGAAAGGCCAGAATAATGAGAATCTATTTGCTCTGCTCAAAAAAGAAAATATCGAATTTGCGCCAAATAATCTCGATATAGCTATAGGAAGAGTAGATTTTGCTAGTAAATCGCCAATTAAGTTAGTACGTGAACCTCTCAGCTTTATGCAGGATGTAATCACCTATGGTTATCCGGTAGCTGCAAGTGCATCGGAACAGATTCCCAATATAGCTTGTTGGATGGATATGAGAGGAAACAAAGGATACGTTAATAGAGAAATAGGCACTAAGGCTAAGGCTTTGATTGGCGGAGAAGCCGATGCAGAGCTTAGTTTTCGGATAGAGGCTGGTATGAGTGGAGCTCCATTATTTACTTCTAATCAATTTCATGTTGGAGGAGTATGTATAGGCACGCGTACAT
>Ga0181531_10000748_pt1 | contig 21370 bp, 21 predicted proteins | sample PEATcosm2014_Bin_38_FD_119743 | JGI IMG/M metagenome (GOLD analysis project Ga0181531, IMG submission 119743) | Peatland microbial communities from MTU Mesocosm Facility, Houghton, MI, USA - PEATcosm2014_Bin11_10_metaG | ecosystem: Environmental > Terrestrial > Soil > Wetlands > Peat | place... | reverse complement strand
TCGAACCACGGGCTATCCAATGCCAGCGCGACAAACGGCTCGGTGGTCAGCAAGGTGATGCGGTCCGCCCGGTGATGCGCGCGGATGGCGGAAAAGGCCGGGAAGGAATTGCAGAAATCGCCGAGCGCGCCGAGCCGGATCACCAGGATGCGCTTCACCCTAGCACCTCATGGTACACCGCCAGCGTCGCCAGCTGCATGGCCTGCACGGTGTAATGCGCCAGCACGTGGGCGCGGGCGGCCGCGCCGATCGCGGCGCGCGCGTCGGCCGGCAGGGTCAGCGCATGGAAGATGGCCGCCGCGAGGGAAGCCGCATCGCCCGGCGGTACCAGCCAGCCAGTCCCCTCCGTCACGGTTTCCGCGGCGCCGCCGTGGTCCGCCGCGATCACCAGCCGGCCCGTCGCCTGCGCCTCGATCACGGTGCGGCCGAAGGGTTCCGGGTGCAGGCTCGGGCAGGCGACGACGTCCGCGAGCATCAGGGCGGCCGGCATGTCGTCGCAATGCCCGGCGATGCGCACCCGTTCGCCGACGCCCAATGCCTCGGCGCGTGCCACGAGCATGCGGCCGAAATCAGCGCCCCCGCCGCCGACGAACACGCAGAAAAGGTCGGGTATCCGCAGCCGTGCCACGGACTCCAGCAAGAGTTCGCCGCCCTTCCAGCGCGTCAGCCGCGCCGGCAGCATCAGCACGGGTGCGCCCGGTGGCAGGCGCCACGCTTCGGCGAGCCGGTGCATGCGATCGCCGGTGACCGCTTCCGGCGCGAACATGGCGGTGTCGACGCCGCGCGGGATCAGCCGGATCCGGTCCGGGGAAACGCCCAGCGCGGGCAGCCGGTCGGCGACGAACCGGCTGATCGCGATCACAAATTCGCCGCGCGCCATGACGCGGTTGTAGAGGCGCTTGCCGGGAAAATCCTCGCCGTAGACGCCGTGCCAGGTGGTGACGAATCTGGTGCCGGAACGGCGCGCCGCGAGCCAGGCGGACCAGGCCGGAGCACGGCTGCGCGCATGGACGAGCCGCACGCCCTCGCGCCGGATCAGCCCGCTGAGCCGATAACTGTTGAGCCAGATGCCCAGTGGGTCCTTTGTTTTGAGCGGCAATGTCAGATGCCGGCCGCCGGCGCGTTCGACCTGGCCCACCATGCGGCCGCCGGCGCTGGCGACCAGGGCCCGGCCGCCGGCGGCCGCGATCGCCTGGGTGATCTCGACGGTGCCGCGCTCCACCCCGCCGCTCTCCAGCGCGGGCAGAACCTGGAGAATCGTGAAGGGGTTAGGCGGCATGACCGCCGCCCCTTAAGCCAGCGTGGGAGGCGAGGGAAGCAAACGACGTGGAGCGCGGCGCCGCGCGCTGCCGGGGCTCGGAGGGGTGTTCATGTAAAAAACTACGATTATTCTTTGTAGTGCTTGAAATTAACACAAGAAAATCGCTATGGATTACCTTACTCGAGCCAGTTAGTATGATATTGCCGCGTTCTTGTAGTAGGGAAGGATTTCAGCAGTGCTTCAATCTGCCAGCCTGGTCTACGCGCTCGGCGGGCTGATCGTCGGGTTCGTGATTGGCCTTACCGGCGTCGGGGGCGGCTCGCTGATGACGCCTTTGCTGCTGTGGTTCGGTTTTCACCCGACGACCGCGGTCGGCACCGACCTGATCTATGCCGCCATTACCAAATCGATCGGCACCGTGGCGCAACATGCCGGCGGCTCGGTCGACTGGAAAGTGGTTCGGCGCCTGGCCTACGGGTCGGTACCCGCCACCCTGCTGACATTGCTCGTGCTGTCCCATATCAGCGGGGAAAGCCGCTTGCTGGCCGATACGATCAAGTTCGTGCTCGGCGTCGCGCTTCTGCTCACGGCGGTGTGCATATTATTCCGCAAGTATTTCGCGGACGTACTGGCCCGCCGCTACGGCGATATCGCCGACGCGCGTGTGGCGTCTCTCACCATCGCGAGCGGCGCCCTGGTCGGCGTTCTCGTTTCACTGTCGTCGGTCGGCGCCGGCGCCATCGGCGTTACCGCGCTGATCCTGCTCTATCCGCGCCTGCCGCTCGCCCGCGTGGTCGGCTCGGACATCGCGCACGGCGTGCCGCTGACCCTGATCGCCGGCGCTGGTTATTGGTACCAGGGCGACGTCAATTGGGGGCTGCTGCTCAACCTGCTGGTCGGGTCGATCCCCGGCATCCTGGCCGGCAGCATGCTGGCGCCCAGGCTGCCCGAGTATGGTTTGCGCCCTGCGCTGGCGGCGATCCTGCTGTTCGTCGGGGCGAACTCGGTAATGCACGCGCATCTTTTTTAGCGGTAGGAAGACCAGGGCTCTGCGCTGGACCCGTCACGCCGGGGGCGTGCTGCGCACGACGGGGCCTGAGGCCCCAGACCCCATTTAGCGCTGCGCGGCTTTTCCTTACTTCTCGGCGAAGCCAACAAATGCATGGTTCTTGGCTTCGCCGTTTCTCCAGGTGAATCTTAATGAATTGGGGTCTGGGGCCTCCGGCCCCAGCGGGGTCCAGGGGCAGAGCCCCTGGCCTTAATTCACTACCCCCAGCGCCACAATAAACATATTACCTCGCCGATTGGGCATTGCGGAGAATATCAGAGTAACTTAGTATGATTTAATGACATCAGGGCCAGCCGGCATGATCGAGACCGCCAGCCTCGTCTATCCGCTGTCCGGCGTCTTCGTCGGCCTGACCGTCGGCCTCACCGGCGTTGGCGGCGGCGCCCTGATGACGCCGCTGCTGCTCGCGTTCGGGGTGCACCCCACCACCGCGGTCGGCACCGATCTGCTCTACGCGGCGGTGACCAAGAGCGTCGGCACCGCGGTGCACCACGCCGGCAGCACGGTGGATTGGAAGATCGTGCGCCGGCTGGCCGCCGGTTCCGTGCCCGCCACCCTGCTGACCCTGATCGCCCTTTCCCACATCGGCGCGCAGAGCCGCGAGGTGAGCGAAACCATAAAATTCGTGCTCGGTATCGCGCTGCTGCTGACCGCGGTTTCGATCTTCTTCCGAAGCCGCCTTGCGGCCTTCGTCACGCGACGTTTCGGCGAGCCGACCGACCGCCAGGCGGCGCGGCTGACAGTGATCGGCGGCGTGGTCCTTGGCGTGCTGGTGTCGCTGTCCTCGATCGGCGCGGGCGCGCTCGGCGTGACGGCGCTGGTGCTGCTCTATCCGGCCATTCCGCTGGCGCGCATCGTGGGGTCGGACATCGCGCACGCGGTGCCGCTGACGGTGGTGGCCGGCTTCGGCCACTGGCTGCTCGGCGACGCGAACTTCGCGCTGATGGGCGCGCTGCTCATGGGCTCGATCCCGGGCATCCTGGCCGGCAGCTGGCTGGCCCGTCGCGTGCCCGAATTCGGCCTGCGCCCGGCGCTGGCGACCGTGCTGTTGCTGGTGGGTGCCAACCTGGTGCATGTCAAACTGTTTTGACCATGACCCATCTCGATCGCGGCGACGGTGTGCAGCTCGCCGCCGCCGCGTTGGCCGGCCGGGCGCCGACCCTTGTGTTCCTGCCCGGCTTCATGAGCGACATGACCGGCGACAAGGCCATCGCGGTCGAAACCTGGTGCCGCGGGCGCGGCCAAGCCTGCGTGCGGCTGGACTATTCCGGCCACGGCCAGAGCGGCGGCCGCTTCGAGGATGGCACCATCGGACGCTGGACAGAGGACGCGCTGTTCCTGATCGACCGGCTGGCCGGCGAAAAGATCCTGCTGGTGGGATCCTCGATGGGGGGGTGGATCGCGCTGAACACGGCGCTGGCGCGGCCGGATCGCGTCGCCGCCCTGATCGGTATCGCCGCCGCGCCGGATTTTACCGAGGATTTGATGTGGGCGGGCATGTCCCCGGCGAGCCGCGCCGCGCTGGAACGGGACGGCCTGCTGCGCATCCCAAGTGCCTATGGCGGCGCGCAAATCATTACCAAAGCTCTCATCGACGAGGGCCGCACCCACCTGCTGCTGCGCGGCCCAATTCCCTTGCACTGCCGGGTGCGGCTGCTGCACGGCATGATGGACCCGGATGTGCCATGGCAGACCGCCCTGCGGCTGGCGGAAAAACTGGAAAGCGCGGACGTGCAGATGATGCTGATCAAGGACGGCGAACATCGGCTGTCGCGCCCGCAGGATATCGCGCTGCTACTGCGGGTCGTTGCGTCGCTCCTCGGCGAGGATGGCGGCTAGGCCTTCGCGATAGCTCGGGTAGCGCCACGCGATGCCCAGCAGGGTTTTGGTCGCGGCGCACGAAACGCGGCGGTTCTCGGCCCAGAAACTGCGCGCCATGTCGCTCATATCGGCCCAGGCCGCGTCGAACGGCACGGGCGGTGGCGCCGGCACGCCCAGCAGCCGCGCGGCCTCGGTCAGCACCGCGGCACTTTCCGCCGGTGTGTCATCGACGAAATTCAGCACGCGGGTGCCGTGCGGCGGGTGCGCCATGGCGGCGAGAACCCCTGTGGCGATGTCGTCGCGGTGGATGCGGCCGAACGCATGGCCCGGCTTGACGATGCAGCGCGCGCGGCCGGCGCGGATGTCATCGAGCGCGGAACGCCCGGGCCCGTAGATCCCCGCAAGGCGGATCAGATCGAGTGGGCGCCCCGCCGCCGCGGCCACCCAGGCCTGTTCGGCGGCCAGCCGGCGTTGCGAACGCGCCGCGCCGGGCGCCGGCTGCGTGGCCTCATCCACCCAGCCGCCGCCGCGGTCGCCATAGACGCCGGTGGTCGAAAGATAGCCGATCCAGCGCGGGTGCGCGGCGGCCAGGGCATCGCCCCAGCGTGCCAGGACCGGGTCGCCCCGCGCGTCGGGCGGCGCGGTACTGACGATCTCGGCCGCCGCCGCGATCGCCGGGCCAGCTTCATCGAAGGGCACCAGGGCAACCCCGGGCGGCAGACGCGGCGCACTTCGGCTGGTGACCGCGACGGAAAGTCCCTGGCCCGCCGCGGCGGCCGCGATCGCGTGGCCGGTGTAGCCGGCGCCGAACACCAGCAGACTTGTCACACGCGGCCTCCGAAAACTTCTCCGGCGTCATGCAGTAGCCTAAATTGCGGCGCATGAACGCCCGTGCGGCCCTTGCCGCCGCGATCCTCGCGGTGGCGTCTCCAGCCTTCGGGCAGGCGCCCGCCGCGGCACCGCAAGCCGCGGAGGTGGAGAACCCGCCCGCCGGCGACGACGTAATCCCGGTGCCGCCGGTGCCGCCCCGCATGACCGGCGGCGATCAGTACGACCGCTGCATGGACATGCTCGCGGACGATCCCGCGGGCGCCGATGCGCTCGCCACGGCCTGGCGCGCGGGCGGCGATGCCGCCACCCATTGCCACGCGCTCGCCCAGATCGAGCTCGGCAATCCCGCGGCCGGCGCCGCGCTGCTGACCAAGCTCGCCACCGCCAGCCAGGCCGAACCCTCCGCCCGCGCGGAATTGTTCGGTCAGGCGGCGCAGGCCTGGACCATGGCTGGCGATGCCCCGCAAGCGATCGAGGCCGCGACCCACGCAATCGGCCTGGCGCCGGAGGACGCCGATTTGCGCGTGATTCATGCGATCGCCGCGCTGGCCGTGCACCAGGCGCAGGCGGCCGAAGAGGACCTGACCGACGCGCTCGACGCCGACCCGAAACGCACCGATGCGCTTGTGCTGCGGGCCACGGCGCGCCGCGCGCTCGGCCGGCTGCCGCTTGCGCTGGCCGACGTGGAGGCCGCGGTCGCGCAGGACCCGCAGAACGCGGATGCCCTGCTGGAACGCGGCATTCTGCGCGAACGCATGGGCGACCTGGCGGGGGCGCGGGTGGATTGGCAGAGGGCGCAGGATTTGTCGCCGGATAGCGCTACGGGCGATCTGGCGGAGCAGAATTTGGCGCTGCTCGATGCGGGGCCTCGGCAGTAGGGGTTAGGAAGGCCAGGGGCTCTGCCCCTGGACCCCGCTGGGGCCGGAGGCCCCAGACCCCATTTAGCGCTGCGCGGCTTTTCCTTGCTACTTGGCGAACCCATTAAGCGAATTGGATTTCTTGGCTTCGCCGTTGCCCCAAAATGAACCCTTATGAATGGGGGTCTGGGGCCGCCGGCCCCAGCGGGGTCCAGGGGCAGAGCCCCTGGCCTTCCTACGCTGTGTGCTTTTTCTTCGATCCCCTGTGCGAGCGTGCCGGCTTCGCCGGCGTCGCGTCGCAGGTTTCGAAGCTCACGGGCTGCACCAGCGCCTTGCTGTGGGCGAAGTCCGCCAGCTCCGTGCTGCTGTGCAGGCTCTGCACCTCATCGAACATGGCGCTGTAGGTTTCGCAGAAGGCGGTGCCCATCTTCAGCCCTTCCTCGCTCTGCACGTTGGCCAGGTTGCTGATGTAGTCGTCGTGCGCCTTGACGTACATTCGGCCGAACGCGTGCTTGAAGTAGCCGTTGACGAAGTTCTCGGTCGCGGTCAGGGCCGGCTGGTAGGTGTGGATGAAGGCGTCGTACTTCTCCTTCATGTGACAGGTCAGCGCGGTCACCATGAGTTCGCTTTTCAGCGCCATGGTATCGAGGGCGGAGCGCTCATCCTGCCTGGCGCAGGTCGCCGGCGCGGCCATGGCGGGGCCGGCGGTCAGGCATAAGGCAAGCAAGGTGGCGACAACGCGCATGGATCACTCCGGAACCGGCTGGGTCTGCCTGCGGAGTTAACAGAGTCTTGCGTGGCTAATGCAACTCGTCTTTCGCGTGCGCGCTTGTGTGCAGGCCAGGCACTGGCCGGGCGCGCCGCGGCGGTCTAACCACCAGCGGGCGTTGGACCGTGCGCGCCCGATTCGCGCCGCGGCCATTTTTCTCGCGATCCGGGAGTATCAAGGCAGTGCAGGCGAAGTTTCTTGTCCCTTTTCTAAGCCTGGGCCTGGCGCTGCAGGCCTGCGCGCCGAAGCCGCCGCCGCCGGCTCCGCCCCCACCGCCGCCGCCGCCGCCGCCGCATATCGGCCCGCCCAAGGCTGCTACTTGTACTGTGGCGCCGTTTCAGGTGACGGACGGGGGCACCGCCGCGGTTGTCATGCGGGTGAGCAACGAGGGCGGCTACTGCGCGGCGGCGCTGACGGCTGCCAGCGGCAAGCCGTATGACGCGCCCCTGGTGCCCGTGCTGCCCAGGCACGGCACGCCGCGGGTGGTGAAGTACGACGGCAAGACCAGCGTGGAGTATGTGCCGGACAGCGGCTACGCCGGCCCGGACAATTTCGTGGTGCACCTGATCGTCAAAGGCCTGCCCACCTACACGACGTTGAACGTAGCCGTGACCGTAGTAGGTCCCGGGTCGAATTAACGCCGGGGGGTCTGGGGGGGGACGGCTTCGTCCCACCCAGCTTTTTCTTCTTTTTCTTCTAACAATGCGCCAACTGCGAACCAGGCCGGCGCCAGACCTGCGACTTTCCGAACAGCGAAATCCCCAGGTACCCGCGCACCAGCAGGGTGCCGTCCGCCTGGGTGTGGATATTGCTGCTGTAGGTATCCCCGCTGGCCGCATCGTAGATTTGCCCGCCCGACCAGGCGCCGTCGCCGTCCGGGGCAAAATCCCACAGCAGTTTCAGCCCGCAGAGGGGGCGGCCGCGCTGGGTTTCATCGGAGTTGTGGATATCCGTCTTTGGCTTGCCCTGGTCGTTCAGGGGTTCCTTGAGCCAGGCGATGGTGCCGCAGAGTTTGTCGCCGCAGGGCTCGATATCGACGGCGGCGCGGCCGGACTCGGTCACCCACAGTCCGGTGGCGCCGGGCGGCGCCGCCCGAGCCATGGACCCCGCGAGCCCGAAAGCGGCCACTGCCGATGACATTGCTACGATTGCCCGCACCTTGCGCCCTCCCTGTCGTTGCGGCACACCGCCGATAGTTCAGCAGGCTCGCGCGCGCCGGCGATGGGCACAAGCCCCGCCTTGGCGCCAGGATGCCGGGAGGCGACCCAGGTGCCCGACCATACGACATTTGCGTCGACGCTGGATGCGGCGGTGCGGCCGATTCCCGAGCTGCTGACGGCGTCCGCGCGCGATTTTGGGCAGAGTCCCGCGATCGATTATCTGGGGCGGGTCTGGAGCTATGCGGAGCTGGAGAGTCTGGTGAACCGCGCGACCGGCGGGTTGCAATCGCTGGGCGTTACCAGCGGCACGCGCGTGGGGCTTTGCCTGCCGAATTCGCCGTACGCGGTGATTTTCTTTTTTGCGATTTTGCGCGCCGGCGGCGTGGTGGTGAACTACAATCCGCTTTACGTCGAGCGCGAGCTCAAGCACGCGATCCTGGATTCCGGCACCGAAATCCTGGTGACGATGGATTTGGCATTGTTCTATCCCAAGGTCGCCAAGGTCGCGGCCGAAACGGGATTGCGAAAGCTTGTGGTGTGCCCGATGGCCGGGGCCCTGCCGTGGTTGAAGGGGTTGTTGTACCCGCTGGTGCGCCGCCGCGATGTTGCCGCTGTGGGGCATGACGAGCGGATTGTGCGTTACGATGCACTGATGCGCAACGATGGCCGCCCGGCGCCGGTGGCGATCGATCCGGCCGACGTGGCGGTGCTGCAATATACCGGCGGCACCACCGGTATTCCCAAGGCCGCGGAACTGACGCACGCCAACATCACCAGCAATTGCGCGCAGGTGATCGACGGCATGGGGCTGCATAATCTCGGGCAGGAACGCGTGATGGGCGTGCTGCCCTTGTTTCATGTGTTTGCGCTGACGTCGGTCATGATCCTGTCGGTGCAGACCGCATCGCTGATGATCCTGGTGCCGCGGTTCGACCTCGACGACATGCTGGCGACGATCGCGCGCACGCGGCCGACGATGTTTCCCGCGGTGCCGACGATCTATACCGTGCTGGCCGAGGCGGCGACGCAGCGCCATGTCGATCTCACATCGATAAAACTGTGCATCAGCGGCGGCGCGCCGCTGCCGGTGGAAACCCGCCAGCGTTTCATGGCGCTGACCCATTGCGAATTGATGGAGGGGTATGGGCTCAGCGAAACCAGTCCTGTGGTGTCGTTCACGCCGCCCGGAAAGCCCTATAAGGACGGCTCCGTGGGCCTGCCGGTCGTTGGGACCATCGTGGAAATTCGTGACCGCAACGACCCTACGCGCCTGCTGCCCACCGGCGAGCGCGGCGAGATCTGCATCCGCGGACCCCAGGTGATGCGCGGCTATTGGCACATGCCGGGCGAAACGGCGCGCGTCATGATCGACGGCGCGCTGCGCACCGGCGACGTCGGCTATCTCGACGCGGATGGTTATTTGTTCCTGGTCGATCGGATCAAGGATCTGATCATCGCCGGCGGATACAACATCTACCCGCGCGTGCTGGAGGAGGCACTGTACCAACACCCGGCGGTGAAGGATGCCGTGGTGATCGGCATCCCTGACGAATATCGCGGCCAGGCTCCGAAGGCGTTCGTAACGCTGAAAGACGGGAAAACCGCGACGCCGGAGGAGCTGCGCGAGCATTTGCGGAAATACGTCAGCAAGATCGAGCTGCCGAAGGAAGTGGAGATCCGTGCGGAGCTGCCGAAGACGATGATCGGTAAATTGTCGAAGAAGGAATTGGTGGCCGAGGAAGAAGCCAAGGCGAGGGCGAAGGAAGCGTAAGGCCAGGGCTCTGCCCTGGACCCGCTGGGGCCGTAGGCCCCAGACCCCATTCATAAAAAATTGTTGGGGAAAACGGCGAAGCCAAAAAACCAAATCCTTTATTGGCTTCGCCGAGAAGTAAGGAAAAGCCGCGCAGCGCTAACGGGGGTCTGGGGCCGTCGTGCGCAGCACGCCAAGGCGTGACGGCCCCAGCGGGTCCAGGGCAGAGCCCTGGCCTTGACCCATCAAATCCAACCTTCGCCTTCCTGTTGCCCTAAGAATGGCCCGTCACGGGCATGCACCGGCCTTCAGCTTCCCGCTGGCATAGACCCCCGAGCTCCCGCTGCCGATGATCGTGTTCGGGAAACGGGCGATCCAATAGTTCTGCTCGCCGTCGCTCACCGAGTACTGTGTGGTGTAAAAGTTGTTTCCCGCACACGCATAGTTTCCGGTCCACGTGAGGCCCCGAGTTTCGCTCGACGCGCCGACACCGGAGAAAACGCTCCCCGGGCCGAATGTGATCGTGAATTTGTTGTTGGGGATGTAGTTATAGACAAAGCTGCCGCACATGGTGGTCGTCGTCGCCATCATTGCGGTGCATTGGTCCGCCCGGGCCGCCGTGGCGGTGGCGGCGAGCGTGGCCGCGGTGGCGGCCAGGATAATCATGTAACGCATTTTGCTATACTCCTGAGGGCCGTCGGCGCGCCTACCTGGCCGCCGCTATCCGGTGCGCACAGCGGTATGGCGGCGACGGCGAAGGCCGCGAGTAAAGAGTTATGATTTATATTGGCACTTGAATTTATGTAGCCGAATCAGACTATTAGGTCAGTCGCGCCACCAACTGACGGTCGCATATCGCGTGCGGCGCCGGCATGGTACTCTTGCCGAATCCGCTGGCATCACGGCGGCTCGCGTCTATGATCGCAGCATCCACCGGCCGCTCGCGCGTCGGTACGGTCTCCGGGGTGGTCAGGAACAACGTGTGAGCAAAGCGCTCGCCATCTATCAGTTCGGGCCGTTCCGCCTCGATCCATCTCGGCGGCAGCTCACGCGCGATGGCGTGCCGGTGACGCTGAGTTCCCGCGCCTTCGAGGTTCTGCACCTCCTCGCCCGCCAACAGGGCGGCCTCGTCACCCGTGACGAAATCCTGGCACATGTCTGGCGCGGCGTGACCGTGGAAGAAAATAACCTGACCGTGCAGATATCCGCGCTCCGCCGCGCGCTGGGCGATCTGCCCGACGGCACGCATCCGATCGTGACCGTTGGTATTGCCATGGCGCCGATCAGGGCCGGACCAATCCACCGCAACCGGCTCTGCTAGTAACTACATGATTACATTACATAAATCTGGCTTGTGACATAAATCACATCGATTAACTCGCGCCCGCAATCGGCGACCGAATACGGGTTGAGGCGTCGGGAGGCGACGGGTTGGTCCACTCGCCGGGCCGGCACCACAAGCGGTTTCGCCGCGCCCGACTGAGTACCCCTGGAGGAATTTGCCATGATTGCTTCTAACTGCCGCCGGATGGCTTTCGCCGCTCAGGCGGCCATATTCACGGGTCTTGCTCCCACTGCGCTTCATGCCGCGGCGCCGGACGCCATACAGTTTTCCACGACGATAGAGGTCCCGGCAAATGCCACCGGCGGTATCGGCACGATCGGGACGGTGCCAGCCGGAAAACGAATGATCATCCAAACGATTTCGATCTACCGCGAAGGCGCGGTCGCCGGCTCCATTGCGCAGCCTTTCGTCAGCACGGTGGTCAACAGCATCACCGGTTACATAGCACTCCCACAAATTATCGCGAACGGCGTCTCTTACCCGGCCTCTACACAGTCCGGGACGTTCTATGCGGACGCGGGGACAATGATTTCCGCCTCACTTTACCGAACCGGCACCGCGACGGCGGAAGAAGCCGACCAGGTGACGGTCACCGGGTATCTTGTTGCACAATAGCACGGAGTAAGCACTCACCCGACCAAGCTTCCGGCGCGTCGCCGTTCCGACGTCGCGTCGGCGCCTGCCGCCAACCCTGGCATTGTAGCCCGGCCTGACTATGATCCGGCCCCGATCCCTGGTGCGGGGCCGGGCGCGGGGCGGGCGTGAGCAAGACCTATGCCGTTTATGAGTTTGGGCCATTCCGGCTGGATGCGTCGCAGCGGGTGCTGACGCGCGACGGCAGGCCGGTGGTGCTGAGCACACGGGCATTCGACGTGCTGCACCTACTGGCGCGGCGCGAGGGCGCACCGGTGAGCCGGGACGAAATCATGGCGCAGGTTTGGCGCGGCGTGACGGTGGAGGAGAACAATCTCACCGTGCAGATATCCGCCCTGCGCCGCGCGCTTGGCGAACTCGCCGACCACACGCCGCCGATCTTGACCGTGCCGAACCAGGGCTATCGGTTGGCGGGCCAGGTGCGGCGCGTGGCGATGGGCGAAGCTGTCGTGGACAGCCGACCGGAACAACCGGCCGCGCCGCCGCCGGTCTCGGCGGGCCACAAATCGCGATATTGGTGGGCTGGGCTAGCGGCTGCCGCTGCGTTGCTTGCCGCGCTCGCGGTGCCGCGCCTGCTCCATCCGCCATCGAACCCAGCCCCACCACCGGTCGCCGCCCCGCCTCGGCTTTCCATCGTGGTGCTGCCGTTCCGCAATCTCGCCAACGACCACCAGGACAACCCGCTGGCCGACGCGGTCAGCGACGATCTGACCACGGAAATGGCGCATATGCCGGCCAGCACCGTGGTCGCGCGCGAAACCGCCGATAGTTACAAGGGGCGTGCGGTGCCGACCGCCCAGATCGGCCAGGCACTGAACGTGCGGTATGCGCTCGAGGGCAGCCTGCGCGGCCTCGGTGCGAAAATCTCGGTCAATTCGCAGTTGATCGAGGCCGCCACCGGCACGCATGTGTGGGCGCTGCGCTTCGAGGTGCCGCGCGATCCGGCTTCCGAGGCGCAGCCCGCCATCGTGTATCGTATCGCCAGCGCGCTGCGCGTGGCGATGACCGCCGACGAGGCGAAACGCTCGATGGCAGAACGGCCCGACAACCCGGACGCCATGGATCTTTATTTGCGCGCCCGTGCGCTCTGGGACCGCGAGGAGACGCGGGCGAGCATGGCATCGGCCCGTCCGCTGCTGGAAAGAGCGGTTCACTTGCAGCCGGATTTCGTGCCGGCGCTGGCCGAACTGGGCGCCGTACTGGTAAGCGGTTTGGAAGATGACGGTCCGGCCGGATACGCCGATCGGCGCACCGAAGCACACAAGGTTATCGACCACGCCCTTGGCCTGGCCCGCGACGACCCTGGGGTGCTGGCCGTGCAAGGCTTTCTGCTAGATGCAGACGGCCAGACTGAGCAGGCCGACGCGAGTTATCGAGCCGCACTGGCGATCGATCCCGGTAACCGGCGCGCGCTCACCGGCCTATGGATCATGGCGTTCGATCTCGCCCATTGGCAGACCGCCTACGATGCGCTGCGCCGGGTGCAGCAGATTGATCCTGCTGGGCCTGGCGCGGCGTTTCGTGATGAGCAATTGGGCATCATTACGCTGATGCTGGGGCACCCGGCCGAAGCAGCCGTTTTGATCGACCGCGGCGTGGCGAGCTGGCCGGCGCCACAATCCGGATATCCAGCATGGGACGCGATCGGGTCGGATCGGTTGCATTTGATCGCGGCCAAGGTGTTGTCGGGCGATTTAGCCGGCGGCCGCGCCATGTTGCAGGCCGATAATCATGTGTGGCCGCACCGCAGCCTGTTTCGCGTAGACGGGTATGCGACCAAGGCGGACGCCCATGATCCGGCGTTCATGCGCGTCATGGACGCGCTGCGCCAGGCCGGCCTGCCTGATTACGTCGACGAACATGAGGATAACGGTGTGGCCGCTACGAGCACGCCGGCGCATCACGGCGATCTTGACGCAACGCCGCTCGCGGTTCCTGGCGTGCCGACCATCGATACGCCTTCATTGACAAAACTCGTGCGCGCGGTGCCGCCACCGCTGCTGATCGATATGGGGATTGGCGTGGCGCGGCCGGTGGGCGCGATTGCCGGCAAATTCGATCCGTTGTCGGCGGAGTCGGCCCGACATTTCGCGCACGAGCTTACCGCGCGGCTGGGCAATTCGGCCGAGCGGAAGATAGTTGTGTTCAGTGATGGCACGTATGGCTGGCGCTCATACAATGCTGTACTGCAACTAAAAGCCGCGGGAGTGACTAACCTGGTATGGTATCGCGGCGGCGAGGAAGCCTGGGCGCGCGCGGGATTGCCGTCCGATGATGTCCGCAATCCTTGAGGTGTGCGGGGTAGCTTGAGGCAGGGAAAGGCCAGGGGCTTTGCCCTGGACCCCGACGGCGTGCCGCCGCGGTCGCTAGCGCTGCGCGGCGGGAGTCTTCTGTACAAGTCACATGGCAGGGCATTGCGTCTTGGCACGATCTCGTGTAACGAAGTATTGCTGCGGCCAGCGCCTTTCGGGGCCCGCCTGCGGCGAACGTTGCTTTAAAACTCGAGCCAACTCGATTGAACTCGGAGGAGCACGTCCATGCCAGACTTCGATGGTGACAAACTGCATGCCCTCGTTGGAAAAATGCTCGGCGATCTTGGTGGCGCCTACAGCGTCCCGACGGTCCGCATCGGCTACCGCCTAGGGTTGTTCGACGCCTTGCACCGCGACGGTGCCGCGACGTCCGCCGAGTTGGCCAAGCGCACCGGCCTCGCGGAGCGCTATGTGCGCGAGTGGGCGTTCGCCCAGGCCGCCGGCGGCTACATCGATTTCGCGCCGGACTCTCATCGGTTCAGCCTGTCGCCTGAGCAGGCCATGGTCTTTGCCGTGCGCGACAGCCCGGTGTTCCTCGAGGGTGCGTTCGACGTGGCGGCGGCCATGGTCGAAGGCCAGCCCAAGGTCGAGGCGGCTTTTAAATCCGGCGCCGGCGTTCATTGGGGCGACAGTGCCGGGTGCCTGTTCTGCGCGGTCGGCGCGTTCTTCCGGCCGGGTTATGTAAACAGCATCGTGCAGGCCTGGCTGCCCGCGCTCGACGGCGTTTCCGACCGGTTGGTCAAGGGCGCCCGTGTGGCCGATGTCGGGTGCGGCGTCGGATTTTCCACCCTGCTGATGGCGGAGGCGTTCCCGAACAGCCATTTCGTGGGCTACGACTTCCACGAACCATCGATCGAGCAGGCCAACGTCCATGCGGCCTCGCACGGCGTGGCCGGTCGCGTTCGTTTCGAGACTGCACCAGCCAAATCGATCGCCGATCGCGATTTCGATCTGATTACGATGTTCGATTGCCTGCACGACATGGGCGACCCGCGCGGCTGTGCCGCGCACATGCACAAGCTGCTGAAGGCGGATGGAACATGGATGATTGTGGAGCCGATCGCCGCGGACGAGCCGGGCAACAACATCGGCAATCCCGTCAGCCGCCTCTACTACAATGCGTCGACCATGATTTGCGTGCCGACCTCGCTGGATCAGGAAGTTGGCGAAGCGCTGGGCGCGCAGGCGGGCGAGGCGAAGCTGACCGAGATTCTCACCGGCGCCGGGTTTTCGCGCGTAAGACGCGCCACGGAGGGGCCATTTAATATGGTCCTCGAAGCGCGGCTTTAATCTTGTAGGCGCTAAAGCATCAGGGAAAAGGCCGGAGCTCCGCCCTGGACCAGTTGGGGCCGTAGGCCGCAGACCCAGATGATAAAGTATCGCTTGTGGAAATGACGAGGCCAAAAATCCATATTATTTATGGGCTTTACCGCGAAACAGGGAAAAGCCGCGCAGCGCTAATGGGGGTCTGGGGCCTCCGGCCCCAGCGGGTCCAGGGCAGAGCCCTGGCCTTTCTTCCAAGTCCATTAACCTTAGGCCGACTGACCGCGTGGCATCCCGCCAAGCCGCCCTACAAATTCTGTGGAATCCAATATCACGGCGTCAGCATGAAGAGGGTTCCGAGGTTCGCGGATCCGCCGTTCGCCGTAGTGCCATAGTAGACACCATGTTCATACAACAGCTTGCCGCTTGGAAACGACCCATTACTTCCGTCGGTGAAGCTGTACAGTGTCTTGCCGGTGAATTTAGTCAGGCGCGTCGAAAAGATCGTCCCTACGCCCAAGCCGCCGAACTCAGTCGTGCCATACAGGCTGCTGCCGTGGAGAATTATCGAATTCGGATTTTGCCCGTGCGTTCCGCCGGCGAACTGAAGCAGCACGGTTTCGGTTTCCGTTCCTGGATCAACCGAATATAACGTGCCACAGCCGATGCGGCGACAACCCTTGCCACCGTAATAGGTGGTTCCGTACAGCGTGGTGCCATCGTAAATCAGCCCGGTCATCGGCGCTCTGCCGTCGGTACCTCCGGCGAAGCTGTAAACTATGCTCTCCGCGTTCGTCGCCATATTGATGGAGAAAACGGTGCCGTAATTTGATGCGCCGCCCGTGCTCGTAGTGCCGTAAAGCAAGCCGCCCAGGGGTAAGAGCTCGGAAAGAGGCGTCCCTCCGTCGGTACCGCCGGCAAAACCGTACAGCACGGTCTCGGTTCCGGTTGTTGGATCAACCGAATAAACGGCGCTGGTGCTGGCGGAACCGCCGCCGGCCGCGGTGGTGCTGTAAAGCAGACCGCCGACGGAGATGAGCGGGGCCTCCGGCGTTTGGCCGTCGTTGCCGCCGGCAAAACGATATAGAGTAACCTTGGCGCCGGTGGCCGGATTTACCGAGAACACGGTGCCGCAGCCGGTTGAGCAAGCGCCGCCGCCGCCGATGCCCGTGGTGCCATACAGCAAACCGTTCTGATAAAGTAGCGCAGTGTGCGGATAGGCGCCGTCGGCCCCGCCGGCGAAACTGTATAAGACCTTTTCCTTGCCTGTATTGAGATCAAACTTGAAGACAGTGCCTTTGTTCGAGGTGCCGCCTTGGAATGTTGTACCGTAAAGGTCATGGCCCTGACTTATGAGGGCACTCGGATTTCCTCCGTGGGCCTTTGAAAAGCTATAGAGTGTCGTCAATGTCTGCGCGGTTGCCGCGAATGGCACGAGGGCCGCGCCAGCAGCCATCGCGGCGACGGTCATCAGTTTAGGACGGGTCATTGATCGCCTCCCAACGGCCGGGCCGTTCGCCCGCGCATTGCCACCCTTCCAGTCGCAACGAGCACACAACGGGGTTGCACAGCGTCGCGGCGAGCACCTGGCTTGGTGGAACGGGGGTAAGAGGACGCCCGACACCGAGGCTAGTCAACCGCCAGCGCCGCCCAACAGCATGACAATGCCGAGACTCCCCGCTAATCCACTCAGGCCGCGCCATCGATAGGATCAACCCCCATGCCGCACCAAATCCCCGCCACCCTGATCCCCGGCGACGGCATTGGCCCCGAGATCACCGCCAGCGTGCGCGCGATCTTCGCCGCCCTCGGCGACCCGTTTGCCTGGGAGGAATACCCGGCGGGCGTGGCGGCGGTCGCCAGCCACGGCGACCCGCTGCCCAAAGCCACGCTGGACAACATCCGGAGCACGAAACTGGCGCTCAAGGGTCCGCTGACCACACCGGTCGGCGGCGGGTTCAAATCGGTGAACGTGGAGTTGCGCCGCGAATTCGAGCTCTACGCCAATCTGCGCCCCGCGCTGACCCTGGTTCCGGGCGGCCGCTACGACAACATCGACATCGTTTTGGTGCGCGAGAATCTGGAGGGCCTCTACGCCGGTTTCGAGCATTACCTCCCGGTCGGCGACGATCACCGCGCGGTCGCGTTCTCCGGCGGCTTCAACACGCACGCCGGCTGCAAGCGCATCCTGCGTTTCGCGTTCGATTACGCGCTGAGCCACAGCCGCAAGAAGGTCACGGTGGTGCACAAGGCCAACATCATGAAGGCGCTGACGGGGATTTTCCTCGATGCTGGCCGCGAGATCGCCGCGGAATATGAGGGCCGCGTGGCATGGGACGACCGCATCGTCGACGCCTGCGCAATGCAGCTCGTTTTGAACCCGTGGCAATTCGACATCATCGTGACCACCAATATGTTCGGCGACATCCTCTCCGACCTGATCGCCGGCCTGATCGGCGGCCTCGGCCTCGCGCCCGGCGGCAACATCGGGGTCAACGCGGCGATTTTCGAGGCCGTGCATGGTTCCGCCCCCGACATCGCGGGCAAAGGTGTGGCCAACCCGACGGCTTTGCTGCTGGCGAGCGCCATGATGCTGGACCACGTGGACCGGAAACCGCTCGGTGATCGCCTGCGTGCCGCGATCCGCGCGACGCTGGTCGAGGACGGCGTGCGCACCCGCGACATGGACGGCACGGCTAATACCAGCGATATAACCGCTGCGATCATTGCGCGGCTGCGCTAGGGAAGGAAGGCCAGGGCTCTGCCCTGGACCCGCTGGGGCCGGAGGCCCCAGACCCCCATTCCTTAAGAGTCGTTGTGGGAACGGCGAAGCCAAAAATATGTTGTTAATTATTGGCTTCACGAAATGGTTAAGGAAAAGCCGCGCAGCGCTAATGGGGGTCTGGGGCCGCCGGCCCCAGCGGGGGTCCAGGGGGCAGAGCCCCTTGGCCTTCTACGTGAAATTACTAAGCGTAAGGTCCGTCACCCCAAACAGCACAAGCGTTGCATGATCGGGTATCGCCAGGATCGTGCTGCCGCCGGTGATCGTTTCGCTTGCTAGCACCTGCGCCGCGGCCCCGTTGGCGTAGCCGACCAGGCTGATGTTGTCCGTGGCCGTATCGAATCCGATCACGTTGGTGGTGCCGCCGTCGGGGAAGCCGACGACGAAATCCAAGGACAGGACGCCGCTGCCGGCGAATACATCCATCGTGCCGTGGCCGGCGTACACCGCGGAATTGCCGTCCGCGAGCACGGCGTAATCGGTGCCGTAGCCGCCGATGATCGTGTTGTTGCCGCTACCACCGAACAGAGTCGTATTGCCGGTCGCGGCCTGCGCGTTCAGCGTCTCGCCGGTGCCGGCCGCCGCCAGCGCCACGTTGCCGCCGCCGTCGGCATACAGCGTCGCGCCGCTGCCGCCTACCAGCGTGGTGTTGCCGGCGCCGGTATAGAGCTTGTCCGCGCCGCTGGTGCCGCCGAAAATCAGGTCGTTGCCGGTGCCCCCGGCGGCGATCAGCAAGCCGCTGCCGCCGATCACGGTGCTGTTGCCGGTGCCGCCCTGGTAGAACAGCGCACCGGCCGGCCCGGCGAATACCAGCTGGTTGCCGAACGCGGCGTTCACCGCGTCGATCCCGCCGGAGGCGACGATCGTGTCGGTGTAGCTCGCGGCGCCGGACGTGCCGTCGCTTTGGGTGATCACGCCGCCGCTGGACACGAAGATGATGCCGCCCGGCACCGCGCCGGCGCCGTCCACCTGCAGCGTGCCGCCCTGCACGACGGTGCCGCCGGTGTAGGTGTTGGTGCCCATCAGCTCGACCGTGCCGCCGGTGACCAGCACCAGGCCGTCGCCGGAAATCGGGCCGCTGATCGCCAGGGTCACGCCGGGATCGGCACCCAGGCTCAGCACGGCGCCGGCCTGCTCGAACACGATCGCGTCACCGATGCCGGTGCTGCCGCTGGTCTGGCCCGGGGCGGCCGCGTCATAGATCAGGCCGGCGCCGAGCAGGCTGACCGTGCCGCCGCCGAACGAGCTGCTGGTGTCGAGCGTGATGTTGCCGCCGTCGTTGAGCGCCACGTCGCCGGTGAAGCTGGCGCCGGTCTGCACATAGAGCTGGTTCACCTGCAGTTGGCCGCTGCTGATGATCTGGCCGTTGAGCCCATCGTCCAGCACCACGTCCGCGGTGCCGCCGGTGGTGATCAGGATGCCTTGCACCTCGAGCAGCGTGCCGTCGGCGAAATCCAGGCCGGAGCCGGTGAAGAATGAATTGGAGTCCAGGGTGACCTGGGCGCCGTCGGTGCCGGTGAGGAAGGTGGCGCCGCCGGAGGGGTCTTGCGTGATGGCGCCGTCGAAGGTGACCTGGTCGCCGTCGACCAGGATGCCCGCGATGGTGGCATCGCCGGTGACCGTGTAGCCGGCGAGGCCGGTGGCGAAGGTGGCGGTGTCGGTGCTGGCGGGCACGCCGCCGGACCAATCGGCCGGCGTGTTCCAGTCGCCGTTGCCGTCCGTGCCGCCGACCCAGTTGTCGCTGCCGGCGCCGCCCGGGGCGTTCAGCCCGGCCGCGAGCGGGCCTGCGGCCTGTGCGGTCCAATCCTGGTCCGCCAGCCTGATGCCGCCGTGGTCATGACGTAGCATTGTGCCCCTCCCTTATCGCTTTTTGCTTGTGCGGGAAGCAGTGCAGGCCCGGCTGCTTTCGTCAAGCCACCGGGTTAGCCCGAAAGTTTCCCTACCCGCCGCGGCCGAACAGCACGGCAGCGCGGGCGCTCACCTGGGCCAGATATTCGCGATGCAATGAAGGCGTGTGGGAATGGTAGTTGCCGACCGCTTCCAGCCAGTCATGGCCGGATTGCTGCCATTCGGCCTGCAGGATCGCCCCGGCGGCCGCGATGTTGAAGCATGGGTCGCTGATCAGGCGCGCCCGCACCAGCGTCGGCGTCATGCGCGGCTGCCGCATGTAAACGATGTAGTCTGACAGCGGCTGCACCCAGCGGCTGTTGATTTGCATGACGCCGAAATCGTCCGAGCCGTCGGTGTTGTGGTGGATGGCGCCCGGGTAGCCGCCCTCGACCGCCTGGATGCTGGGCAGCAGGCGCGGCGGCAGATGGTGGAACTGGGCGATGGCCATCATGCAGGCGAAGTAGGGGAGTGCCATGGGCATCCTTTTTTCCGCCCGCACCCAAACACGCCTCGCCGCGCGAGGGAAGCGGCATTCGGGGGGGCCCGGCCTTGAGGTAACGGGGCGTTCACATGGAGATGGCTTCACGCAATGCCGCCTTGCGGCCCGCGCCTGCTTCGCCGCATGAATGCGGCCCGCAACCGGGCAGGAAAGTCCACGTGCGTAGAGACCGATCGATCCCCGCCGACACGCACCCCGACGCCGGCTTCACGCTGCTGGAGCTGCTGGTCGTCATCGCCATCCTGGGGCTGCTGACGGCGCTGGTCGGGCCGCGGCTGTTCAACATTTTGGGCGGCGCCAAGAAGTCGCTGGCCACCCAGCAGATCGAAAACATCGGCGGCGCGCTGGATCTGTACAAGCTCGACATCGGCAGCTATCCGACCGGCGACCAGGGCCTGGCGGCACTGGCGACGAAGCCCAACGATGTGGACAACTGGAACGGGCCGTACACCAAGACTGGGGGTGTGCCGATGGATCCCTGGAACCACCCGTGGACTTACCACAACCCGTCCACGCGCCAGGGTCACGATTATGATCTGTGCTCCGGCGGCCCCGCCGGGGGCACGGCGGAGCCTGGTCAGGCGGACGCTATTTGTAATCCATGAAGTAAAAGGCCAGGGGCTCCGCCCCTGGACCCCGCTGGGGCCGTAGGCCCCAGACCCCGTTTCATTTGCTCTGAGACTGGCATCGACTCCAATTGCTCCTTTGCGCCGGGCTTCGGCGCACTTAGTACACTAGACTGCGACCGGGTACCGTTGGGTCAAGCTCAGGGTTGACGATTTTGCTCATAAGCGTAACGCTCAAAAGGGTATGGTCGGAAAGCGGCTAACTTAACCGGCCTCGTCAGTCGCTTCGATTTGAGGCTTACACAGTGCGGCGGTAGAATGTCTGACACCGAGGAATACCGGCTAAAAATCGAGGCCTATACGCCCGAGACCATGCCGATGCAGCGACTTGCCGAGTATCTCGCCGAACTGGCGTTGATGCTAGTGTCCTGTCTCGCAAATAGGTTTATATAACTTCCGAGCAACTTGATTCGCGGGAGGTTGTTGGAATGGCAAGGCCGATCAAGGTTCTGGAGGCGAGCGATGTGGTCCGTGCGGAGTT
>Ga0181531_10000747_pt1 | contig 21385 bp, 18 predicted proteins | sample PEATcosm2014_Bin_38_FD_119743 | JGI IMG/M metagenome (GOLD analysis project Ga0181531, IMG submission 119743) | Peatland microbial communities from MTU Mesocosm Facility, Houghton, MI, USA - PEATcosm2014_Bin11_10_metaG | ecosystem: Environmental > Terrestrial > Soil > Wetlands > Peat | place... | reverse complement strand
GGCGGGCGATCTCCATGCGGGCCAACTTGAGCTGGATGAGCTGGAACTCCGAGATCGGGCGCTCCCAGAGCAGGCGGTCCTTGGCGTACTGCACCGAGAGCTTCAGACACTCTTCTATGAGCCCAAGAGCCATGGCCGCCACGCCGGCTCGCTCGGTGACGAAGTTACCCTTGGCGCTCTCGCGGCCCCCCCGCCCATCCGGCTTTCCCTCAGTCTCGCCGAGGAGCCGGTCCTGTCCGACCCGGACATCGGTGAGGAAGAGCTCACCGGTGGGCGAGGAGTGCAGGCCCATTTTGCGAAAGGGCTTGGACTGCTCGAGCCCGGGCATCCCCGAGTCGAGGATGAAGGTGAGCACGGGGCGCTGGCGCAGCGGGATGTCGCTCCCGTCGTCCAGCTTGGCGTAGTAGACGATCGTGTCGGCGTACGGCCCGTTGGTGATGAAGGTCTTGCTCCCGTTGAGGATGTACTCCTCACCGTCCCGCTTCGCCGTCGACGTCATGCCGCCCAGGGCGTCAGACCCCGAGTTCGGCTCCGTGATGGCCCAGGCGCCGATCTTCTCGAGCGTGAGGAGGTCGAGCGCCCAGCGCTCCATCTGCGCCGGTGTGCCACCTTTCATGATGGTCCCCGCCGCCAGGCCAGTGCTCACCCCGAGCGCGGTCACGATGCCGGGGCAGTAGTGGCACAGCTCAATGATGGGAATGAGGGTCATGGCCGCATTGCCGCCGCCTTCGGAGCGGGCCGGACGGGCTGCGCCGGAGAGGGTGCGCTCCAGTTGGCGTTTGAAGCCGTCACGGGCGATTGCGTCGAGCCCGAAGGTCTTGTAGAGCTTGCGCATCACCGCATACGGCGGCGTCTCCCCGTGCTCGAGCTCCTCGACGTTCGGCCTAACTTCCTCCTCGACGAATCGACGTACGGCGTCTCGGATCGCCAACTGCTCCTCCGACCATTCGAACATCGACCTACCTCCCGCGCCCGGTCGACGGCCCCTGTCGGTGCACTCAGGCGTCGGCGATCCGGTAGAGGGTGTTGCTGTCGGTGTGGCTCAAGTGTTCGGTCATCTTGCCGTGTTCAATGAGCGACACCTCCTCGTAGGAGAAGACCCCGTCCTCGCGCACGTCGATGTTCACCTCGTAGCGGACGGTACGCGCCTGTGCGGCCAGGAACTGGTTGGAGAGGATCCCGTAGGTCTCCGATCCCAGCGTCGATTCCAGGGTGTAGGTCGTGGCGTCGGCGGGCACCGTGGCACCGGCGATGAGGGCCGACCCGCGCGGGATGAGGAAGCAGCGCATCACCTGCCCGTCGGTGGCGTCCCACAACCAGTAACCCACCTCGGTGTGGAACGGGTTCTCCTCGGTACCCCTCCACGCCGCCATGCGGTAGTCGAGGCCGTAGAGCGTCTGGACGCCGTTCTCGACGGGCCCAAAGGGCTTGAGCTCGGTGTGCTCGCGGTAGGGCGTGAGGCCGACGCTGCCCTTCTCGTTGGAGTAGGCGACATCCTCGCCCTTGTCGCCCTCCCATATTCCGGCCAGCCGGGCCAGTGGCCCCCACTCAGGTCCAGCGCTCACTGAAGCTCCTTGTTCTCAATCGACGGGTTCGTGCCAACCTTACGGGTTCACCGCCGCACGATGGGCCACCGCGATGGACCGGACCACCCGGGGTGCGGTGGACAGGACGCCCAGGGCACTGAGCCCCGCAACAATGGCGAACACCACGCCGACGGGCGTCGAAACCATGAGCCCGAAGATCGTCAGCGCCGCTCCGACGACCGTCCCGATGTAGAGCAACCAGTACCGCAGCACCATCGCCCGGTTGGGATCGCTGTGCGCCAGGCAGTCCCGAATGGCCTGATAGGGCATCCACAGGTTGACGATGGGGATGAACCAGAAGGCGACCCCCCATCCGGGGGAGCGCTTCGCCGGGAGCCCCATCGCCCGGGCGGCGGTGGCCGCCCGGAACTGCCACACACACTCCACGACGATGGCGGCGATGGCGAACAGGGCGAGGATCGTCGAGAGCCCGCCGAAGGAGTTGGGCGCGGTCGGGGTCGGCACCGTCTGGTGGTTCTCGGCGGCGTTCAAGGCCACGTGGAACTGGTGGCCGAAGTTCCGCCACTGCGAGGCGCTGGCCACCCAGGTGATCACGTCGACCAGGGTGACGAGGGCGGGGAACGTTATGGCGAACCGGGCCAGCGGGGTGATCCGGAGCTCCTGTCCCACGAGGTCGAGGGTGGCGCCCGGCGCCGGCACCCAGGGCGTCGGCGCACGGTACGCGGGCGGGGGCGGCGGGAGGCCCGGAGAGGTGGCCGACCACGCCGGGGGCGGGGGTGGGACCGAGGGCAGGACCGTGGCCTTCGTCCAGGCATAGCCGTCCCACCATCGTTGCCCGGGCCCGCCTGCGGGATCGGCGTACCAGCCCGGGGGCGCGCCCGGGTATCCGGCCGAATCGTCGCTCACCGGGCCATTCTCTCAAACCACCGGGGGCCTGGTGGACCGCCCCGGGCGCAGCGGGGCCCCAGGGCGGGGCCTCAGAGAAGCACGGCGGCGACCGCGGTCAGGGCGGCGATGTGGGCATCGACTCCGTCCAGCCCGGCGCGCATGGTGTTGACCGAGACGTGGCTGGCCCCCGCCTCGCGCCAGCGCGCCGCGTGCGCCGCCACGGGCTCGGGCCCCCCGGCGCTGTAGTCGACCCGCCCCTCGAAAGCGATCGTGGAGGGATCGCGGCCGACTTCGCGCGCGCCCTCCGCCACGGTCTCGAGGGCCTCGTCGAGGCCTGCACCCGGACGGACCATCGGAAACCAGCCGTCGGCGAGCCGGCCCACCCGGCGGAGCGCCGCCGGGGCGAAGGCGCCGATCCAGATGGGGATGGGGCGCTGGACCGGCAGGGGGGCCAGCCCGGCCGCCGTGATGTGGTGAAAGCGGCTGTCCACGGTCACGCTCTCTTGCGTCCAGAGCTGGCGCAGCACGCCCACCTGCTCCTCCAAGAAGGCGCCCCGGTCGGCGAACGAGTGGCCGAGTGCCTCGTACTCCAGGCGGTTCCATCCGATGCCGAGGCCGAGCCGGAAAGTCCCCCCGCTCAGTATGTCGAGCTCGGCGGCCTGCTTGGCCAGCAGGGCGGTCTGGCGCTGGGGCCCGATCAGGATCGAGGTGACGAAGCGCAACTCCGTGAACCCGGCGAGATACGCGAAGAGCAGCAACGGCTCATGGAAGGTGTCGTGGACGTCGTAGGGGCCGCCGATGTCACCGTGCACGGCGGTGTCGGCGCCCAGCACGTGGTCGTAGGCCGCCAGATGGGTGTAGCCCAGGTCGGCGACGGCCTGCCCGTACGCGCGCACCGCCCCGCGGTCGCCTCCCAGTTCGGTCTGCGGGAACACCACGCCTATTTCCATGCCGCCAGTGTGCCCCCATATGCCTTAGCGTGGGGGCGTGAAGGTACGAATTTTCGTCGAACCCCAGCAGGGCGCCAGCTACGAGCAGCTCCTGGCGGTGGCCCGGGCCACGGAGTCGTTGGGCTTCGACGCCTTCTTCCGCTCCGATCATTACCTGTCGATGGGCGGCGACGGACTGCCGGGGCCCACTGACGCCTGGGTCACCCTGGCTGCACTCGCCCGAGAGACCAGCCGCATCCGGCTGGGCACGCTGGTGAGCTCGGCCACCTTCCGCTGGCCCGGGGTTCTGGCGATCACCGTGGCGCAGGTGGACGCCATGAGCGGGGGCCGGGTCGAGCTCGGGCTGGGTACCGGGTGGTACGAGGGGGAGCACACCGCGTACGGGATCCCGTTCCCGGCGCTGGGCGAGCGTTTCGAGCGCCTCGAGGAGCAGCTGGCGATCCTCACCGGGCTGTGGGCGACGCCGGTTGGCGAGAAATTCTCCTATTCCGGCGCGCACTACAGCTTGGCGGACAGCCCGGCCCTGCCCAAGCCGTTCCAACAGCCACATCCGCCGCTCATTCTCGGCGGCGCCGGCGCCCGGCGCACGCCCCGGCTCGCTGCGGCCTACGCCGACGAGTTCAACGTGCCCTTTCACGGGGTGGCGGATACGCAGGCCCAGTTCACCCGGGTGCGCCAGGCGTGCGAGCGCCGCGATCGGGACCCGGACAGTCTCACCCTCTCGGCGGCCCAGGTCGTCTGTTGCGGTGCCGACGAGGCCGAAGTGGCGGCCCGGGCCCGGGCCATCGGGCGCGAGGTCGACGAGCTGCGCACCAACGGTGCGGCGGGCACACCCGACGAAGTGGTGGCGCGCCTGCGGGAGCTGGCGGCGGCGGGGGCGGCGACCGTCTATCTCCAGGTGCTCGACCTCAATGATCTCGATCACCTTCGGCTCCTCAGCGAACGGGTGCTGCCGAACGTGCGCTGATGCGCACCCACGGGCGGACCGCCGCCGGGCCGTTCAGCGAGCGTGTCCGAGGAAGAGTGGCAGGGTAGAGGCGGGCGACACGCGGCGCGCTGCCGCCGGAGCCGGGAGCGCAATCCGGGCGACCGTGTCGCCGCCGACGGCGACGCAATGCTGCGTGGTCGGGCAGGACAAGCCGGTCAGGGCCAGCGGGGTGTACTCGGTCGCCGACGCCGTGAAGTCGGCGCCCCCGTCGCTGCTATGGGCCACCGCGCCGGTGCCGACCGCCGGCGTGCCGATCCAATTCGTCCCCACCATGGCGCAGATCGACGGCGACGGGCAGTCGATCCCGAAAATGTCGTCGATGGGTTCGGGGCCCGCCGCACGGGCCCAGGTATGCCCGCCGTCGTCACTGGTGAGAAGTGCTCCTTGGGCCGGGACGAGGGCGCTCACCGTTGTCGACGTGGTGCCCACCGCCAGGCAGGAACTGATGGTTGCGCAGTCCGCGCCGTGCAGCAGGCCTGTCCCGGTGGGAACGGCGGCGGCGGTCCACGTGGCCCCGCCGTCGGTGCTGATCGCGATGGCGCCTTGTCCGTGGCCCGCCGTCGTGGCGGTGAAGCCCGTCACCAGGCAGGCGGCGCCCGCCACGCAGGAGAGATCCCCGGCGTCCAAGAACCCCGCTGGGAGGTCGCCCTCCCGTTCCCACGTGTGCCCGAAGTCGGTCGAGTGGGCCGACCAGAAGGTGGTGCCGTCGCTGGCGATGGCCGTGCAGTCTTGGGCGCCCGCGCACACGACACCGGTGACGACGATGGCGCCGGCGGGGATGGAGGCCTGGACCCAGTTGACGCCGCCATCGCCCGTGGTGAGCACGACGCCCGCCGTTCCCGTGCCGCTCAGGCCGACGGCCATGCAGAGCCGGGCACTGGGGCACGAGACTGCGGTGAGGGCGGGAGCCGGTGTGAGCGTCAGCGGCTGAGCGGTCCACGTCTTCCCGCCGTCGACGGTGGCATCGATCACCGGGGTCGGCGACGAGGGCACTGAAGAGGTGGTGCCGGTCGTCCCGGCGGGCCCGGCGCCCACCGCCCAACAGTGGGTGGGTCCCGTGCAGGTCACGGCGTCGAGTTGGCCGGTCCCGGCCGGGGCGGGTTGGCCCACCACCGCCGGGGCTCCTTTTTGCTGGCCGAGGACGCGCGGCGCGCCGGGGGACTTCGGGGCCGGCACCGTCGTGCAGGCGGCCGCGGTCAGCCCCAGTGTCACCAGCACCGCGACCCGATGGGTACCGCCGGTCGGCCGGGCGCGCCCGAGTTGCCGTGAAGGGATGGATGACACCGCGCAAGGACAATAGCGGTGGGTACGCAGATTCTCCGTGCACCGTTGGCTACCCTCGCTTCCGTGGACTGGGTCGATCTGCTGATCATCGTCTTGATGCTGTTGGCCGCGGTCCAGGGGCTCCGGCTCGGCGCCGTCGTGCAACTTCTCACCTTCGCCGGCTTCTGGTTGGGACTGTTGCTCGGCACGCTCGTGTGGGTGCACGCCCTGGCGTTCATCCACCACGCCAACGAACGGGCCGGGATCACGGTTGTCGCGGTCCTCTTCACCGCGGGGGCGTTGGCCGTCCTCGGACGCGTGGTGGGGAGCTACAGCAACACGACGATCCGCCGGCTCCACCTCGGCACTGTCGATGCCGCCCTCGGGGTGGGAGTGGCGGTGATCGCGGTACTGCTCTCCTCGTGGCTCGTGGCCAGCGTGATCTCCTCGCCCAACAGCCGGTTCACATGGCTCAGCTCCGCCGTGGCCCGCTCCGACATCCTCCACTCGGTCGATCGGCTACTCCCCCAGGTGCCCCCGGTGTTCACGGACCTGCAGAACTACCTCAGCGAGCAAGGATTTCCCCAGGTTTTCTCCACTCTGACCCCTCCGTCGCCGGGATCCGTCACCACGCCTGATGACGCGGCCACCCGCACCCTGGCCGCGCCGGCGATCCTCTCGACGGTCAAGGTCCTCGGGGCCGCCTGCGGCGAAGAGCAGGAGGGGTCCGGCTTCGTGGTGGGCCACGGCCTGGTGGTGACCAACGCCCACGTGGTGGCGGGCGAGAGCGCCACCCAGGTCGTGGTGAACGGATCGCCCTACACCGCCACGGTCGTGCTGTTCGATCCCGAGTTCGACCTGGCGGTCCTGCGCACCGGTGCGCCCCTCGGTCCCGTCCTGACCATCGATCCCGTTCAGGTTCCCCGGGGCACGCAGGCCGCGATCCTCGGCTATCCCGAGGATGGACCGCTCACCACCGGCTCGGCCGGCGTCACGGCCGAGATCACCGCGATCGGGCGGGACATCTACAACCAGGGATCCGTGACGCGTGGCGTGTACGCCCTCGAGGCCACCGTGCGTCCGGGCAATTCCGGTGGTCCGGTGGTCAGCGCCGGCGGCGAGGTGGTGGGCGTGGTCTTCTCGCGCTCCACCGTCTACCCCGACGTGGGATATGCATTGACGTCCCCGGGCGTCCTGGCCCGGGTCAGGCAGGCCGCGTCACGGCAAGCTCCCGTGAGCACCCAGAAGTGCGCCGCCGCGTGAGAAAGGCAGAATGAGACGATGACCACGCAGCGCATCGAGGACTATGCCGTGATCGGCGACCTGCACACGGCCGCCCTCGTGGGCCGCAACGGCTCGATCGACTGGCTGTGCCTGCCCCACTTCGACTCGCCGTCGTGCTTCTCCCAACTGCTCGGGGACGAATCGCACGGGTTCTGGCAGTTGGCCCCCGCCGGGGGTGCGGACGGGATTGTGGCCACCCGGCGCGCCTACCGGAAGGACTCACTGGTCCTGGAGACCGAATTCGACACACCCACCGGGACCGTACGGATAACCGACTGCATGCCCATGCGCGACTCCCACCCCCATGTCGTGCGCCTCGTCGAGGGTATGGCCGGCACGGTCGACATGCACATGGACCTCGCCGTACGGTTCGACTACGGGGAGATAGTGCCGTGGCTCACGTCGACCGACGGGCTGATCCGCATGACGGCCGGGCCCGACGCCGTCGCCTTGTGGCACCTGGTCGATCCCGTCGGCCACGACCTGCACACCGTGGCCGATTTCAGCGTGCGTGAGGGGCAACGGTTCCCCTTTACGTTCGTCTGGTTTCCTTCCCACGAGGACCCGCCGCCGCCGCTCGACGCCTACTACGCCATCAACCTGACTGACGCCTACTGGAAGGAATGGGCCTCCCGGTGCACCTACGAGGGGCCGTACCGCGACGCGGTGGTGCGTTCACTCATCACGTTGAAGGCCTTGACCTACGAGCCCACCGGGGGCATCGTGGCCGCCGCCACCACCTCGTTGCCGGAGGCGGTGGGTGGCTCGCGTAACTGGGACTACCGGTACTGCTGGCTGCGCGACGCCACGCTCACCTTGGAGTCGCTCATGCGCGGCGGCTACTTCGACGAGGCGATGGCCTGGCGCGACTGGCTGCTCCGCGCCGTGGCCGGTGACGTGTCCCGGCTCCAGATCATGTACGGGCCGGCCGGCGAGCGCCGGCTGGACGAATGGGAGGCCTCATGGCTTCCCGGGTACGAGGGCTCCGCCCCCGTGCGTATCGGCAACGCGGCCTCGGGGCAGTTTCAACTCGATGTCTATGGAGAGGTCATGTCGGCGCTGTTCGCCTCGGCCCACAGCGAGGGTCTGCAGAGCACGGCCGCCTGGGCGCTGCAGACACAGCTGGTCGACTTCCTGCGGACGGGCTGGAGCGAGCCCGATGACGGGATCTGGGAGGTGCGCGGCCCGCGCCGCCACTTCACCCACTCCAAGGTGATGGCCTGGGTGGCGGTCGACCGCGCCGTCAAGACGCTGGAAGAGTGGCCCGATCTCGAGGGCCCTCTGGAAGAGTGGCGCGAGTTGCGCCACCGGATCTTCACCGAGGTGTGCGACAAGGGCTACAACAAAGAGATCGGGGCGTTCACGCAGTACTACGGGTGCGACCAGCTCGATGCCAGCGTCCTCATGATCCCATTGGTGGGGTTCCTGCCGCCGTCGGACCCCAGGGTGATCAGCACGGTCGAGGCGGTCGAGAAGGGGTTGCTCGAAAACGGGTTCGTCCTGCGGTATCGCACCGCCGACGACGGGGCGATCGACGGGCTCACCGGCCACGAGGGCGCCTTCTTGGCCTGCTCGTTCTGGCTGGTCGACTGCCTGCACATGATCGGACGGACCAAAGACGCCGAGAAACTGTTCAAGCGCCTGCTGGCGCTGCGCAACGATCTCGGCCTCCTCTCAGAGGAGTACGACGCTATCGGCGCCCGGCTGGTCGGCAATTTCCCCCAGGCCTTCTCTCACGTGTCGATGGTCAACTCGGCCTGCCGCCTGACCGGACACGACGCGCTGGCCATCGGGCTCGAGGACTCTCCCCGCCGCCGGCGCGTCGTCGATCGAACCGTGTCGTTGCTGCCCGCCATGTCCCGGCCGCCCCGGCGTAAACGGCCCCACGTCACCAAACGTCGTAGCGCCGCCACCGGATGAACCCGATGTTCCAGATGTTCCCGATGTTCCCGATGTTCTCGATGTTGAGGAAGGACCAGGCATGAAGGCACTCACCGTCATACCGCTCAAGGCCGGATCGGCCGAGCTCTCCGACGTGGACGATCCTCCGGAGACCGACGGCCCCGTGTTGGTGGAGACACTGGCGATCGGGATCTGCGGCACCGACGCCGAGATCCTCTCGGGCGCCTACGGGTGGCCGCCGCCCGGACGCGAGCGCCTGGTGCTCGGGCACGAGTCCATCGGCCGCGTGCTCGAGGCGCCGGACGGGGCGCCGGTGGCCAAGGGCGATCTGGTCGTCGGCATCGTCCGGCGGCCCGATCCGGTCCCCTGTGAGAACTGCGCCGTCTTGGAGTGGGACTTCTGCCGGAACGGCCAGTACACCGAGCGCGGCATAAAAGAGCATGACGGCTACCTGTCGGAGCGCTACCGGATCACGCCCGATTTCGTGGTCAAGGTCGACCCCGCGCTGGGCATTCTCGGCGTCCTGCTCGAGCCCACAAGTGTGGTGGCCAAGGCGTGGGAGGAGGTCGACCGCGTGGGGGGCCGGGCCCACTGGGATCCCAAGACGGTCCTGGTGACCGGGGCCGGGCCCATCGGCCTGCTCGCCGCGCTCATCGGCGTCCAGCGGGGCCTCGACGTCCATGTGCTCGATCAGATGACCACCGGCGTCAAGCCCGACCTCGTGCGCGACCTGGGCGCCACCTACCACTCGGGCGCCGTCGCCGATGCCGTTGCCGGGCCCGATGTGATCATCGAGTGCACCGGCGTGGCCTCCCTGGTCCTCGATGCCATGACGCACGTCGGCATCGGTGGGGTCGTCTGCCTCACCGGGGTCTCATCGGGGGGCCACACCATCACGGTCGACGAGGGCGCCCTCAACCGCAGCATGGTGCTGGAGAACGTGGCGGTGGTGGGCTCCGTCAACGCCAACCGGCGCCACTACGAGGCCGCGGCCGTCGCCCTGGCCAAGGCCGACCCGGCCTGGTTGGCCCGCCTGGTGAACCGCCGGGTCCCGCTGGCGCAGTGGCAGGAGGCGCTGCAGCGCGGCCCGGACGACGTCAAGGTCATCATCACGGTCAATCCCGAATGAGCGGACCCCACCACCATGCCCACGGTCACCCCGGTCACCCGCACGGCGACGACGCCGCGGCCTCCGACGTGCCGGCACCGCGCACCATCGCGCCCGGAGTGCTCGAGCTCGACACCCTGCTCGGTGGGTGGGAGAGAGTCACGGCCGGCTACCTCATCGAAGGCCCGGCACCGGTCCTCATCGAGACCGGGAGCCAGTCCTCGGTCCCCGTCCTACTGGCGGCCCTCGGGAAGGCGGGGGTCGGGCCCGACGATCTGGCGGGCATCGCCGTCACCCACATCCACCTCGATCACGCCGGGGGGGTGGGCGATGTGGCCCGGGCCTTCCCCGGCGCCACCGTCTACGTCCACGAGAAGGGGGCCCGGCACCTGGCCGACCCGTCGCGGCTCATCGACTCCGCGGCGCGGGTGTACGGCCCGCTGCTCGACTCCCTCTACGGGCGGATGGATCCGACCGACGCGGCGCGCCTGCACGTAGTGACCGACGGGGAGGAGATCGCGGTGGGCCCCGGCCGGACCCTGGTGGCGGTGGACTCACCGGGACACGCCAAGCATCACGTGGGATTTCATGACTCCACGAGCGGCGTCCTCTTCGCCGGCGACGCCGTCGGCGTCAAGTTGCCCGACGCCGGGGTGCTGCGCCCGGCCACCCCGCCCCCGGACTTCGACCTCGACCTGGCGCTGGCGTCGCTCCGGAAGTTCGCGGCGCGGCGACCCTCAGCCCTGGCGCTGGCGCACTACGGGTTGCTCGAGTCGCCCGAGGAGCTCCTGGCTGAGGCAGACGACACCTTGCGGCAGTGGGCCGAGACGGCCGAGACGGCCTACCGCGAAGGGGCCGACATCGCGGCGGCGCTCTCGGCCCGCTTCGACGCGTCCTTGCAAGGGGTCGATCCGGTGCACCGCGAGAAGCTCGAGACCCTGAACGGGGTCCACTCCAACGCGGCGGGGTTCCGCCGCTGGCTGGACGGGCGCCAGGCCGCGGACTGACCCCAGGCGGCGGGCTGACCCCGGGCGGCGGACTGACCCCAGGCGGCGGGCTGACCCGAGGTGGCGGCCTGACCCGAGGCGGCGGCCTGACCCGAGGCGGCGGCCTGACATCCGGCCGCGCGCTTACCTCCGGTCGGCCCCGCGGTCCAGTTCGTGGCGGTTACGGTACGCACAAGTCACGCGAAGGCGCGAAGTAACTTGCGGCAGACCCTTACTCGACGACCATTTTGGCGCGGAGCTCCTCCTGGCGGACCTCGAAGTCGTCCAGCGAGATGCGGCCGTCGGCCAGGTCCTCGTGCAACGCGGCGAACTGCTCGAGGAGGCGGGTCTGGTCGACCACCTCACCGTTGGAGGACCCGCCCCCTTCGGGGTCGTCGGCCGCCTTGTCCTCGCGGCGGGACTGCCGGTCATCCATCTTCGCCCGGGCGCGGTCCTTCTTGGCCTGGTCACGTTGTAATTTTCCAAATGTCGAGCGTGCGCGTGCCATGGTCGACTCCTTTCCGGTCGTAGCGACGACCAGGTGCTGCCGGCAGAACGCCTGTTCTGCCGTGAAGACTCTCGTCAGGGATGCGACGGGCCGACTCGACCCGGTGGCGGAGGGAGTGGGATTCGAACCCACGGTACCCATGAGGCACAACGGTTTTCGAGACCGTCCGATTCGGCCACTCTCGCATCCCTCCGGGGGAGATCCTAGCCGCTATGCCCTCGTCAGGCGTCTGCGGCGGCGGGAGGCGGCGTCCGTTTCCCGGCAAAGAACGAGGTCAGTAGGGCCGCGCACTCCTCGGCCCGCACGCCGGCAGTGACGGGGACCTCGTGGTTGAGCCGAGGGTCGCCGCACAGGTTGTAGAGGGTGCCGCAGGCCCCGCCGCGCGGGTCGGGGGCTCCGAAGACGAGCCGACCCACCCGCCCCGCCACCAGCGCCCCGGCGCACATGGCGCAGGGTTCGAGCGTCACCACCAGGGTGACCGCCGACAGCCGCCACCCGCCGAGCGCATGCGCGGCGTCGCGCAGGGCGAGGATCTCGGCGTGCGCCGTGGGGTCTTTGCTCAGCTCACGTTCGTTGTGCCGTGCGGCCACGGGCTGCCCGTCCACCAGGGCGACGGCGCCCACGGGGACGTCCCCGTGGGCCAGGGCGTCGCGCGCCTGGGCCAGGGCCAGGGCCATGGCGGCAGCATCGGACAGGGGATCGGAAGGCATCTGGCGGAGGCGGTGGGATTTGAACCCACGGTTGCTTTCACAACACACGATTTCCAATCGTGCCGATTCGGCCGCTCTCGCACGCCTCCGTGATTGCAGCCCGGTCAGGCTAGCCGAGGGGCTTCACTCGAATCGGGGGACTAACGTGCAGAGGGTCGTAGCGCCGTTGTTGGGTGCGGCGGCCGGGTCCTGCGCAACGGCCGCTCGTGAATCGAGTCAGGGCCGGAAGGCAGCAGCTCTCAGCGGGTATGGCCGTGTGCCGTAGCCAACCTGGCCGCCGCACCGAGCACCGGCGTCGCTGTCAGAGCGCACCGGTAGGCTCGGCCCCCATGGCCGATGACCCCTTCGTCTCGCTGTACCGGAGATTCCGGCCGGGGCGCTTCGATGAACTCCGGGGGCAGGACCACGTGGTCCGGGCGCTCCAGAGTGCCGTGCGTGACGACCGGGTCTTTCATGCCTACCTCTTCAGCGGCCCCCGGGGCACCGGCAAGACGTCGTCGGCCCGCATCCTGGCCAAGGCGCTCAACTGCGCGGCGCCCGTCGACGGCGAGCCGTGCGGTATCTGCAGGTCGTGCACCGAAATCACCCAGGGCACCTCGCTCGACGTCCACGAGCTGGACGCGGCGTCCAACAACGGCGTGGACGCCATGCGGGACCTTGTGGCCCACGCCGCGTTGGGCACGCCGGGGCGCTGGAAGGTCTACATCGTCGACGAGGTCCACATGCTGTCCAATGCGGCGGCCAACGCGCTCCTCAAGACGCTCGAAGAGCCGCCCAGCCACGTGGTGTTCGTGCTGGCCACCACCGACCCGCAGAAGGTGCCCGACACCATCCGCAGTCGCACCCAACATCTCGAGTTCCGGCTCATCGGCGCCGAGACGCTCCATGCCCTGCTCGAGTCGGTCCGGGAGCAGGCCGGCCTCGCGGTCGACGAGGAGTCGGTGCAGGCCGCGGTGCGCCGGGGGCGCGGCTCGGCGCGGGACGCGCTCTCGGCGCTCGACCAGGTCGTGGCGTCGGGGACATCCGATGCCGCCCGCCCGGAGCTCTCGAGCGTGCTCCACGCGGTGGGCCAGGGGGAGGTGGCCGGCGTGTTGGTCAGCCTCAGCACGTTGCTGGCCGCCGGGTGGGGACCGCAGCAGCTGGCCACCGAGTTGGTGGACGACCTGCGCCAGGTCTTCCTGGCCGTGCTCGCACCCGAACTGTGCGCGGTGTCGGGCCCCGACCGGGCCGAATTCGCGACACTGGCCGAGTCGATGGGGCTGGCCCGTGTCGTGCGCAGCATGGAGATCCTCGGGCGCGCCCTCGTGGACATGCGCGACGCGCCCGATGCACAGGTCGTGCTGGAGATCGCCATCGTCCGGGCGACCCGGCCCGATCTGGATTCGGGAATTGAGGCGCTGACCGAGCGGGTTTCGGCGCTCGAGCGCGGCCTCGCCTCCGGCGCGGCACCCGGCCGGGCCGTCGGGCCTTCCGAGGCCCCGCCTCCCGCCCCGCGCCACACGCCGGAGGTGGCCCCACCGGCCAGCGCCCCACCGGCCAGCGCCCCACCGGCCAGCGCCCCGCCGGCAGCTGACGTGGGCAGACGGCCGTCGGTGGGGGCGGTCCTCCGCCGCCAACAGGCCGCACCCGGAGCCGCCGCACCCACCGCCGCCGCACCTGGAGCGGTCCCAACTGGAGCCGTCGCACTCGGAGCCGAGGCAGCGTCGGGAAGCGCCGCGCCCACCGGCCCGACGCCCCCGTCGGCGACAGCGGCGGATGGCGCGCCCCGGACCACCGCCGGAGCGGGGCCCGATCGAGACAGCCTGACCCAGGCCTGGGGCGACTTCGTGCTGGGCAACCTCCCGGCCCGCATCAAGGCGGTGTTCAGCGCCGGGCGCTTCGTGGCGGCCGACGAGAACGGCGCACAGTTCGCTCTCCCCAATGCGGCGCATCGGGACCGCTGCGCCGAGTCGGCCTCGGAGGTGGAGGCCGCGCTGACGGCGCACTTCGGCGCCGAGGTCTCCCTCGTCCTGGTGGTCGACGGGGACGGCCCCACGGGGAGGGCCGAGGGTCCGGTGCGCACGGGGCCCCCCTCGTCCCCCCCCGACGGGGGCGTGGACGAGCTCGAGGAGGAGGACCCCGCCGACCTCGTTCCGGCCTCGGGGGACGAGACGGACCACCTGTCGGCCGCCGAGGCCCTCCTCCTGGAGGCCTTTCCGGGCACGAGCGAGGTGGCCGAGTAGATGTTCACCGGTCCTTTGCGCGCGCTCATCGATGAGCTGGGACGGCTTCCCGGCATCGGCCCGAAGTCGGCGCAGCGCATTGCGTTCCATATTTTGAAGGTGCCCACCGAGGACGCCCACCGGCTTTCCGACGCCATCGTGGCGGTGAAGGAACGAACCACCCTGTGCGACCAGTGCTTCAACGTGGCCGAGGGCGGGGCCCTGTGCGCCGTGTGTGGCGACGACCGGCGCGAGGAGACGATCCTCTGCGTGGTGGAGGATCCGCGCGACATCGTGGCGGTCGAGCGCACCGGGCAGTTCTTGGGCCGGTACCACGTGCTGGGCGGCGCCTTGAACCCGCTCGAGGGGATCGGACCCGACCAGCTGAAGGTGCGGGAGCTCCTGACCCGCATCGATGCCGGGAAGATCAAAGAGGTCATCGTCTGCACGAACCCCAATCTCGAGGGTGAGGCGACGGCGATGTACGTGGCCCGCCTCCTGACGCCCCTCGGCGTCGTGGTGTCGAGGCTGGCCAGCGGACTGCCCGTCGGCGGGGACCTCGAGTACGCCGACGAGCTCACGCTCGGGCGGGCGCTGGAGGGCCGGCGCACCCTCGAGGTCTAAAGCCCCTCGCCATCCCGTAAACTTGTCCGATGCGAGTCGCCATCGTCGGAGCCACCGGGCAGGTGGGGGTCGTCCTGCGCTCCATCCTGGCCGAGCGCGCCTTCCCCGTCAGCGAAATGCGGTACCTGGCCTCGAGTCGTTCGGCCGGGACGACCCTGCCCTGGGGTGAGAGGGAGATCACGGTCGAGGATGCGTTCACAGCCGATCTCTCCGGGATCGATCTGGCGCTGTGCTCGGCTCCGGCCTCGGTCTCGCGCACGCTCGCACCCCGCCTGGCCGAGGCGGGCGCCATCGTCATCGACAACTCGTCGGCCTGGCGCATGGATCCCGACGTTCCTCTCGTGGTGCCCGAGGCCAATGCGGATGCGCTGGCCTCCATCCCCAAAGGGATCGTGGCCAATCCGAACTGCACCACCATGGTGGCCATCCCCGTGCTCAAGCCCCTGCACGACGCCGCGGGGCTCACCCGCCTCATCGTCTCGACCTACCAGGCCGTTTCCGGGGGCGGGGTCGAGGCCGTCCGCGAGCTGGCCGAGCAGCTGTCCAAGACCGTCGACCGGGCCCAGGACCTCACCTTTGACGGCCGTGCGGTCGACTACCCGCCGTTCCCGGTGTACCCGACACCCATCGCCCACAACGTCATTCCGCTGCAGTTCAAAATCGTCGACGACGGCTCGCGGGAGACCGACGAGGAGCAGAAATATCGCAACGAGAGCCGCAAGATCCTCGGCATCCCGGACCTGATGGTCACCTGCACCTGTGTGCGGGTGCCCGTCTTCACCGGTCACTCGGCCGCCATCGTGGCGGAGTTCAGCCGGGAGTTGTCGGTGGAGCAGGCCACCGCAGCGCTGGCGGCGGCCCCCGGGGTGGCGCTGGCCGAAATCCCGACCCCGCTCATGACGGCCGGGGGCGACCTGTCCTATGTCGGTCGTCTGCGCCGGGCTCAGGGGGCGCCGCACGCGCTGGCCTTCTTCGTGGTCGGCGACAACCTCCGCAAAGGGGCGGCCCTCAACGTGGTGCAGATCGCCGAGGCGTTGGTGGCCAACGGGATGCGCTGAGGCCGTCGACTCAGTCGGGTCCCGACGACCCGGGGTCGGGCCCCCCGGACACCAGGGCGGTCATCCGCCGCGCCAGGTTCACGGCATGGTCGCCGAACCGCTCGTAGAAGCGGGCGACCATGGCCAGTTCGATGGCCACGGCGAGGGGCATGGTTCCCGAGACCACCTCGGCCGTCAAGGTGACGTGGAGATCGTCGAGCTCGTCATCGAGGTCGTCGATGGCCGCCGCCGCGTTGGCCGAGCGTTCGGCGAACGCGTCGCCCGTCGCGCGCCACATGGTCGTGGCCACCTCGCCCATACGCTCGACCAGGCCGCGGCTCCGGGCTGACATCTCGGCTCCGAGGCCGCGTGCGGCGCGACGGGCGATGTGCTCGGCCAGGTCGCCGTTGCGCTCCATGTCGGGGAGCATCCGCAGGATCGCCACCATCTCCTTGCGCTCGTCCGGCGTGGTCTCGCCGTGCACGAGCTGGAGTTGGACCGAGTTGGAGATGTCCCGGATGATCTGGTCGATGACGTCGTCCCGCTGCACCAGCACCTTGGCCGCCTCGCGATCCCCGGCCAGCAGGGCATGGGTGGCCCCGGCGATACCCTCACCGACGAGGGCGAAGACCTGGGCGAACAACCGGTCCACCTCGTGGGGGACGGGAATGGTCGGCCACAGCGGCTGCTCCATGACCAACGGTCCGACAACGGGGGTTGAAACATCGGCGCCGTCCGTGCCCTTGAAGCGGCGCACATTGCCACCAATCCGAAAGGCCATCCCGGTACGTTACCGGCCATTGGCGGGTCGATCCGGAGCGCGGCACCGGCCGTTACCCCGGCCGTGTGACACCCCCTCGTTACGCTCATTTTATGGTCCTCGGAGTAGTCGTCGGTCTTTTGGTGGGTCTGGCCGCGGGGTTGCTCTGGCACCTCGTGCGCCACGCAGACGTGCACGCGGCCGCCCGCACGGCGCAGGCACGGCTGGCCGACGCCCGCGCGGCGTCGAGCGCACTGACGAGCCAGTTGGAGACGGCGGTACACGCCGCCGCAGCGGCCGAGACCGCACGGGCCGTGTGCGCCGCCGAGCTCGACTACCTCAAGAAGTCCGACGAGCAGGAGCGGGCCCGCGCCGAGGAAGAGCGCCGACGTCTGGCCGGGACCTTTGCCGAGCTGTCGGCCCAGGCGCTGCAGAAGAACAACGAACAGTTCCTGGCCCTGGCCGAGACGAAGTTCAGCCAGGCCCAGACGGCGGCCCAGGGGGACCTCACCCAACGGCAGCAGGCCATCGCGCAGCTCTTGAGCCCACTGCGCGAGACATTGGCGCGGTACGAGTCGGGACTCCAGAAGATCGAAGTGGAACGCCGGGGCGCCTACGAAGGCCTGAATGAGAAGGTGGCGCAACTGCATCTCGGCCATGAGCAGCTGCAGAAGGAGACGCGCAATCTCGTCACCGCGCTCCGCTCGCCGCAGACCCGGGGCCGCTGGGGGGAGATCCAGCTGCGGCGGGTGGTGGAGATGGCGGGGATGCTGGCGCACTGCGACTTCGACGAGCAGGTCTCGACCCTCACCGACGACGGGCGCCTGCGACCGGACATGATCGTCCACGTGCCCGGAGGCGGGGAGATCGTGGTCGACGCCAAGGTCCCCCTGGAGGCCTTCCTCAGGCTCATCGACGCCGACGACGACGACGCCCGCGCGCTCTTCGGGGCGTCGCACGCCCGGCAGCTTCGGGCCCACGTCGACCAGCTGGCCAAGAAGGAGTACTGGAAGCAGTTCGCCCGCTCCCCCCAACAGGTGGTCGCGTTCATCCCGGGCGATCAGCTGCTGTCGGCGGCCTACGAGGCCGATCCCACGTTGCAGGAGCACGCAATGGCCAACGGCGTGTTGCTGACCACGCCCACCATGCTCATCGCTCTTCTCCGCACGGTCGCCTTCGGGTGGCGCCAGGAGCAGCTGGCCGAGAACGCCCGCGAGGTGCAGCGCCTCGGGGCCGAAATGTACGAGCGGCTGCGGACGATGAGCTCGCACCTGCAGCGGCTCCAGCGCAGCCTGACGGCCAGCGTGACGGCGTACAACGATGCGGTGGGCTCGCTCGAATCCCGCGTCCTCGTCTCGGCCCGCCGCTTTCCGGCCCTCGGAGTGGTGGGAGTGGAGACCGAGGAGATCGCCGACCTGGTCCCGGTGGAACCCTCGCCCCGGCTGCTCCAAGCGGTCGAGTTGCTCCCCGACGTCCCCGAGGATCTCGTGATGCTGACCAGGGCGCGAAACGAGGGAGGCAGTGCCGCCGGCTTACAAAATCCCTGATGGGAGCGGCCATCGGACGTCGGCGATCCCCGGTTCTGCTCAGGCGTGCGTTTAGGTTTGCGCCGATTCGGGCAGACCGGTTCTCGAAACCAAGCATCGCGTCAGTGGCCGCTCAGCGTGCGCTCAGACTTGCGGCCCAGAATGTGGGTGCCGTTGGCCGCAACCGTTCGAGGAAGTCGTGATGGTCTAGAAAAGGATGACAATGAACATTCTTGTGCTCGGGGGCGACGGCTACCTGGGCTGGCCCACCGCCCTCCATCTGTCGGCTCTCGGTCATCACGTCAGCGTGGTGGACAATCTCGTGCGGCGGGAGTACGACACGGAAATGGGCGTGGACAGCCTCGTGCCCATCTGCCCTCTCGAGCAGCGGGTGGCCCAGTGGCACGAGGTCTCGGGACGCCGGATCGACGTGCGCATCGGCGACCTGACCGACGCCGCGTTCACCTACGCCGCCGTAGCCGACAGCAGGCCCGACGCCATTGTGCACTTCGGCGAGCAGCGGTCCGCTCCGTACTCCATGATCGACCGGGAGCACGCGGTCTACACCCAGGTGAACAATGTGGTCGGCACGCTGAACCTCATGTACGCCATCGCGGAGGTCAACCCGGACATCCACCTGGTCAAGCTGGGGACCATGGGGGAGTACGGCTATCCCAACATCGACATCGAAGAGGGATTCATAGAGATCACCCACAAGGGCCGCTCCGACGTCCTGCCCTATCCGAAGCAGCCCGGCTCCTTCTACCACCTGTCCAAGGTGCACGACAGCGCCAACATCATGTTCGCCTGCCGCGTCTGGGGGTTGCGCTCCACGGACCTCAACCAGGGCATCGTGTACGGACAGTCCACGCCCGAGACCGACCTCCACCCCGTGCTGGCCACCCGCTTCGACTACGACGGCGTCTTCGGCACGGTGCTCAACCGCTTCTGCGTCCAGGCCGTCATGGGCGTACCCCTGTCGGTCTACGGCGCCGGCGGTCAGACCAGGGGAATGCTGAACATCCGCGACACGCTGGCCTGTGTCACCTTGGCTCTCGTCAACCCTCCTGAAGCGGGGGAGTTCCGGGTGTTCAACCAGTTCACCGAATCGTTCTCCGTGCGCGACATGGCCCGCCTGGTCAAAGAGGCGTCCCCCCGGCCCGTGCTGATCGCCGAGGGTATGGACAACCCCAGGGTCGAGCGCGAGGAGCATTACTTCAACGCGGCCAACACCAAACTCCTCGATCTCGGTCTCGAGCCGCACCTGCTCACCGGGGACGTGATCCTCGGGATGATGGAACTGGTCGAGCGCCACAAGGACCGGGTGGACGTTGCGGCCATCGCGCCGACCGTGCAGTGGCGGTCCCGCGCCAGCGTCCTCAAGACCGCCAACGCCGAGTCGGACGCGTCGTTCCTGGTGGTTTGACCTGGCAGTAGCGTGACGCGGCGATGTCGCCTCGGATCACCCATCGTCGCTCCCGGAGGCGGTCGCGCGCGCGGAGGCTGGTGGTCTTGGTGTGCGCCCTCCTCGTGGCCGCGGTGCTCATCGGGGGCGTCACCCGCATCGGACCCCGATCCGGGCCCTTCCGCGCCAGCGTGAACCGCTCGTTCGGGGCCCAAGGGGCGGTCCTCATCGACCTCTCCGATGCGACCGGCGCCTCCCTGCGCCGGCTGATGGGGGCGCTGCCGGATCAGGATCGCCTCACTCTCCAGGCCGGGCTGGACGACGTCACGGTCCAGGCCGCAGACCAGGCGGCGCAGGCGGCCGCCCTGGCGACCACCGGCAGCGTGGAAGGCCAGTTCGCCACCGTGTTGGGGGATCGGGCCCGGTCCGCCGACGAGGTGCAGTCCGCCATCGACGGCCTGCTCGGCCTGCGCCCCCCGCCCGTGGCCGGCGCGCCGTCCGCCCCGGCAACCGGGGGGCCCACCCCGGCGTTGTCGTCCGCCCAGGCCACGGATCGGATCGCCGCCGCGGGCCGCCTCCTCGCCCGAGCGGATCAGAGCTACCAGGTGGTGCGCCGCACCCTGGCCACCATGGCGGGGCATGCCCGGCTTCCCGCATCCCGGTGGATCACCACGCCCAGCACGTGGCAGATGGGCGCTGTGGCGACGCAGGTCGACCTGGTCGCCGCCTCGACGACCTTGGCCGCCACCTACCAACTCGGCCTCAGTGTGGTCCAGGTCACGCCCCCCGCCGTCCCGCCGCCGAGCGGCGTGGCCACCCCCGGGGTCTCCGTGCTCTCACCCACCACGACGGTGGTGCTGAACGTCGTCCTCACGAACAACGGCACGGCCGACGACCCCGATGCGTCCGTCACCTTCACGCTGGCCCTGCTGCCCACCGGAGCGACGAGGACCGCCAGGAGGGTCGCGTCGGTCCGGGCAGCCCGGTCGGTCAGCCTCCTCCCGGTCACCTTTGCGGTGAAGCCGGGGAACAGTTACCAGCTCACCGTGGCAATCGCGGCACCGGCCGGGCAGACCACCGCGGCCGGAACGTCCTTTACCGAGGCCCTCCAGATCTCCCCGAGCACGTGATTGCCGGGGCCTGGGGCGTTGCTCACCCAACCCCGGTGGGCCCCGTCTCGACCGCAGCCCACTTGGAGTCATAGGATCGCAACCGAACCCAATCAGGAACTGGAGGGGTCGCTCACGTGGCCGAAAGCATCACGATCACTGACAATCGAAATGGCGAGTCGATAGAAATTCCGCTCGTGAACGGAGGAGTCTCGGCCAGCGAGTGGTCCAAGCTCCTCCCCGGGGTGTGGTTCTTCGATCCCGGCTTCATGTCGACGGCGGCGTGCGAGAGCGCCATCACCTACCTGGACGGCGATGCGGGCATCCTGCGCTACCGGGGTTACCCGATTGAGCAGCTGGCGGAGCACTCGACCTACCTCGAGGTGGCCTATCTCCTCCTCCGCGGCGAGCTGCCCACGACGGAGCAGTTCACCGCCTGGCGCAACGAGGTCACCAACCACACCTTCATCCACGAGAACGTGCGCAAGCGCTTTTTGGAAGGGTTCCATTACGACGCGCATCCCATGGGCATGCTGGTCTCTGCGGTCGCCGCGCTCTCGACCTTCTATCTCGATGCGAAGGAGATCTT